>MDSV01173224.1_pt1 | contig 14740 bp, 14 predicted proteins | sample 810851 | NCBI WGS metagenome assembly MDSV01 (sample SAMN05326640, study PRJNA326480) | marine metagenome | isolation source: seawater | place: Atlantic Ocean: North East | collected 2012 | reverse complement strand
TAATTCTAATATCGAATTTACTTGGTTTTGTGAAAGTTGATATGATGAAATATTCTTTTTCTTTTCAATTAAAGAGACAAGCTTTGTACTTTTTTTAATTTTCCATTTTTTCGATAAGAGATTTTTTTTTGCAATATTTGAGTCTTTTGAAGTTTTAATAATCTTAATTATTTCATCAATATTCTCTACCGCAGTTGCTAAACCAATTAATATATGAGCTCTTTGTTCAGCTTTTTTAAGATCATGTCTTACACGTTTGATTACAGTATCTTCTCTAAATTTTAAAAATTCAGAAATAAAATCTTTTAGGTTTAAAATTTTAGGTTTGTTGTTTACTATAGCTAAAGTATTAAAGCCAAAAGAGCTTTCAATATTTGTTAATTTATATAATTGTCGTCTAACAGTTTCTGGTTCTGTAGATTTTCTCAGTTCAATCACAACTCTTATACCTTCTCTATTTGATTCATCTCTTATATCTCTTATGCCATCAATTTTCTTATCTCTTACAAGCTGAGCAATTCTTTCAATCAGCACAGATTTATTTACTTGGTAAGGTATTGATTTTATAATTAAGTTATCTCTAGTGGTATTTTTTTCTTCCAATTCGATCTCACCTCGAATTTTAAAAGAACCGCGACCTTTATTGTATCCTTGTTTTAAAATATCTTTACCAATTATAATTCCACCAGTTGGAAAATCTGGTCCAGGTACATGTTTCATTAGCTGTGATATCGTTATATCTTTGTTGTCTATATAAGCAATTGTTGCGTTAATAATTTCTCCTAAATTATGAGGTGGAATACTGGTAGCCATACCTACAGCTATCCCCCCTGCCCCGTTAACTAAAATATTAGGAAATTGTGAAGGAAGCACTTCTGGTTCCTTTTCTGTTTCATCGTAATTACTTCTAAAATTTACAGTTCCTTTTTCTAAATCTTCAGTTAAATATTGGGAAATCTTTCCTAACTTTGTCTCGGTGTACCGCATGGCTGCTGGTGGATCTCCATCAATAGATCCAAAATTACCCTGTCCTGAAATCAAAGGTTGGCTCATTGAAAAGTCTTGAACTAATCTAACTAACGCATCGTACACTGATTGATCCCCATGAGGATGGTATTTACCAATAACATCTCCAACTATTCTTGCAGATTTTCTAAAAGGTTTAGTCCAGTCGTAACCACCTTTGTACATTGCAAAAATAATTCTTCTATGAACTGGTTTTAATCCATCCCTAACGTCTGGTAACGCCCTACTAACTATTACGCTCATCGCATAAGATAAATATGAAGAACTCATTTCATCTTGTACGAAGATAGGTTTGTAGGACTTTTTATTCTCTGTGACTGTTTTTTCCATATAATTTAAAATGGAATTTCATCATCTAAATCAGAGTTGTCTTGATTTAAATTATCGTTAGGTAAACTACTTTTGTTCTCAGTTACTAGATTTGAATTGTCACTTTTATTATTTTTACCGTCTAGCATTGTTAAACTTGAATTATAACCTTGTAAGACTATTTCTGTAGAATATTTATCTTGACCGGAGGCTTCGTCTTTCCATTTCCTAGTGCTCAACTGGCCTTCAACATATATGTTAGCTCCCTTCTTTAAATACTGTTGAACAATATTTACTAGACCTTCATTGAATATAACTACTCTATGCCATTCTGTTTTTTCTTTTCGCTCTCCACTAGATTTGTCTTTCCAAGATTGGCTGGTAGCAATGCTTAATCTAGCTACATTTTTACCATTTACCATTTGCTTAATATCTGGGTCTGCGCCTAAACGACCTATTAATTGTACTTTATTTAAACTGCCTGCCATAATAATTTACTAAAATTTGTGATTTTATTTATATTAAAGTTTATATTTTATATCATAATTGATTAATAAATATAAGATCATTATTATTTTAAAAAAAAATTATGTTGAAAAAAATCGTTGTAAAAGGCGCTAAAGAACACAATTTAAAAAACGTTTCTCTGGAAATCCCTAAAGAGAAACTAGTTGTTATAACCGGTCTATCAGGATCAGGTAAATCATCTCTAGCATTTGATACTATATATGCAGAAGGTCAGAGAAGATATGTTGAGAGCTTATCCTCTTATGCTAGACAATTTTTAGATAAAATGAAAAAACCTAAAGTTGATCTAATCGAAGGATTAAGTCCAGCTATTTCTATTGAACAAAAAAATACCTCAAAAAACCCAAGATCAACAGTAGCTACAGTTACTGAAATTTATGATTATATGCGTGTTTTATTTGCTAGAGTAGGAATTCCGTATTCTCCGTTTACTGGTAAACCAATAGTTTCACAACCGATTAGTGAGATGGTTGATAGAATTAAAGCTCTTCCAAAAAATAATACAATTTATCTATTAGCTCCAATTGTAAGAGGTAGAAAAGGCGAATATAAAAAAGAAATACTTAATTTTAAAAAAAGAGGATTTAACAAAGTTAAGGTTGATGGAAAATATTTAAATATAAACGATTTCCCCAATTTAAATAAGAAAGTAAAACATGATATCGCAATTGTAGTTGATAGGGTAATTTTAAACGAAAAAATTGGTAATAGGCTTGCTGATAGTGTGGAAACAGCAGTAAACTTATCAAATGGATTGTTAATTGTAGAGCACGAAAATGAAACGTTGCCTAAAAAATTCAGAAAACTTGAAAGTGTGACTTTTTCATCAAAATTCTCTTGTCCTGAAAGTGGTTTTACAATCGAGGAAATAGAACCAAGATTGTTTTCATTCAACTCTCCTTTTGGAGCTTGTGAAGAATGTGAAGGTATAGGACATAATTTAAACGTTGATCCAAACCTAGTTATACCGGATCCAAAAAAAAGCTTACAAGAAGGTGCTATAGAACCTTGGTCGAAATCAACTTCAATGTATTACGCGCAAACTCTAGCATCTTTAGCTAAACACTATAAGTTTTCACTTGAGGAACAATGGAAAAAAATACCAAAAAAAATTCAAGATATAATTTTATTTGGTTCTGACGAAGAAGAAATAAAGTTTTCTTACGATGATGGTTATGAATCCTATAACACTAAAAAAAGTTTTGAGGGAGTTGTAAATAATTTAGAAAGAAGATATTTAGAAACTGATAGTGAATGGAAACGTGAAGAAATATCCCAGTATCAAAGTGAGTCTAATTGTGAAAAATGTAAAGGATTACGTTTAAAAGATGAAGCACTATGTATAAAAATAAATTCTTTAAATATTAGTGAAATAACGGAAAAATCTATTGACGAAGCTCAAAAATGGTTTGCAAGTTTAGTTAATGTTTTAACAGATAGGGAAAATAAAATAGCTCAACATATTTTAAAAGAAATCAACGAAAGATTAAACTTTTTATTAAATGTTGGATTAAATTATTTAACTTTATCGAGAGAGTCTGGGACCCTCTCAGGAGGTGAAGCTCAAAGGATTAGATTAGCTTCACAAATAGGATCAGGTTTAACTGGAGTATTATATGTCCTAGACGAACCGTCAATAGGTTTACATCAAAGAGATAATAAAAAATTAATCACGGCTTTAAAAAAGTTAAGAGATTTAGGAAACACTGTAATAGTTGTAGAACATGATATTGAAACAATGGAAAATTCAGATCATATTATTGATATAGGTCCTGAAGCTGGTTTAAATGGTGGTGAAATAATAGCCGAAGGAAATGTAAAAAAAATTATTGAGAATGATAAGAGTATAACCGGGAATTATCTTTCTGGTAAAAAATTTATTCCAATCCCTAGAAAAAGACGACTAGCCAAAAATGGAAGGTTTATAGAAATAAGCGGCGCTAGTGGTAATAATTTGAAAAAAGTAAATTTAAAAATTCCAGTTGGTACATTTACTTGTGTCACTGGCGTTTCTGGCAGTGGAAAGTCCACTTTAATTTTGCACACTTTATATAATGCTTTTAATCTAATGTTAAATAAAAATAAAAGTAGAAAAGTTCCAAAAGCTTTTACAGGTTTTAAAGGAACAGAGCTTATAGACAAAATTATAGATATAGATCAATCGCCGATAGGGAGGACTCCTAGATCTAACCCGGCGACTTACACTGGAGCATTTGGTCCAATAAGAGAATGGTTTGCTAATTTACCAGAGTCAAAGGCTAGAGGCTATAAAGTGGGTAGGTATTCATTTAATGTTAAAGGTGGAAGGTGTGAAACTTGTGAAGGAGACGGAGTCATAACTTATGAAATGCATTTTTTACCAGATGTCTTTATTCCTTGTGACACATGCAAAGGAGCTAGATATAATAGAGAAACACTAGAAATTAGATTTAAAAACAAAAATATTGCAGATATTTTAGACATGACGGTAGATGAAGGTTGTGAATTTTTTGAAAATATTCAAAATATTAAATCAAAATTAATTACACTTAAACACGTAGGTTTAGGATATATGAGAATTGGACAACAAGCTACGACTTTATCAGGAGGTGAAGCTCAAAGAATAAAGTTAGCCAAAGAGCTTTCTAAAAGACCAACGGGAAGAACTTTATATATTTTAGATGAACCTACAACAGGACTTCATTCTCATGATATAAAAAAACTACTAGAAATTTTACAAGCTTTTGCAAATACAGGAAACACCGTAGTGGTAATTGAACATAATTTAGATGTAATTAAAACTGCTGATCATATAATTGACATGGGTCCCGAAGGTGGTGTTAATGGTGGTAAAATTATAGCAGAAGGATCTCCAGAGAAAGTTTCTCAGGTTGAAAGTAGTTATACCGGTAGGTTTATTAAAGAAATACTTGGAAATTCTTCAATGAAAAAAACTGCCTAAATAGTCAAATTATGGTATAAGATTTAATGATTAATATTCTTCAATCTTTATCAAGAACTGTACACTATTCTTTAGCTATTGCTGTATTACTTTTACTTGGCTTACATTTTGGAGGAGACGGATTTACAGTAGACAGATATTTTTTTAGTTGGTTATTTAGATACTTACACGTTCTAGCAGGTATTATGTGGATTGGTCTACTTTGGTATTTTAATTTTGTACAAATACCTTCTATGCCAAATATTCCTGACGAGCAAAAACCAGCGATAGGTAAAGTAATTGCTCCTAAAGCTTTATTTTGGTTTAGATGGGCTGCTTTAGCAACGATAATTACTGGATTAATTGTTTCTTATCTTCAAGGTTACGTTCATCAGGCGATGATACTTGGTATAGGAAGTGGAGATCCAAAGAACACAGCAATCGGGATTGGAATGTGGTTAGGTATAATTATGGCATACAATGTTTGGTTTGTTATATGGCCAAATCAAAAAAAAGCTCTTGGGATAGTTGATTGCTCTCCAGAAGAAAAAGCTAAGTCAGCTAAAAAAGCAATGTTATTCTCTAGAACAAACACACTTTTATCTTTTCCAATGTTACTTTCAATGGTGGCTGCACAAAATTTATATTAATTACGGAACGATTTTTTCTTCTTTTTTCTCTAAAGTTTTATAATTAACTTTAAAAAATTTCAAAATTGGCACAGCAACAAATATTGATGAGTATGTTCCAATCACGACACCAAGTATCATCGCGAATGAAAAACCCTTTAATATTTCACCTCCTAAAATAAAAATTGAAAAAAGGGCTAATAAAGTGGTTAAAGAAGTAATTATTGTTCTTGATAATGTTTCATTAATAGAAATATTTGAAATCTCGTATATCTCGATCTTAGAAAATTTATTTAAATTTTCTCTTACCCTGTCATAAATCACTACTGTATCATTCATGGAATATCCAACTATTGTTAAAACAGCAGCAATTATCGAGAGATTTATTTCTAAAGATAAAAATGAAAAAATTCCTAAAGTAATTACAATATCATGAAAAAGAGCTATTATAGAGCCTACACTAAACTGCCATTCAAATCTTATCCAGATATAAAATAACATTGCTGCCAGTGATAATGAAATTGCAATGATACCCGATTGTAATAGTTCTGAACTTACTTTAGGACCAACGCTTTCAACTCTTCTAAAATTAATTTCAGCTGCAAGATTTTTAATAAGTTTTTCTTTTATTTCAGTTGTTTTTTTATTTGTTTCTGAAGCAACGAGTTCTATCTTAATTAAGTATATATTTTTTTCACCAAATTCTTTAACATTAACATCTCCTAGATTCATTGATCTCAAAGTCGATCTAATTTCTTTAATTTTAATACTTTCATCTGTTTTAAGTTCAATTAAAGTTCCGCCCTTAAAGTCAATTCCATAATTAAGACCCTTAAAAATTATAAATAAAACACTAGTTAAAAATAAAAAAAGAGAAAAATAATTTCCTAATTTAAATTTCGATGTAAAATTAATACTTTTCATTATAACTTTATAGATTCATTTTTGCTATTTAAGACAATTATTGATGATAAATGTCTGGCTAAAAAATACGCTGAAAATAATGTGGTGAGAATTCCTATTCCTAAAGTAATAGAAAAACCCTTTATTGGCCCTGATCCAAAGGCAAATAAAATAATAGCAGCTATTAAAGTAGTAATATTAGCATCTAAAACTGTTATCTTTGCTCTTTTATAACCAATATCAAAAGCATAAATTAAAGACTTTTCTGTTTTAAGCTCTTCTTTAATTCTCTCAAAAATTAATACGTTTGCATCTACAGCCATTCCAACTGTTAAAATAATCCCTGCAATACCTGGTAAAGTAAGTGTAGCTTCTAGAATTGTTAAAATTCCTACAAGCATTATTAAATTTGATATTAAGGCAAGATTGGCAACTAAACCAAATACTTTGTATTTAAATATCATAAAAATTATTACTAAAATGAAACCTACTATTAATGATAATACACCTGACTTAATTGAGTCTTCTCCTAAATCTGGTCCTACAGTTCTTTCTTCAACAATTTCTATAGGAGTGGGTAAAGCTCCTGACCTCAATAATAAAGCTAAATCTGTTGCCTCCTGAAAAGAAAAACTTCCTGATATAACACCGCTACCAGATGTTATTGCCTCGTTAATTCTTGGTGCACTAATAATTTTTCCGTCTAATACAATAGCTAATCTTTTGCCAATGTTCTCAGTAGATGCTTTTCCGAATTTAAGAGCACCTATTCTATCTAAAGTGAAATGAACATTTGGTTGGTTAGATTGATTGTCTAATCTAGGTTGTGCATCTATCAAATTTTCTCCACTCATTACAATTCTTTTACTTACATTTACCTCTTCTCCAGTATCAGATTGCATTTTATCAATTCCAAACTCATTATTTTGAGTAATAAGTCTAAAATTTAATTGAGCTGTTTTACCAAGTAGATTTTTTATTCTAGCAGGATCTTTAAGCCCTGGAAGTTCAACAAGAATTCTTTTTTCACCTCTTTGAAGAATTGTCGGTTCTTTAGTTCCAACATCATCTATTCTTCTTCTAACTATTTCAATAGATTGTTTTAAAGCAGAATTGTTAATAACTAAAGTACCATATTTTGAAAAATAAATTTTTACTTTATTACTGCCTAGGTCCTCAATATCCATTTCAAAAGAATTGTATTGATTTATATAAGGATTAATTTCATTATCTTTTTGATTTAAAAATAAAAGTCTAAATTTATCTAAGTCTTCTAATTCAAAAGTTAAACTATCTTTATTAATTACAAAGTTTTTGAAGGTTAAGTTATTATCTTTAAGTAATTTTTTAAGTGGAATTACTTTAGACTGTATTCTCTCTTGTACTAGAGGCTCTGTGTCAATTTCTAAAAGTAAATAAGAGCCGCCTTGTAAATCTAGGCCTAGATTTATTTTTTTATCTAAAAACCTTCTTTCATCTGATTGAAAGTTTAAAAATGCAAAAGATGAAATTAAAATAAATATTATATATATAAAAATAACATTTATTTTAGAAAAATTTAACACACGAAAAGATTACTTCTTAACTTCTTCTTTTTTAAGCAAACTTGTTATTGTAGATCTTATAACTTGAACTTTGACATTATCTGAAATTAAAACTTCTATCCTGTCATCTTCCATCACTTTGTCTACAGTTCCAATTATACCACCAGAAGTAATAACCTCGTCTCCACGTTTCAATGCAGCAACCATGGCTTTATGATCTTTTGCCCTTTTTTGTTGAGGTCTAATAAGAAAAAAATAAAAAATTACAAAAATTAGTATAAGTGGAATAAATTGAGCTATACCTTGTCCGTCCATAAAAGGATAATTATAATAAATGGGTTAGATTAACAAGAAAATAATACTTAAATTTTATCCAAATTATTCATATATCTTTTTAAAGGTGAAGGAACTGTTATCGATCCGTCCTTATTTTGATAGTTTTCCATTAAAGCAATTATCATTCTACCAACAGCTAATCCTGAACCATTTAATGTTGCAACAAAATCATTTCCAGAGTTTGATTTATATTTCGCACCCATTCTCCTTGCCTGAAACGTGCCGCAAGACGAACAACTAGAGATCTCCCTATATTTATTTTCTGAAGGTATCCAAACTTCAATATCAAAAGTTTTTTCAGCACTGAACCCAGTGTCCACTGAAGAAAGCAGGATAACTTGGTAAGGCAATTTTAATAACTTTAGAATTTCTTCAGCACAACTAAGCATTCTATCTAACTCTTTCATGCAGTTCATAGGATTAACAATACTTACAAGTTCAACTTTGTAAAATTGGTGTTGACGCATAATTCCCTTTGTATCTTTTCCATAACTACCTGCTTCTTTTCTGAAACAAGGAGTGCTTGAAACAAACCTCAGAGGAAGGTCTTTAGCATTTAAGATTTTTTTTCTTACTAAATTTGTTAAAACAACCTCAGCTGTTGGGATTAAAAATTTTCTATCCTTTGGATTATCTGATTTTATTTCAAATTGATCAGACTCGAATTTGGGAAGCTGTCCGGTTCCAAACATTATCTCTTCATTAACCACAAGAGGTGGAGATATTTCAGTATAACCAAATTTAGCTGTATGAACATCGAGCATAAAATTTATTAGCGCTCTTTCCAAAAGAGCGATCTTATCTCTTAAAACTACAAATCTTGCTCCTGATAATTCTTTTGATGTTTCAAAATCAATATTATTTTCTTGGGCTCCAAGATCAGCATGAGACTTTAGTTTAAATGTAAACTCATTTATTGTACCATTTTTTCTTATAAACTTATTTTTTTCCCCTATTGGCACATCTTCAGTAGATATATTTGGTAAATTAAAAATAATTTTATTTAATTTTTTTTGAATTTCGGATTGCTTTGCAAGAATTTGATCAATTTCAGTAGAAATTTTTTTAGATTTTTCAAAATTCGATTTATCTTTAAATTTAGATAAATTTTTTTTCTCCTGTTCTAATAATTCTTTCTTGTTAATTAAAGATCTGTTTTCTTCATCTAGTTTTGTAAAACTTTCTTTATCAAATATTATATTTCTTGCTTTAAATTTTTTTTGAAATTCAGAAAGGTTTTTCCTTAATTCCTTAAGATCATGCATCTTTTAATTTTCCTTTTTTTTTTCAGTAAATTTGACAGTAATTATTGATAGTTCATAAAGCAACAAAAGAGGTATAGCTAGACCAATTTGAGTAATTGGATCTGGAGGTGTAAGTAAAGCAGCTACAGTGAAGATAATAACTACTACATATCGTCTAGTTTTTTTTAAATAAGAAGAATTAATAACACCAATACGTGCAAGTAAATTTAACAATATTGGTAATTGAAAACTTATTCCGAAAGCAAAAATTAATCTCATAATTAAAGATAAGTATTCATTGACTTTTGCCTCCAGTTGAATAGGCAAAGAGACATTTGTACCCATCGTTTCGAAGGATAAAAAAAATTTTATAGCTAAAGGCATAACTAAATAATAAACCAACAAACCTCCAAGTAAAAAAAGTATAGGCGTAGATATTAAGTAAGGCAAAATAGCTTTTTTTTCATTTTTGTATAATCCCGGGGCTATAAATTTATAAATTTGAATTAATAAAATTGGACTTCCTAAAAAAAAAGCTGAAAAAAAGGCAACTTTTAAATAAGTTATGAAAGTCTCGTGTAAAGCTGTGAAAATTAATCTTCTAGGCTGAAGATCATTCTTTACAGCATTTGCATATGGTTCAACTAAAAAATTATAAATTTGTTCAGCAAATGTATAGGAGATTACAAAAATTATTAAAATAAAAAGTATTGATTTAATTAATCTTGACCGTAATTCGACGAAATGGCTTGTGAAAGAATTCATTTCACTCATCCTTTGACTTTTTAGTTTCCTTTTTATTTGCTATGTTTTTCTCTACATCAAGATTTTCAGTCATACTAGAAACTTCTTTTTGAAAACTGCTTAACATATTTTTTAATCTGCCAACATAAGAGCCAATTTTTTTAATAGCTATCGGGAATTCTTTGGGCCCTAAAACGAGGATAGCAATTATTACAACAGTTAAAATCTCTAACCAACCAATTTGAGGCATGAATGACTATTTATTATCGGAGTTTGAATTATCTGAATTATTGCTCTCGTCTTCTTTTTTTGAAGAGGCTTCGTCTGAAAGACCTTTTTTGAAACTTTTTATGCCTTTTGCTAAATCGCCCATAATACTAGAAATTTTTCCCTTACCGAAAAGAATGACCACTAATATGGCTATAATTATAATTCCTGTCCAACCTATATTTCCCATAATTTATTTATACACAATATTTGAGACTAAATAAATATCTTTTATTTATCTGTTTCAGGTGCCTTCTTAATTGCATCGTCAATATCTTCATAAATATTCTGTTTTTCGTTTGATGATTGTTCTTTAAAAAATTTACCAGTACCAAATATTGATTTATCTATAGACGAAGTATCAATTAACCCAGCTGAACCTAGTTCGTCAATTGTAGGTAGATCAGATAATTTTTGTACATTAAAGTGATTTAAAAAATTTTCAGTAGTAATGTATAATATTGGTTTTCCCGGAACATCTTTTCTACCCGCTGGTCTTACCCAGTCTAACTCCAATAAAATTTCTAGAGTATTTGTCGCAAATGAAACTCCTCTAATTTCCTCTATTTCTGATCTAGTTACAGGTTGATGGTAAACTATTATTGCTAAAGTTTCAATTGTTGCCTTAGAGAGTTTTCTTTGAGTAGATTTTTGTAAAGACATAAGTTTCGATAGGTCTTCTGCAGTTCTAAATGACCACTTTTCTTTTATACAAACTAAATTTATTCCTCTATTTTTGTATAATTGTTTTATGTTTAAAAGAACTTTTTCCACATTAATATTTGTATCTAATCTTTTTTCAATAGTTTCAACATCTAATGGTTCGGAAGCAGAAAAAAGAATGGCTTCAATTTGACGTTCAATTTTAGAAACCTTAGGCGGAAAAGAAATTATATTATTTTTGTTTTTCAAAATTTAAACCTTTTTTATTAAAATTTTTTCAAAGGGATTTCTTTGCAAAATTTCAATAGTTCCTTCTTTTGTTAGCTCTAAGCTAGCTGCAAGTATTCCAGCTTTTCCAGTATTTCTCATTTTACTTTTTAAATATACTTGAGGAATTAGTTCGTTAATGTTTCTCCAGACGGTAATCTCATTTAACCTTTTGTTTATTTGTTTTATACCTTCCTCAGTTGTAAATACAGGCAACTTTGGAATATTTACTATTTGAAAAGTTTTTTGTATTTGTAAATTAGCATAAGATTTTAACAAATCATACAAAGAAACATCATATACAGGAGAACTTATAAGTCTTATTCCGCCTTTCATTCCTCTTGTAAAAATGTGTACCCCTAACCTTTTTTTATTTAACATTTGATCTGACAGAATTCTAATTAACTCTAATTTTTTTAATTGCAATTTTAATTTTTCTGCAACCTCAAAAGCTTTAAAATCATCATCATCATCTTCAGGTAGTAATAATTTAGATTTTAAATATGCTAACCAAGTAGCCATTAACAAATATTCAGAAGCAACCTCTAAATTAACATTTTCTTTTTCTTTAATAAATTCTAAAAATTGGTCTGCTAATTTTGTTATTGAAATATCAGCGAGATTAACTTTCTGAGTTTTGGCTAGATCTAAAAGAGCTTCAAGTGGACCACTATAATTTGGTATATCTATAGAAATTTGGTTTTGATTACTTGATTCCATTAGAAGATTTTATCTTAAAAATTTATAAAATTCTGATGTTTTTTTTGTAGTAAATTTGTCAATATTTGGAACATTTTTTAACAGTTTTAATGAGTCTCTATAATTTCCTGCACAATATAAAATAATGTTACAACCTGCTAATAATGATTTTTTTGCATTTGTAACTAGATCATATTTTAAAGATTTCATAGAAATGTCATCTGAAATTAATATGCCTTTAAACCTAAACTGTTTTCTAATTATTTTAGAGATAATTTTTTTAGAAAAAGTTGCTACATTTTCATTATCTATTTTGGAGTAAAGAATATGTGCTGTCATTGCAAATAAAGATTTATTATATTTAAAGGGCACAAAATCAATCTTATTTAAATTATTTAAAGCTAAAACTACCTTTGGCAACTTAAAATGACTATCTACGGTAGCACACCCATGGCCAGGTATATGTTTAATTACCGTAGCAATTTTATTTAAATTATACTGTTTAACGCAGACATCACCAAGAGTTTTAACAACTTGAGAATTGTATGAAAAACTTCTAGCACCGATTACTTTACTCGTGTTTTTTCTTAAAACATCTAAGACGGGAACTGTATTAATATTAATTCCAATTTTTTTTAGAATGCTAGTAAGATTATTTATATAGTTTTTATATAAATTGACTGCAACTTCTGGATTGGAAATATAAAGGCGACCCAGATCCATTTGGCTAAATTCGTGCTTTAGAATATTACTTAATCTAGTCACAGTGCGCCCCTCCTCATCAATTAATATTGGGAAATATGGATTTTTAGTAATCTTTTTTATTGAACTTATAAGACTTTTTATTTGACTTAAATTTTTAATATTTCTCTTAAATAAAATAACTCCCCAAGGATTTTTTTTAAACAAAAGTTTTTCATTCGAAGAAAGAGTATAACTTTTAATGCTAATAATTATTGCTTTTTTTTTCATCATTTTTTGAATAAATCCCAAAATTTTCTTGGTTGATCTTCTTGAAAGTTTTTTTGATAAGATGAATTAAACTCAATTATATTTTTTGTGTCATTTGTTAAAACAGGTATATTTGCTATTTTTTTATCAATTATGGTTTCAATATTCATTCTATTAGAATTGATATTTTGAATATTTTTAGAGGATAAATAATATTTAAATATCCAAAAGAAAAAGATAATAATTATAGTTAAAAGAATGATACTTAAAATATTTTTCATCACATTTTTTCTGGCAAAGACACACCTAAAATGTTCATTCCTCTTTTTATGACAATTGATATTAAAATTATAATTACTAATATTTCAATTCTTTTGATTTTATCATTCTCTATAAACTTATAATTTTTATCTATATTTCCTTTGCTCCAATACGAGTGAAATAAAGTAGCAAGCTCATATAAAAAATATGTAATTCTGTGAGGTTCGAATTTTGCGGAGGATACCTCAATAATTTTGGGCCACTCAAAAATTTTACGTAAAATTTCCAATTCAATTTGATTAAATGAAAAATCTGCATTTTTTAAGTCAACATTATCATTAATTTTTTTATTTGATGATCTAAATAGTGAGCAGATTCTTGCGTAACAATATTGAACATAAAAAACTGGATTTTCTTTGCTTTTTTCTTTTACTTTATCAAAATCAAAATCTAACTCGACATCATTACTTCTGTTTAACATCATGAATCTTATAAAGTCTTTATCTACTTCATTTAATAAATCTTGTGCTGAGATAAAATCACCTGCTCTTTTTGACATTTTATAAGGCTTTCCTTTTTTAAATAATTTAACTAACTGGCATACTTTGCAATTCAATTTGACTTTACCTTCAGAGAGCGCGTTAACAGCAGCAGTAATTCTTTTTATATAACCTGTATGATCGGCACCCAAAACATTAATTAATTGATTATATTTTCTATCAACTTTATCCATATGATAAGCAATATCATTAGCAAAGTATGTCCAAGAACCGTCGTTTTTTTGAATGGCTCTATCAGTATCGTCACCAAAAATAGTAGATTTAAAAATTAATCTTTTTGTTTTTTTCCAATTTTCAACAACTTCCCCTTTAGGTGGGTTTAAAAAGCCTTTACTGATGTAATTATTTTTTTTTAGTATGCTTACAGCTTTATCAACTGAGTTGTTTTCCACAAGTTGAGTTTCTGAAATAAATTTGTCGTGAACAATTCCTAATTTTTTTAAATCAAATTTAATTAAGTTCATAGAAAAATTTAAAGATTCTTTTTTTAATAATTGAAAAGAATTCTCAAAATTATCAAAATTTTCATTTTTGAATGAATTAATAATTTTTTTGCTTATTTCTTTAATATATTCACCAGGATAAAGATCTTTTTTTAATATAAATTTTTCGTTGTATTTAAGTTCTCTTATTCGTAAAAAAACTGATTTAGTAAAATTAGTAATTTGATTACCATAATCATTAACGTAAAACTCTCTTGTAACTTGGTTGCCATTAAATTTTAACAAATTTGCTATTACATCTCCATAAATAGCTCCACGACAGTGCCCTACATGCATTGGTCCAGTCGGATTAGCAGAAACAAATTCGATGTTATAATTAACGTTAGATTTTTTTTTACCGTAAATTTCTTTATTGTTATAAATAAGTACAATAATTTTTTTAATTG
>MDSV01000162.1_pt1 | contig 14740 bp, 16 predicted proteins | sample 810851 | NCBI WGS metagenome assembly MDSV01 (sample SAMN05326640, study PRJNA326480) | marine metagenome | isolation source: seawater | place: Atlantic Ocean: North East | collected 2012 | reverse complement strand
CCAAGCAAGACTTCTGCCTACTCCGTAGCAGGATCGAAAATAATATCAATTTGCTCCAATAATACTAGCGTATCAAATTGGGTTGAAAAAAATAAAATAGGCTTTAATGTGGAGCCTGTCGAAGAAAAAATAGTTGATGCTTTGTTTAAAATTGAAAATAACGGAGTACAAATCAGCATGCCAGATAAAGACAAGATCTCTAGTTATTTCTCTCCTGATTATTTTGCTAGACAGATTTTTGAATACCTGCAGCTTTGAACGAATTAAATTAAAAAGAGGATAAAATATGTCAAAACCTTTCTCTCTTTCTGCTCTAGAACTATTAGAATATCAACCCAATAGATACCCTTTCTTGATGATTGATCATGTATCGGAAGTCGTTCCTGGAGAATATGCTAATGGGTATAAAAATCTAACCTGGAATGAATGGTATTTTCCAGTTCATTTTCCGGAAGGTCCAAATCTACCAGGTGCTCTTCAACTTGAAGCTATGGCGCAAATGCTTACTGTTGCGGTTACTACACAAGAGGGTTTAAAGGGTAAGGTTACCCATGCTCTACAGCACACAGTTAGGTTTAAATTAGAGATGACACCCGGCATGAGGCTTGATATACATACAGAGATAATTTCTTGGAAAAGGGGTATATGTAAGGGCAAGGGAAGAATTCTTGTAGATGGCGAGGTTGGTTGTACGGCTGATATGCTTATAACAATTCCAGATATACTAGAAGATTATTTACCAAAAGAAAAATAGTTTTTCATGCAAAATCATTTTGATATTGTGATAATCGGTGCTGGCGCCAGCGGTGCCGCTGCTGCATGGAACCTAAGCAAGAAATATAAGAATATTGCTTGTTTAGAACAAGGAGATTGGATGGATCCATCCAAATATCCAAGCACTCAAGGTGATTGGGAACTTCTAAAATCAAAGAGTTTTAGTCCTTTACCAAATGAAAGAAATCTACCTTCTGATTATAAAATTGACGATACAGATTCTCCTATAGCTATTTCTAATTTCAATGCTGTAGGGGGAAGCACAATTCTGTACTCAGGACATTTTCCTCGTATGCACCCATCTGATTTCAATACTCTTACCTTAGATAACGTAGGTTTTGACTGGCCAATAAAATATGATGATTTAGAACCTTTCTATAATATAAATGATCAACAAATGGGTGTCTCTGGGTTAGAAGGTGATCCTGCTTATCCAGAAATTTCAGGTTTATTACCTCCAATTGACATGGGGGATATAGCTCAAATCATGGGAGAAGGTTTTAATAAGTTGGGTTGGCACTGGTGGCCTTCTTATGCTGCTATTTTAACCAGAGAAAAAGATGGTAGAGGAAGATGTAAAAATCTAGGTCCCTGTAATACTGGCTGTCCTCAAGGAGCAAAGGCTAGTGTTGACATAACTTATTGGCCAAAAGCTATACAACAAGGTGTTAAATTACTAACAAACTCGAGAGTTAGTAGGGTAATAACTGATACAGAAGATAAAGTAAAAGGAGTTGAATATTTTGATAAAAATGGCCAAGAGAAATTTCTGAGTTGTGACATTGTTCTGATGGCATGCAATGGGGTCGGGACCCCAAGGATACTATTAAATTCTGAGTCGAGAGTAAGGGATGAGACACTTGCTAACAGATCAACTATGGTTGGTAAGAATCTTATGCTACATCCATTAGGGTTTATAGAGGGAATTTTTGAAGGGGACATAGATACTTATAGTGGACCGCATGGATGCTGTATACTAAGTCAACAATTTTACGAAACTTCTAAAGAAATGGATTTTCTTAGAGGTTTTACGATGCAAATATTAAGAGGACCAGGGCCAGTAGAGCTCGCTAAATCAGGCATTCAGCGGAGATTGATACCTTGGGGTGATGATCATCATTCATCATTTGATCAACTATATAAAAAGAATATTGGAATCTCAATTATTTGCGAAGATTTACCCGAAGAAAGTAATAGGGTGACCCTTCATCCGGAATTGACCGATTCTGATGGCATACCCTGCCCGAAAGTAGTTTATAAACTTAGCAGAAATACAAAAAAGATGATGGCTTTTGGTATAGAAAAGGGTAAAGAAGTAATGGAAGCTTCAGGAGCTAAAGAAATTTACACTTTTGGTCCAGTAAGAAATACAGGATGGCATCTTATGGGAACGGCCAGAATGGGTGATGATAGAGAAAACTCTGTTGTAAATAAATATGGTATGTCTCATGATGTTGAGAATCTTTATGTCATAGATAGTAGTATTTTTCCAACCGGAGGTGGTGTAAATCCAACCTCTACTATTCAGGCAACTGCCTTATATGTAACTGAAAACATAAAGACTAGGAGAGATTTGCTATGAGTATCGAAGGTTTCGTAAAAATAATTTCTTCGCTGATTATTCCTGGGGATGAAAAAAAAGGTCTACTTTCAGGCTCTGAAGTAAATTTCTATAAATACTTAGAATCCAATGATAAATTAGATAGTTTAATTCAATATCTCGAATTGATAAGAAGTAATTATCGGGCAGAATTTCATAAAGAACTCTTAGATTGTACAGAAGAAGAAATTAAGTTTCACATTATTAAGGGTCGAAGAAAAAATTTTAGATTTCTTAACGACATTTCTGTTCTTTTATGTGAATGCTATTATTCAGATTCTTGCGCCTTGCAGAGATTGGGCTTACCATCAGATGCACCCTTTCCTGAGGGGAACATTATCAATGAGATAGATTTAACATTATTGGAAGGGGTGTATAATAAAGGAAAAATATACCGCCAAAGCTAACACCTTTTATGGACAATAAAAAACTTCTTCTTCAGCTTACAGAAGACTCGAGGTGCATAAGAAAAATTATCATAGACACTGCCCATGTAAGCGGAGAGTCTGCCCATATTGGAGGTGCGCTCAGTATGGTTGAAATAGTTAATTATCTTTATGCTCATTACCTTAATCATGATCCCTGTAATCCTGAATGGGAAGAAAGAGATATTTTTATTCTCAGTAAAGGTCACACATGTTTAGGTTTTTTTAGCACGCTTCACTACTATGGCTACTTTGATAAAGAGAAGCTAGAAACATTTCAGACTAATGGAACTGACTTGATTGCACACCCCATAAAAAAATTAAGTTTGGGTATAGAAAGTTCTAATGGTAGTCTCGGTCAAGGGCTTTCATTCGGTCTTGGCGTTGCTATTGGTTTTCAGAAAAAGCATCAAGATAGAAAAGTTGTGGTAGTTTTAGGTGACGGTGAATGCAACGAAGGTTCAGTATGGGAAACAGCTGCTTCAGCATCAGAGTTACGTGTAGATAATTTGCTCGCAATAGTTGATGAGAATGGATTTAGAAATGATGGTCCTAACCTTACTTATCAAAATCATTCCTCGCTATCAGAAATATGGTCTTCTTTTGGATGGAACGTAATTGAAGTAGTTGACGGTAATTCTTATCAGGATATCCTCCAAGCCTTTGGGTCCGTTTCAAAAAATAAAGACAAACCTTGCGTACTGATTTGCAAAACCATCAAAGGGAAAGGTATTGATTTTATGGAAAACAATAATGAGTGGCACCATAACAGGATTACAGAATTAATTCATCAACAAGCCCTTGAAGCTTTACAGAATTAAATATGGATTTTTCTAGTAGAAATGCAAGGATGCTCTCAAGAATTGGGGCCAGGGCAAGTTATGGACAATCTTTATCCGAAATAGCTTCAAAAAATCCCAATATTTTAGCCCTTTCTGCTGACCTGGGAAGATCTTCAGGTCTGGACAGGTTTTCGAAAGAATATCCAGACCAATTTATTAATACCGGTATAGCTGAACAAAACCTTGTTGGAATTGCTTCTGGTTTAGCTAGAGCAGGCCATGATGTCTTTGCTTCTACTTTCGCGCCTTTCGCATCTCTAAGGGCAAGTGAACAAGTCAGAATGAATATGGGTTATATGCAAGAATCAGTAAATCTAGTTGCACTAGGTAGTGGTATTGCACTCGCTTATCTAGGAAATTCACATTTTGGCTTAGAAGACATTGCAATAATGAGGGCAATTCCAGATATAAATATAGTTTGTCCTGCCGATTGTTTTGAAATCTATAAAACTCTTGATGCCGCTGTTGGCTTTAATAAACCTCTCTACATAAGACTCACGGGAGCTATCAACTGCCCTATTGTTTATAAGGACGATTATGATTTTCAGTTAGGCACATCAGTAGAAATCAAAGAAACTAATGAAATAAATGTAATTTCACATGGAACAACTGTAGGTTATTGCCTCAAAGCTATACAGAATCTTAAAGATGAAGGAATTGAAGTTGGTTTATTTAATTTTCACACTATCAATCCTTTAGATACAGAAAGACTAGATTCCTTGTATGAAAATTCCTCAAAGATATTGGTATTTGAGGAGCATTTGAGGTCAGGTGGATTAGGTAGCGCTGTTCTTGAATATTTCAATGACACTGAAAGAGATAGCTCAAAAGTGCTTAGGTTCGGGATAGAAGGATGGATTAAAAAGACAGGCACCTACGATTTCATGTTGAAAGAAGCCAGACTTGATTCTGATGGTATCAAAGATACCATTAAAGGCTATTTATAATGAAAGATAAAATATGGTATATCTATGGAGCCGGAGGCCTGGGTAGAGAATGCATGGATATAACTACAACAATGTTTGTAGATGGTGAAGAAAAGCCTGTACTGAAATTCCTTGTTGATGAACCTGATATAGATCAATTGGATGGGTTCGAAGTCTGTAATTTTAACAGTTATGTTCCAGAATCATTTGTAACGATAGCTGTAGGAGAGCCTTTTCTTCGAGAGAAGCTCTTCAATAAAGTACAAAACACAACTTTGATTTTGAAAAGTATAATATCTAATCATTCTTTTGTTTCTGAAAAATGTGACATAAAGGATGGATCAATTGTAGCTCCAATGTGCTCAATACAAAATGGAGCTAAGCTTGAAAAAAATTCCTTAATAAATACAATGTCGATCGTTGGTCACGACTGTATAGTAAATGAGCATAGTGTACTTTCTTCAAAAGTTAATCTGGGAGGTTCATGTATAGTTGGTAAATCAAGTTTTATTGGTATGGGCGCTCTTATAAAAGAGAAAGTTAAGATAGGTAATTCTTCAATTGTTGGAATGTCGTCTGTTGTTTATAGAGATGTTAAAGACAATGTAATTGCAATAGGAAATCCAGCCAGAGTTGCCAAAAATAATGATAATAAAAGTGTCTTTAAGTAAGGAGAAACCTCTATGAGTAATAAAGATAAATATAATGAAGCTTTCAAAGAGATATTTGAAATAGAAGATGGTCAATTAAATGATGATTTAGAGTATCAAAGTATCGACACATGGGATTCTGTGGGCCACATGTCTCTAATGGCAGCACTTGAGGACGAATTTGATATTATGCTTGAGATGGATGACATAATTGATTTTGGCTCTTACGCCACGGGTATTAAAACACTAGAAAAGTATGGAGTGAAGTTTTAACCCTTACGATGAAAAATCATTTTTTCTGGGAAGACAACAAAGTTCTAGATTCCTCTCCATTTCTTATCACAGAGGAGAAAATTCTCAGTTACAAGGAAGCCTTTAATAATTCTGATCTAATCTTCAAAGATGCCGAGCGAGATGTACTTTTAATATTATGCAAAAGAAATATTAATACGGTCTTAGCCTACATCGGTGCATTAAGAAATGGAATTGTACCTTTGTTGGTGGACTCTGATATTAAACAAGGGTCATTACTCAGGATAGTTGAAGCTTATCAACCTAAATATATTTTCACATCGTCAGATAACGAAAATACTGCTTCATTGCCTAATGAAGTCGAAACTCAGTTCTTTAATGAAGGGTGCTTAAAGACTTACGCTGTAAGTCCAAAAAAATTAAATCCTGACCTTTTGCTTTTACTTTTAACTTCTGGGTCTACTGGAGATCCAAAATCAGTTCGTATATCAAAATCTAACCTCTCTACCGCAACTAAAAATATAGTTAATTATTTAAATCTTTCAGTAAGTTCAAAAAGTTTGGCCCTTCTTCCTTTTCATTATTCTTATGGTCTTTCTGTTCTCAATAACACTATATACACAAGATCTTCTATTCTCTTAACCCAGAAAGATGTTCTTGATAAAACTCTCTGGAAAGACTGCATAAGTTATGGAATTACTGACCTATCCGCTGTGCCTTTTATATTAGAACTAATGGCGAGAATGAAATTGCCAGAAGACTTCTATTACTCCTTAAAATGTATGACTCAAGCAGGAGGCAGGTTAAATCCTAAAATTACAAAGCGCTTTATCGAAATTTCACAGGAATATTCCTTTGATTATTACACTATGTATGGTCAGACTGAAGCTTCTCCACGAATATCTTATGTCCCTCCAGAAAAAAGCCTTGAAAAACTTGGTACTGTTGGTAGGCCTATCGATTGCGGAGAAATCTATATAGACAAGATAGGCAATAAAAAAGGGGAGGGTGAACTCATCTATGTGGGAGAAAATGTCTGTATGGGATATGCATCTCGGTCTCATGACCTTTCTCTTGATGATGAGCTTAATGGTGAACTCAAAACTGGCGATATTGCTGTAATTGACGAAGAAAATTTCATTACAATAATAGGTAGAAAGAAAAGATTTATAAAACTAAAAGGAATTTCTGTTAATTTAGACTATGTAGAGTCCATTCTTAACTCTCATTTAATTAAATCTTTTGTAATCGGAAAAGATGACAAATTGCTAATAGTTATCGAAAATAACAAGATGAGTGAGCATGAAGATACTGTAAAAAATATCATAAAAGATAATTTTAACTTTCATTCTTCTCTCGTCTCAATATATGAAGATGAATTAACCAACCTAAGTTCTGGAAAACCTGATTATAAAAGCTTAAGCGACAAATATTTATAATGTTACTAGATGATCTAAGGGAGTTAACAAATTATCACGCAAAAAATTGTGAGCTATATAATAATTATATAAATAGCTTTTATCCTGACTCGAAAGATATAAATTCAATTGAAGATATTCCCTTTCTACCGGTTAGAGCTTTCAAAGAGTTTGATATCAAAAGCATACCTTCTGACGAAATATACAAAGTTATGACGTCTTCAGGAACTTCTGGTAATTTTTCAAAAATTTATCTCGATAAAACTACAGCAAAGCTTCAAACCAATAAATTAGTGGAGATAATGAGTAACACTTTTGTTAACTCAAGGTTTCCTATGATTGTTATTGATAGCATGAGCAGTGTAAGGGAAAGAGCTAAATTTTCAGCCAGAACTGCTGCTATAAATGGTTTCAGTATATTTGGAAGAAAAAGGATATTTGCTCTAGATGATGATAACAATTTGGACATTGAGGGCGTTAAAGCCTTCATTCAGGAAAATCAAGGTCAGACTTTTTTTATATTTGGCTTTACTTTTATGATTTGGGAACACTTAATAAAAAAACTAAAAGATACCAAAGAGGAAATAGACTTATCAGATTCTTTTGTTCTTCATGGAGGAGGATGGAAAAAACTAGAAAATGAAAAGGTAAGTAATGAGACCTTTAAGGATTCGATTTCTGAAACTATAGGGTGCAGAAATATAAGAAATTATTATGGAATGGTGGAGCAAACTGGAACAATTTTTATGGAATGTCCAAATGGTCATCTACATGCATCCGATGGTTCTGATGTTTTGGTTAGAGATTTTGAGACTCTAGAACCATTACCACATGGAAAAGAAGGCGTAATTCAAATCTTTTCTTCTATTCAGAAGAGCTATCCAGGTCATTCAATACTTACTGAAGATGTTGGAACTACATATGCAGGAAAAGACTGCCCATGTGGCAATACAAATAATATAGTCTCAATCGCCGGTAGATTAAAAAGCGCTGAAATTAGAGGTTGCAGTGATGCCTATGCTCAATGAAGATGACTTTGAAGTTTTATCTTTAGAGAATTTCAAAGTCCAAAGAAAAAGTCCTTTCGATAAATTAGTTATTGATTTTCTAAACGAACTTTCTAGAAAAATTCTAAGAAATAAACAGGCTAAATTCTATCCAGACCTTATAACATTTGGATTCTTTTGCAGGAGGTCCAACATATTAAAGAACAAAGAAAGATACGAAGATGAGCTTGCTCTTAGGATGGGTTATGGACTTACTTTGCATATTTCTCCATCAAATATTCCAATAAACTTCGCCTTCTCCTTTCTCTTTGGACTTTTATCTGGAAACTCAAATTTAGTCAGGCTTCCATCAAATAAATTTGATCAAAATGTACTTCTCTTAGAAATTATTAATACTCTCATGAGAGAGGAAAAGTATAAATCCATTAAAGAGAGTAATATATTTTTTTATTCTGATAGAAATTCAAAAAAACTTAAAGAAATATTACAAAAAGCAGATACTTTGATAGTTTGGGGCGGAGATGAAACTGTAAAAGAATTCAAAAAGTTAGAGAAAAAGATAAATTGTATTGAGCTTTTTTTCCCAAATAGAGTCTCATCTTTATTAATTAATTCTAAGCAATTTATAAAAGCCAAAAATAAGAACCAACTTCTAAATGATTTTTATAATGATACTTATTTGGTTGATCAAAACGCATGTTCTTCACCTACAAATATTTTCTGGCTAGGCCATGAACAGGACAATAAAGAAGCACAAGATTTATTTTGGAAAGAATTATTAATTACCCTTAAATTAAAGGATTATTCTCTTGATACTATTTCAATTATGGATAAATATATTAGCGTCCTCAAAACCATCAATCAAAAGAATACACAGCTTGAAATAAAAAAACACCACCCCTCTATTTGGGAGATATTCAATATACCTCATTATTCAAATTCCTTTAATTTAGGTCAATTTGCATCAATCAATATGAAAAGTCTTGGTGAGCTTCCAGAGCATATGAGAAACAACGAACAAACTCTCACATACTATGGCTTAGATGTAGAAAGCATAAATTTAGTCCTTAGAGAAGCTCAATTGTGTATTGACCGGATTGTACCAATTGGTTCCGCCTTGAATATTGGATTAATTTGGGACGGAAAAGACATTATCAGGCTTCTATCAAAATATACTGAGATATCTTAATGTATAGTTCTTTCTTCAAACGATTAATTGATATTTTTTTATCACTTATAATCTTAATATTGCTTTCCCCTGTTTTGATCATTATTTCTTTATTAATAATCTTTACCATGGGGAATCCTATTTTTTTTATCCAAGATAGACCAGGAAAAAATAAGGTAAATTTCAAAATATATAAGTTCAGGACGATGATAGAAGATTCAAACTTAGATGATCAAACAAGGATAACTAGGTTAGGATTGTGGCTAAGACAGTTTAGCCTTGATGAATTACCTCAGCTATTTAATGTTCTAAAAGGTGAAATGAGTTTAATTGGGCCAAGGCCTCTACTTGTAGAATATAATGAATACTTTAATGAAGAGCAGAGTTTAAGATTTAAAGTTAGGCCTGGAATTTCCGGTTTAGCACAAGTAAGAGGTAGAAACTATTTAACTTGGGAGAGTAAATTTAAGCTAGATATTTTTTATGTTAAAAATATGTCTTTTAAAGAAGATTTAAAAATTTTTTTTTCAACACTTTTCATTGTATTTAGCGCCTCAGGTTTTAAAGAATCGGGTGAAGAAAAAAGGTTTGACGAGAATTTTAAGAATGATTAATAGTGTTGTAGTCACAGGAGCTGGTTCTGGAATAGGAATTGACATAGTAAAACGTCTTTCAAAAGAAAGTTATCATGTCTTTTCATGTATAAGAAATGATTCTAAAGAATTGTATTCTCTAGCGGAGGAAGTCGAAAACATAACCATTCTTAAATTCGATCTTGAAAAAAAATCTTCAATCAAAAATATGGTTAAAGAAATTTTTACATATAAGAACTATATATTGTATGGTCTGGTCAATTGCGCAGGTGTAGCTCAAGGAGGTTTGTTTTCAATGACTCCTGTTGAAGAGATTGAAAGGGTTTTTAAAATTAATTACTTTAATCAGTTGTATCTGACTCAATTAGTCATCAAAAAGTTATTAAGATATAAATCTGGGTCTTTAGTAAATATAGCCTCTACAGCTGGATTATTTGGTGACGAAGGTACTTTAGCTTATGGTGGAAGTAAAGCGGCTCTTATACACTCAACCAGAGTACTTGCTTCAGAATTAGGTAAATTTAATATTAGAGTGAACTCTATATCGCCAGCTGTTGTGAATACTAAGATGTCAAAAGAAATGGATCCAAAGTCTATAGACATCATGAACTCAAGGAAAAGTATAGAGGGAAATATTGAACCTCAAGATATATCTTCCGTAGTTTCTTTTCTATTATCGGATCAAACAAAAAATATTAGCGGACAAAACTTCAGAGTTGACCAAGGTATGATCATCTAATCTTATGTGGCCAAGTTTTGATCAAGAGTATATAGATGTTGTTTCCAAAGTTTTGGAGTCTGGAAAGGTAAATTATTGGACTGGTCAGGAATGCCGGAAATTTGAAGAGGAATTCGCTCAATATTTTGGATCGAGTTACTCTATAGCTCTTGCAAATGGCACCCTGGCTTTAGATCTGGCTTTTATTGCTCTAGATATTGGAGAAGGAGACGAAGTTTTAGTCACATCCAGAACTTTTATTGCCTCGGTCTCATCTATAATTAATGCTGGGGCAACTCCTGTTTTCGTAGATGTCTGTATGAACTCTCAGAATATCCTCCCATCAGAAATAAAAAAAAATCTTAATGAAAGAACCAAAGCTATTGTTTGTGTTCACCTTGGCGGGTGGCCTTGCGAAATGGATGAAATAATGAAAATAGCAAAGGAGCATAAATTATCAGTAATAGAGGACTGTGCACAGGCCCATGGCGCAATGTATAAAGGCAAGTCAGTTGGTTCCATTGGCGATATTGGCTGCTGGAGCTTCTGCCAAGACAAAATTATGACTACTGGAGGTGAAGGTGGCATGGTAACTACAAGTAACCCCGATCTTTGGGAGAAGATGTGGTCTTATAAAGACCATGGCAAATCTTACGAAGCAGTTTACAAAAAAAATCATAAGCCTGGATTTCGTTGGCTTCATGAATCATTCGGTACAAATTGGAGGATGACTGAGATTCAAGGCGCCATAGGTCGTATACAATTAAAACGCATGCCTAAATGGACAGAAAAAAGAAATATATTGCAATCCAAACTTTGGGAGTCTTGTAAAAAACTACCTGGTTTAAGAGTTCCTAAATTTAAAAACAATGAATCAAGTGTGCACGGCGCATACAAAGCATATATTTTTATCAACGAGGATAATTTAAAACAGGGATGGAATAGAGATAGAATCATAGAAGAACTGACTAAAGATGGAGTTGATTGTTTTTCGGGTTCTTGCTCTGAAGTCTACTTAGAGAAGGCATTTAATGAGAAACCCTATAAGCCTAAAGTAAGGCTAAAGAATGCCAAAGAACTAGGGGAAACATCTTTGATGTTCCTAATTCACCCTACTATTTCTGAACAAGAAATGGAAAGGAAGTGTAAATCCATAACAAAAGTTATGACAAAAGCCCAAATGAGTTCATGAGCTTTAAGAACATTCTTTTATCTAGCTCTAGACAAGTAAAAAAAATAATAATATTAATAACAGACTTTATTTCTATAAGTCTTGGCATTATTTTTGCTCTTATCATCAGCGATGTTGAATTAAGATCGCTAAGCCATTTAGAATTAATCGGTATTTCCTGGTTTCCATTAGTAAGCTTATTATTTTTTTGGACATTTGGAGTCTATAATTCGGTTTTAAGATATATAAACCTGACTGGCTTATTTAATTTATATAAGGCAGTGATTATATTTGTATTAATAAGTCTGATTGGAAGACTTATCTACGAAAATATTTTTCATTATTTCTTTGAAGGCAATTTCGTTTCTTTTATATCTTTTGAAGGCTGGTTGGTAGGAGTTTTAACATTTTCTTTCTTAATCTTTCTTTCAAGGATTGTTGCTAATTATTACCTTTCTTATGAACTTTCAGAAAATAAAGTGGTCATTTATGGTGCTGGCTCTGCAGGCATTCAATTAGCAAGCGCACTAAGGGTAAGCAAAGAAATGCAACCAATTGCATTTATAGACATCGATGAATCTTTACATGACACATATCTGATGGGCCTAAAAGTGCTATCTCCTAAAAAACTTGGAAAACTTGTACAAAGAAAAAAAGTAAATGAAGTTCTTTTGGCTATGCCCTCAACACCGAAAACAATTCTCATTAGTTTATTAAAAGAAATAGAAGAACTGTCTGTAAGAGTGAGAATACTGCCTGGTCTAGCTGAATTGGCACAAGGAAAGGTTTCTGTTTCGGAATTAAAAGAAGTAGACTATTCAGATCTTTTGGGGAGAGATCCAGTAGAACCAGACACTTCTTTAATAAAGAAAAATATAGAAAACAAAGTTGTCCTTGTAACAGGCGCTGGAGGTTCTATAGGCTCTGAAATTTCCAGGCAAGTAGTCAAAAACAAACCTAAATCTATAATACTTATTGATTCAAATGAGTACGCTTTATATACAATAAGACATGAAGTTCATAATCTTTTTCCCGAAATAGAAATCTTATCCATTTTAGCTAGCGTAACAAACAAGGCAAAAGTTTATGAGATTTGCAAACTCTTTGATGTACAAACAATATATCACGCAGCGGCTTACAAACATGTATCTATTGTAGAAGAGAATCCTTTTGAGGCTGTAAATAATAATATTCTAGGCACAAAGGCATGTGTTGAAGCTGCAATTCAAGCAAATGTAGAGACCTTTGTTTTAATCTCTACAGATAAAGCAGTTAGACCAACTAATATAATGGGGGCCACAAAGCGCTTTGCTGAATTAATACTTCAATCCTTAGCAGATAAAACAAATACTTCACTTTCTATGGTTAGATTTGGAAATGTAATCGGTTCTTCTGGTTCCGCAATTCCGCTATTTCAAAAACAAATAAAAGAAGGAGGCCCAGTAACAGTTACCCATCCGGATGTAATAAGATATTTCATGTCAATTCCCGAGGCTGCTGAGCTTGTTATACAGGCTGGAGCAATGGGTAAGGGTGGAGATGTTTTTGTTTTGGACATGGGAGAGCCTGTCAAGATAGTAGAGCTTGCTAAAAGATTAATTAGCCTTAGCGGTATGGAATTAACAAGTGACGCGAGTCCTAATGGAGACATAGAAATTAATTTTACTGGACTAAAACCCGGAGAAAAACTATATGAAGAATTATTGATTGGTAATGACGTTTCCAAAACCGCTCATCCCCGAATTTTAAGAGCTAAAGAAGCATATCTGGCTGAAGACGAGTTGAAAAAATACCTTATAAAATTGTCAGAAGCACAAAAATTACAGGATGTAAAAGCCTTAAAAGATATTTTCCAAGAAACTGTCTCCGGATTCCAGTCAAAAGAAAAGATTGTGGACCCGATCTATAATCACAAAAAACTTATCTCCTAGCTTTGTTTACATATATAGATTCCATTGAAGATTTAGCGTATCTAAATCAAGAACTACTCAGAAGACCTCACTTAGGAGTTGATACAGAATTTAGAAGAACTACTAAAGATAATATGAAATTAGCTTTACTTCAGGTTAACGATGATGATGAAACTTACCTTATTGACACAATCCGTATAGATGACCCTGGGTGTAATGCAGATTTTCTATTTTCTCCATCGGTTACTAAGATACTTCACTCCTGCAAAGAAGATTTAGAAGCTATTTTTGCATGGACAAAAAAAGAAATGGTAAACATTTTCGATACGCAGATAGCAAATTCTCTTTTAGATGGAGTATTCTCAATAGGATATCAAGGCTTAGTAGAACAAAAGATGGATATTGTTTTAAATAAAAACGAAACAAGATCAAATTGGATTCGAAGACCTTTATCTGATTCGCAACTAAAATATGCAGCGCTAGATGTAGAATATTTAATTTATCTATACAAAGTCCAAATAGAAGAATTAATAAATACGACTAAATTGGAATGGCATGATCAAGAAATTAAAAGATTAATAGAAGTAACATTCAATCCCATAGATCATAATTATCTAGAACGATCAATAACTAAAGCTGAAGAGGCAGATCTTCTGGTTAGATTCAATAAGGTTGTTGAAAAGATTTCTAAGAGAGAAAAAATAAATCCAACTTTATTTTTTTCAAAAAAGGCCCAAAAAGATTTTCTAAGGCTAGTTTATCAAGAAGGCATAGAAATTGCCTGCAAGGAGATTACAATATGGAGAAGTCAACTAATTAAGGAAGATATTCTAAATCTATTGAAATAACTTTATGTATTGGTTTATTTACCTATTTAGTTCATTTTTAATTTGTTTGATTATTGCATCAATTAATAAAAAATATTATCTAGAAATCTTCTTTTTATCTTTCTTTATATTAATAACTCCTGCACAAATAGAGATTTCGAATACAGACTATGCACCTTCATTATTTACTTTTTTTTTTAATTTATCGCTTGAACAGAATATGTCCTTAAGGCCATTACGACCATTAGCAATTACCATTCCTGCGAGTATAGTAGTTATATTTATATTTAGAGTTTTCAAAAGAAAATTCTTTTAGCTTGAAGTTTCTCTAGATCAAGAACTCCTATTGCATTGCTACCTTTTTGCATCCCTGCAGACTCACCTGGATTAAAATATAGAACACCATTTTTTGTATTATTTTCATAACGGTGAGTGTGGCCATAAAGAACCACATTGATT
>MDSV01005374.1_pt1 | contig 14741 bp, 14 predicted proteins | sample 810851 | NCBI WGS metagenome assembly MDSV01 (sample SAMN05326640, study PRJNA326480) | marine metagenome | isolation source: seawater | place: Atlantic Ocean: North East | collected 2012 | reverse complement strand
TTTAGCTGCACTTTCAAAACAATAAATTGCCTCTGGTACAACTGAATGTTCATACACATTTAAATATGTGTTAATTGTTTCTTTTACCGTTTGCCTATAATCTCTAACTTCATTATGTTTAAATATATAATATCTATTAGGACCTGGTGTTTTTGATTTTATCATTTGACCACCAGACAAATCACCCATGTGTCTAACATAAACATGAGCATATAATTTCATAGCTTCATCTTGTATTGTTTCTATATGGTCAACATATTCTTTTGTACTTTTTGTTATTTCTGGTGGATTATCTGTATCTAACCATAACGACTTATAATCATAGTGTATATGTTCAGCTCTTAATAAATTAGGTGTATCTCTAAATAACGAATTGTGTAAACCGTATTTTTCTAATACAGAATAACATTGTAATTGATTATATAGATATGTTGCATATAATTTTTCATTAATTTCACCAGACATTAATATTTTTACAAACGCCTGTCTTTCTGCGTTTTTATGATGTTCCCAAGTTATTTCTTTAATATCTAACATTTTATATCCTAATCTTATTATATTTATCATCACTACCAAACTCGCCTTTTACAAAGAAACTAGCGCCAATGATAATTCTGTCTGTATCTAAATTGTGTATTGGTGATTCATGTCTTAAATCTCCAGGAAAAGTAACTATATCACCAGTTGTTACAGGTAAATTCCAATGTTGAGAATTAAAATAATTGTAGTTTTTTATATTATAACTAAAATGAAATCCTTTTTGTATCATAGACATATCAACATAAAAATTTAATGATGATTCATCAGCTTGTGCATATAGTATTGTGCTAAAAACGGCATTTGAATGTATATGAGATGGATGATAATGACCTTTTTTCTGCACGGTGGACCAACTGGTGCATATATAAAATTGGTTTTCTATCTCTAAAACATTATCTACATAATCTGAAAAACTATCCCATATAATATCTTTTAATCTTTTTAATTGATTGTGTTCTAGTATATTTGTATCTTTAGATAATTGTACATTACTTTTAAAATGTTGACCTCTTTCTATATTAAGTAAAAAATTTAACTCATCTTTAGTTAAAGTTATCTTACTACAATGCTTGTATATTGGATAACCAGCAAAATGTATTATAGCACTATTATTTTTCGTCATCTTTATACTCAAACCAACCTGTTATAATATACTTATTTTCACTTATAGTTGTCAACCCTCTATGCATAAATGTCCAATCAGCACTCCATAACAAAGTTAATCCTTTTTCAGGTTTTATTTTAACTTTTTGATAAAAAAATTCTGTTTCTCCACCTTCTTTAACATCATTAAGAAAAGTCATCCATACTAAATGTCTTTTAGATGTAGCAGTACCAGCTCTCTCACAATGCATTCCGTGAAACGCTTGACCAGGCACATACTTTTGAATATTAAAATGTCCTTCTAAACCCCAATTTTGTATCTTTTCATCACAATAGATATACTTTTTTTTATATAAATTTAATGCATTTGACAACTCGCCCATATATAATCTAACTTCATCATATTTTTCAATATCTTCTCTAAATAAATTAACATCTGTGCTTTGTTTAATATCTTCTCTTACTACACCAGAACCAACTTGGCCAACTTTTCTTCTATCCGAAGTTTCAAATAATTTAATTAGTTTATCGCAAATTGTTAAATCATTCAAGTAATATCCTTCTATAAAATTGTTAACTTGATTTAGGGGATATTCTCTCATTTTTGTTTATCCTTTTCAACATCTATAATTAAATTACCTGAAACTGATATCCTAACATCATCACTATCATTAAAAGGATAGGCAATGTGTGGTAACCTAGAGGGAAAGAATACTATTTTACCCTCATCTTCTTTTGTTAAGTCTATTTTGTGTGTGATAATATCGCCTATAATATTAGTGTATGTAAATTCAAATCTACATTTTGTAGGTATTTTTAACCACAAACTATAACTATAAATGCCATGATGAATATGGTTTGGTACATACTCTCCTTTTCTTTGAAAATTAAACCACGGCTCTGTAAACTTAATAGGCAAATCACTTGACATATATTTAACCTTTTGTAAACCTGGAAAAGTTTTATTAAATTTATGAAAGAGTTTTAAAATATGTTGTTTTAAATAATATTTTGTATCAACAACATAAATGTGTTTGACAACATCCTCTCCTGTTAATCCAGAAATCATCATTTTGTTTTTTTCTTCAGCAGTTTTACTTTCAGCTAATAGATTATTATATAAATTTTGAGGTATATAATCTTCAATAAACCCATAATTATTTAAAAATACTTCTTTCATTACATCTCTCTAATCTTTGTTAAAAATTCTTTATGACCTAATGTTGACATTGAACGAAAATGTAATTTTCTATCTTGAATAATTTTATTAATTTCATCTTGTAAGTTTTGATTTAATGAATTAACTTTTGTTTTTATAACATCTACATTTAATAAATCTAAACCATACATTACAAGTATGTAATTAAAATGATTAAACAATATTCTAGTATCTTTAAAATCATTTTCATCAGGTATTTTTGATTTCCATATATTTATTTTTTCTTTTAATGTACTAGGTATTTCTCTATTATTTAAATCTTTCCAAAACTTACTATCATCTTTATTTGTTAAATAATGTAAAACAATAAAATCTCTAATATTAGTCATTATATCATTTACTTTATTATTGTAATCTTCAGATACATTAACATCATAATTAATTATTGAGTTTACCAATAAAAATGCCTGTTGAATACTTGTACTAATTGATGTTGCCTCTAAAGGTTCAACAAAATTAGCAGATAGACCTACTGCCACACAATTTTTAATCCATACTTTATCTAAAGCACCTGGGTCAAATTTTATTTTTTTAGCCACATTTATTTTTCTATCAAGTAAAGTTTCTACTTCTTTTTGAGCTTCATCAAAATTAATGTATTCATCATTAAATACATAGCCGTTACCCCAACGACCATAAGTAGGTATTTTCCACATCCAACCATACTTCATTGCTCTAGCAATAGTGTACATATTATACTCATTAGTATCTTCAGTTTGAAAAGCAATTGCCGAATTTAAAGTTAAGTATTTTGAGTAAGATTGCCATTTAGCACCTAACTTTGATATTAACAATCTTTTTAAACCAGTTGCGTCAATGTAAAAATCTGACTTATAAACTGCCGTGTTGTTTTTACCACCAATCAATGATTCAATATTGCCATCTTTGTCTAGGTTAATATCTGTTATAATATCATCTTCTATTTTTATATTTTTTTGTTCACAAAGTTTTTGTAAAAATATATTTAATTTATGAGTATTAAAATGAAATTGACTAGCGAGCTCACCTACAAGATGGTCTTTACTTTTATAATTTTGTTTTAAAAACCAATCATTTACTCTATTATTTACATAATTACCTGGACATAAATCTAACTTATGTGTTTTATCAGCAATCATTTTAGCATATACAACAGGCAAACCATTATACGAAGAGTTAAAACCTAAAGATATATTATGTAAAAAATCATCTTTTGACCAGTTTTCAAAATAAATTCCACACTTAATGGTAGCGTCTGCCTCTTTAATTAATTGTTCGGTTGTTATACCTAGATATTTCATAAAAAGTAACCAATGTTCGGTAGAGCCTTCACCAACACCTACAATACCAATATTATCAGATTTAATTATGTTAATATTAACATTTTTATCAAATGATTGTTTGAGTATTAAAGCTGTCAAAAGGCCGGCTGTACCACCACCTACTACTGATATATTCTTTACACTTTTCATTTTTTATTATCAAAATTAAATGAGAAAGATATTCTATCTTCATCTTTGTTCATATTAGGTCTAACTAAATGCATTAACCAACTAGGAAATAAATATAATACGCCTTCTACAGCAGGCAACCACCAAAATAAAGATGTGTAATGATTATTTTTTCTACTTAATTGTGCTTGTGCTAATGTGTGATAGGCTGGGTTATGAAACTCAATGTCACCACAATCTTCAGGAGTTTTAACATAGTAAACACCTGATATTTTTGCATTAGGGTGGCAATGTAATTCATTATAATCTTTATAAGAATTTATATTGCACCAAATATTATCAATTGTAACATCACCATAACCAATTTGTTTTGAATAAAAATTTGCTTTTCTATTAATTTCATTCAAAAGGTCTTTTATTTCCATATCATTTAAATTTAAATTATCTGAATGAAATCCACCTTTATTAGAAATATTTTTACTTTTTTGTTTTTCTTTAATATTATAACAATACTTTGTTATCTCTTCATTGTTTAACATTAAGTATTCTCTATAAACACCAACTTTAAATAAATCAATTATCATTATAAAATTAACTCCGTTAAATCTTTATTTGTGCCTATTTTACCTTTATAAAAAGTATTAAATGCTAAACTAACTCTTGTATTAGAACCTTTTTTAATTTCTACCTCATGTGTAGTTGATGAGGGAAACATAATTAATTTACCAGCTTCAACTGGAAACCACCATGTTTCAGAATTCCATTTATTCCAATTAGTTACATCTGGTCTTAATTGTTGATAACCTTTTGAGTGTACAAATTGAATTTTATCATTTTCTTTATCGCAATCTATATATAATACTCCTGATACAATAGAATTAGGATGATTATGAGAATGATGAAATTTATCTTCCTGTGTATAATTTAACCAAGATTGTGTAATATAAAGTTTTAAATCATCATTAGGGCATATAATTTTTTTTAAATAATCATCACAACACTTTTCTATAATTGTTTTTATATTTTTAAACTCTAAATTATTTAAAATATAACTATCTTTAGTATAAAAATTTCCTCCTTGATTTTCTGTAAAATCTTTTTGAGTGTTTACAAATTGCAATTCATCATTTGTAAAATCTCTATCTATATTGGTTATATAAATTGGTGTAGGAAATAAACTTTCTATTATAGGCTCTCTCATATTAACCTCAAAACATTGTTTGAAAAACTATCAAGTTGTTCATTTTCAATCATAATATCAAAAGCAATTGTAATTCTTGGTTTATCACTTGTTACCATATCTGTATAGTGAGGTAATATACTAGGAAAAATTGTTAAGTTACCTTTTTTATTTTCACTAGAATACATATTTTCTTTTCTATAAAAATATGTTTGAGGGTTTAAAAAATGTGTTTTTGTATTATCAGCGTTTAAACATAAGTTACCACTTAAATAAGATTTTTTATCAATTCTATGTTGATGTATATTAATGTTTTGACCTTCTCTTAAAATATTACACCACATTTTTAACCATAGTTTTTCTGGTAAAGGCTCAAATACTTTTTCTGTATATTCAGTAATATTATTTTTAATCATTTCTATGAAATCTTTTACACATTTTTTATCATATAATTTTTCATTAAAAAATCTATATCTATCTGAATTAACATTATCATCATTCTTATAAGTTTTATTATTTTCTTCTAATAACTCACTTTCTCTATCAAACATTAATTTTGACATTTCATCAATATCAATACCATCTTCTATATTATTTTCTAAAATAAAATGATTATAATTAAGACAAAAAGGTGTTAAAGGAAAATCACTTTTAAATTTTATCAACTTCATATTACCATACCCAACTTATATAAGAATATCTTGTGCCTTTTGTAACTGGTTCAACCTTATGAGGGTATAAAAAATTAGAAGGAAAAATTAATAAATCACCTTGTTTAAATTTAATTTCATAATCATCAAAGATAATAAACTCACCGCCCTCATAGTTATCATTCAATACACCTAGACAACTTAAAATAGGAACTCCTTTTTTGTTACCATCAAACATTGAGTGTATGTGGTCACAATGTAATGCCATTTTCCTAGATTCAAAGTATCTATTATATCTAATGGCTGAATATCCTTTCCAACCATCAAACCAAGGAAAATTAAATGTTTTTATGTAATTGTCAATACCATTCCACAATTTTTTCATTATAACTTTTGTATTATCAATTTGATTTGTATATAAAATATCTAACTCAAAATTGCCTGACCTTGGTTTTGATACGCCAGTTTTTGCATTATAAAATTTATGTTGTTCCCAACCACCTTTTAATTCTTCAATTTTAACTAACTCATCTATTGTTTGATTACAAAACTCTTTATCTAAAAGTGGTATTTGTACAATATAATCTTTTAAATCTTTTTTCATATTACTCAACCCAAAAGTTTATGTTACCCGACACGGTTTTTCTATAATCATCACTTGTATAAAAAGGATAAACTAAATGATACAATCTAGCTGGAAACATTATCATTTTACCTTCAAAAGTTTTATCAACATCAATATTTAAATCATACAAATCACCCATAGTATCATTAAATATAAATGCTAATCTTGAAGCTAAAGAACCTCCTGTACTATTAGTCGGAAAAACTTTATCTTCATCTTTTAAATCATAAGGTATTTTTAAAAATATAATAAATGAGAATAAACCAGAATGGTCGTGTATAGGATTAAACTCATGTTTTTTTTGAAAATTGCACCAAAGATTAGACAGATAAAACGGTTTATCGGATGAAAGAACAGAATGTTTTTTTAACCAATTATTTAATACTTCGTCATTAGTTTGTGATAAAATAAATTGTTCAACAAATGAAGGCCAATTTTTATATCTATATTCTTCTTTTATATGGCCAGCTAATCTTGCATTCCATTTATCATCTGTTACATTTTCATTCAAATACTTCATAATATTTTCAGGCACATTATCTACCGTTTTTAACCCCCATTTACGCATGGTGTTTTTTTGTAGTTCCCAATTATTCATTACATCTCCTATATTAAATTAAAGTTTATCACACATCTAATATCATTAGAGGGTTGTTCCGCTGTATGATAAAATCTACCATCAAATACTACAACTCTACCTTGTTTAGGTGTTACTTTTTGTTTAATAGTATATTCTTTTGTTTCTTCCTTTTGATTATATATAATCGTATCACCATCAGAGGTATTTACATAATACAATACAACTAAATGTTTATAGTTTAAATCCACATGAGGTGTATCAACAATTGTTTTATCTGTATTTAATGGCAATTGTAAAAATGTTCTTACATGTTCAACTCTACTAGATTGAAATCCTATTTTTTCTTCACTATGTCTTGCTATAGGTAACAACCAATGAGCATACTTACTCATCATTGTTGAGTTTTTTACTAAAGTGTGTTGAAATGCTGGTCTTTTTTGTTTAGATTTATTATCATTAGTAATATCTTCTATAAAATGCCATGGAAATTGATTTGGAGTCCAACCTATTAATTCTTCTTTGATAACATTTTGTTCAGACATATCAATAATATCATCAAACACCATTACTTTATTTTCATACATATATTAATCCAACCAATTAAAATTAATTACTATTCTATTTTTAACATTTGTGTGCCTTTTAACAGCGTGTTTTATATCGCTAGAAAATTTTACAAATCTATTTTCTACAGATTCAATAACCTCACCGTTTTCTAAAACGGTTGCACCATCATTTGTATTTACATAATATATTCCCACCATACCTTTAGGGCTTGAATAGTCTAAATGAAAATCGCCGACTTTATTATTGCCTTGTACAGGTGCTGTGCTATTAGCCTTTATTCTTATTAATATATTAGGTTTAATTATTTCTAACATAGGTTCAACTAATTTAAAATGAACACTATGCATATATTGAGGATGTTGACTTCTAAAAAATATGTGAGCAAATTGACCATGACTTACTTCATCTAAATGAGCCTTGCCAGTAGAATTTTTTGTATAATACCAGGGAAAATGGCTGCCTTCAAAAACATCTAAAATTTTTTTGTGTACAGCCTTTGGTAAAAAATCATCTATAATTTCATGCATAATTTATTTTTTTCTCAATTCACTTAATAAATCTTTTTTAATATCTGCAAAATTAATATCAAAAGATATAATTGTTTTTCTTTTTACAGAACTATTTATAGGTGCTCGGTGTATCACAAAACTAGGAAACAAAACTATATCACCCTCTTTTACATCTAAATCAATTATCTCGTTATGATTTGTAGGGTTGACTATTTGTGTTTTAGGAGATTCTTCAGACATTTCTAAATAATAAACTCCAGTATAGTTGTCGCTATGAGTATGCCAACCATGAGTACCACCTTTAGAGTATTGTTGATACCAGATAACTTTTAAATAGTAATCACTAAATCCAAAATGCTCTATAGTTTCTAATAACTCATTTTTTAAATAAGGTTCAAAAAATTTTACCCATGGTCTATTAAAGTCCATGTTAAGGTGCCAATCATATTTTGATATATTATCTGAATAATAATTATCAGTTTGTGATAATATTTTACCTTCAGAGTTTTGAATTTCTGTAAGTAAGTCTTCTTTTATTTTTGTATGAGATTTGACTGGTTTAATAGTATAGGGTATGTTCAAAGTATTCATGTTGTATATTTATCACCTTTATAATATATGTCAAGTCTAAAAGACTTGAAGTAGTCTATGGATTTGGCGAAGTATTTGCGTTATATGTAACACCAAATATTGTATCAAGTTGGTCTGAAGTAAGACTCAAGTTGTCGCCCCATAATATAACTTGTGCGTCAACTCTTGCAAAAGAAGTACCATATTGCCATTTAATTCTAGCCTGTTCATCAAGGTCACCATTTGTAAAAGCAGTTTCAGCTTTTGTTAAAAGATTTTGACTATCAACCGTCATTGTAGATAATTTTGCCATAAATTCATCTCTTGTTAACTCAACTGGTTTTGTTGTAGGAGTTGAAGTACCTGGATTTGGGTAAACACACATTTCTCTTTTTATCCAATCACTATCTGCTTCACTCCATGTCCAAGTAAAGTTTTCATCTGTTGGTTTAGCTTTTGGAGGAGTCCACTCTTTACTAGAAGCGTCCCAAGTCCAACTTGCAAAAGGTTGCTCAGGTCTTCCGATTGTAAAAGTATATGTCTTATTAAATGTTTCACCTGCGTTTGTTACAGAAATAACTAATTCATACTCTGTTTCAGGTTCAAAAATTAATCTATCGGATACAAGATATTGAGATGTTGAAGATTCGAATTTTATACCATCTGCTGGCCAACTTTTTGTGGCCACTTGACTACCACCTTTATTAAGTGTATAAGAAAAGCTAAGATTATCAAATTTGCAATTTTCGTTACCATCATAAAAATAAAAATATATGCCATTTGTAAAAGGTAATACATTATCGTGCTCTATAGAAATTGATTTATTTACAAGGTTGGATGTTATGTTAATTTTACTTATCATTATTCTACCTATCTCTAAATGTTAGACACATCATATTTTACTAATACGATACCATTACCGCCATCTCCTCCGGCACCTGAATTAGAACCAGGAGTTTCGCCGGCACCACCGCCGCCTCCGCCTCCAGTACCATCTGTTCCGTTTCCACCTGGAGAAGTTTCATTTGATACACCATCACCGCCGCCGCCGGTTCCACCTTCACCATCATTACCAGTACCAGCGTCACCGCCGCCACCGCCACCTGCGAAGTAACCACTATCAGCGCCGTATGTTGTTCCGAATTCTGTACTATATTGTTTACCTGCTCCACCATCACCGTCATTTGCGTCTTGTCCGACAGCACCAGCACCTCCGCCACCGCCTCCGGCAACAGAAACACCTACACCACCAGCATTTCCAAATCCACCATCTGTTGAACCTGGTTGAGTAGCATTTCCGGCACGGCCACTTGTATTTGACCTACCACCGCCTGAGCCACCATCCATACTAGTTGCTGGATTTAAACTACATGCCGCTTGTGCGTTTCGTGTTTCACCACCACCGCCACCTAAAGCAGTAAATCCAAATGCTGTACTATCTGTTCCTTTTGCACCTGCATTGTCAATCTCTGACCTTGCACCTGTTCCACCTGAACCAATAACAATTGATTTATTACCTGATGTTAAAGTTTGAGATGATTTATATACTAAACCACCAGCACCTCCGCCACCACCACAATGGTGATTATTTGTGCAAACGGTTTGACCTGAACCACCACCGCCGCCACCTGCGACAAGTAGAGTGTCATAAGTTAAACCTGCAACATTATTAACAAATGTTCCGTTTGAAGTAAAAGCATGAATTTTAAAATTTGTATTGAAAGTTGTAATTGTACCACCTGAAGGTAATGAACTAACGGTAATACTAAATTGTCTTGTAGCATTACCTTTATCTGTAGCAGCAGTTACCGTAAAAGTTTCTGTTCCTGTGGCTGATGGTGTTCCTGTAATTAAACCTGTTGAAGAACCAATTGATAAACCTGCCGGTAATGAACCTGTTGTTACTGAATAAGTAATTGTATCACCGTCTGCGTCTGTAGCAGAAGCGTCTAGTGTACTACCACTTACGGTATTGCCATCAAAAACCGTTCCTAAAGAACCAGCTGCTGTATCAAAAGTAGGTGGGTCATTAACGACAAGAGCTGATGCTAATACTCCTGATAATCCTGAACCGTTTAAAACTTTAACATTATAAGGTTCATCTGCTTGTACAAAATCAGCTGATGTAACCGTAACCGTTAATTGACTTGCACTATTTCTTGTAATTGATTGAGTTACAACCGTACCAGCTGACCCTGCTGTTCCTTCAAAAGTTACCGTTGCACCTGTCGTATCAAAAAGAGAACCATTAATAACAATTGTTTCAAGTGTACTATCTACAGCACCTGTTCTATTAATATAACTATTACTTGCGTGTGCAGCTCTACCTGCAACTGCAATTGTGCTTACAACTGGTGGAGCGTCAATAGCTTTCCAATCAGTACCGTCATAATATTCTGACAAGTTTGTTGTAGTATTAAATCTAATCTTACCTTTATCAGATGAACCACTAGCGTTTCTTTGACCTGTGGTACCTGTAGGCAGTTGAATACTATCTGTACCTGTAAATTTTCGATTTTTTCCCGTTATATCTCTACTATCTGCCATTTTTTTCCCTTATGCTACTATTTATAATAATTATTATAGTACCTCTACTAATTTCCAACCGTAAGTTGCACCTGTGTAAACAAGTCCTATTGCACTATCTTCGGTTGATACAACTAAATCCTCTGTTGCACCGTTAATCTTTAAACTATTTCTACCAACCGTCAAATTATTAGTATCAAAAGTACCTGCTAAGTCTAATAATCTTACTGAGTCTCCAGTTTGTGGAGAAGCTGGTAATGTTACCGTTACAGCACCACCAGATGTGTTAACGAAATATCTATCATTTGCAGCCACGGTAATGTTTGAACTAGTTGTAGCCCAAGGATTACCACCACCTAAACCTGTCCATGCTGTACCATTGTAACCTTCCCATGTTACTAGAGTTGAGTTATATCTTAAACCACCAGTTTTTAAACTATCACCTGTCGGTCTTTCGGCTGTTGTACCAGTTGGTGGGACTAAATGTCCTGTACCCATGTTATCTCTTTGAGTATATCCAACGATTGCTCTTTCAGTAGGCACGGCAGTATTACTATCGTTACCCATTGTTTCGTCTGTACTAAACTCATTAATAGTAGCACCTAACTCAGCACCAATTGAACCAAGTTGTAATTCTGTTAGACCGGAAAGGTCAAATGCGTCTGCGTTAAGAGTTGCAATACCAGTTGCCTGTTCAATTTTAAATAAATCACCAACTCTAAAATCACCTCTTTGGTCAGATGATACAAAGTAAACACGACCACCATTTAATTCATCAACTTCGTCTGTTTGGTCAGCAGGCTGTGATGGACCACCTGGATAATTTGATGTACTAATATCACCAGTACCAATATCTAGGAAGTCGTGACCTGTTAATCTAACATTTGAAAAGTTTTCTGTTACATCAGCATCCACATTATCTGCTTTTGCGTTACCTGAAGTTACACTTTCTGTTAATCTAACTAAAGCAGTTTCGTTAGTTGTGTTTTCTTCAGAAACTAATGAAATTCTATAATATTTACTATCACCAACAAATTTAATATTTGTTCCAACTTTAATAACACCAGTTGAAGTTAGAGCTGTTCCGCCAGACCTAGTTGATACTGCGATTAAAGCACCTGATTGCCCTACTTGAGCAGCTGTACTATCACCTGTTGAGGCGTCAAGACTAACTTGGAATGTTGAACTATTATCTTTTGTAACAGTAATTACTTCACCTTGTTGGAAGTTACCACTTCTTCCTTCAATGTGTAAAAAGTCTAAAGATACATTGACTCTAAATAATGTGGCAGTTGCACCTGAAGTAACACCTGTTACCGTTGCAGCTGTTGGAGTACCTGAAGTTGTTAGTGCGTCTGCAACATCTGATTCTGTAGCAGCGCCAACAAAAGATGTAGAATTATATTTTAATAATTCACCTCTTGTTTCTATCTTTACTGCATTTTCTTCCGGGTCTGTTCCGTCAGCAACAGCACCATACTCACCATAACCAGATGAGCAGTTTAAACCTCTTATGAAACCACCTGAAGTACAATAAAATGATTTATCACAATAATATGTGAATACAGAAACCATTTCACCACGACCTCTTGCCAATGCGTGAACACCACGACCATCAGAGTTAATTTGTGTAAAATCGTTTGCGAGAATTGATTTGTTACCTGCACTATGTAAATTTCCGTCAATTTGAACACCTGTTGCATTAGCATTTACAGATGAGCAGTTTTGAACATAAGGCGAAGCAGTTGAAATTGAACCTTCGGGGTCTAATGATGTAACAGCAGCCTTACTTGTACCACCAGCACCTGGTGTACCAGTTAAACCTTTCATTGACATTTGTACTAGGTTTGTGGAGTTGTTCATTAAGAACATGTTAGAAGCGTCATTATTTTCTAACGCTGTAACAGATAATACTAATGTGCCTGAACCACCGGCGTTAATTGTAGCAGCAGTAAAGTTTATTGCTTCACTTGTAGCATATCCATAACCACCATGATAGATTGTTACAGCTGATACTGCGCCTGAAGAAATTGTTAAATTAACTACAATACCACTACCCGAAGCACCACTTGAAGTTTGATGTACATGATTGTAAGTGCCGTCTGTAGCGCCTGAAATATTAGATGAAATTGAAACCGTTTTAACCTGTGTACCAGTTGATGAAGCGGGTCTTACCTCTGTGCCTCTTAAAGATTCACCTTGAACGGTAACACCAGCAGGAATTCTTAAAGGTAAACTTTCTCTATAAACTCCGTTTTTAACATAAACAACATCACCAACTGAAGCAGATACAACAGCTAATGTAATATTACTTGATGAACCTGAATCACCACCACTAAAAGTTATTGTGTCGCCAGCTGCGTGACCAGCACCACCACTAATTATAGTAACGGTTGGTGTTGATGAACCGTCTAATACAGCTCTTATTTGAGCACCTGTTCCTGAACCTGTTGTTGATTGTTGAGTTACATCATAAGTACCAGGAGTACCGCCTGTACCACCAGATACACTATTAAAATCTACAATATCTCCTGATGTGGCAGTTGATAATGCTTTGTGAATTGTTTTATAAGGTAAATACTCTGTACCAGGATTTGTGTCATCACCAGCATTGGCAACATAAATTACATTTTTACCTTCAGCGTTTGACCATTTAGGGTCAGTACCATCTGTTGTCAAAACTGAACCTACAGGACCAATTGCTAATCTATCTGTTTGAGATGAAGTTTGAACTAATAAATCACCTCTTGTACTTAATACTGCATTTGAATCACCTTGTGCAAGTAATTGCCATACCGTACCATCTGTTCCTGGTGTAACATTTGTTTGTCTGTCTTTTAACATCACATAAGTTGAAGCACTATGTCTTACAACTTGACCAATTAAATATAAAGTTGCTGAGTTAAATGAACCTGAAACATATTGAAATCCTGAAACTACTAATTCCCAATGTGTGCTATTAGTTGCACCTGAAGCTTGAACGGCAGGATATTCACTTGAATTATTTGTTTTAGCAACATAAGTGTTACCACCGTATCTAACAACATCACCTGTTTTATAAGATGTGCCATGTGAGTAAGTGCCAGTATTATTATAACCTGTTGTGATTACATCCCAATATGCGTTATCTGTAGGTGTGTTACCTGAAGCTTCTTCAGCATTTACATAAATGTATGTGTATCCTCCATAAGAAACAATATCACCTTTTTTATAAACCGTTGAAGCGCTGTATGAATCTAGCCATTCTTGACCTTCAACAAATGCTGTCATCTTTGATTGGTCAAAATCATCTGTAGAACCACCTGAAGTGTGAGCAGTAGTTACTTTGTATTGAGTACCACCAAATTTTACAATATCATTTACTTTGTAATAAGTTGATGTTGCATAATCACCTTTGTAATCAACACCGTCTTGATACAATTCAAATTTAGATGTATCTAAAACCGTTGATGAAGATGTATGAGCTGTTGTTGTTCTATATAATCTTTGTCCGTATTGAACAAGGTCATTTAATTTATACCATGTTGAATTAGCGTATGTGCCTTTAAAAAATAATGATTCAGCTGAGAGAGACCAGTAATTAGTATATGTACCAGGACTTGTGTAAAATAAGTTTTCGTTTGCTGGAGATGTGTGATTAGCAGTAGCAACATATGAGTTACCGCCGTATTTAACGACATCATCTATCAAGTAGGAAGTGGACGCAGCCCAATTTCCTCTCCATTTAAATTTAATTCGTCCT
>MDSV01218802.1_pt1 | contig 14742 bp, 11 predicted proteins | sample 810851 | NCBI WGS metagenome assembly MDSV01 (sample SAMN05326640, study PRJNA326480) | marine metagenome | isolation source: seawater | place: Atlantic Ocean: North East | collected 2012 | reverse complement strand
TTAATATTTTGTTTATCAACTATTTTTGCCATTTTTTTCATTGTTTTAAGAACTTGTTCTTTGCTGCATATTCCATGATGCAACCAATTAGCAATATGTTGAGATGAAATTCTTAAAGTAGCTCTATCTTCCATCAAACCAATATTATTAATATCAGGTACTTTTGAGCAGCCAACTCCTTGATCGATCCACCTAACAACATATCCCAAAATACTTTGCGCATTATTTTCTAATTCCTTAGTAATTTCTTTAATTGACCATTTTGGTTTTTTTGTAATTGGAATTGACATAATATCAGAAATCTTTGCAGGAGATCTTTTTTTTAATTTTTTTTGTACATTAAAAATATCTACTTGGTGATAATGCATGGCGTGCAGTGTTGCTGCAGTAGGTGATGGAACCCAAGCACAATTTGCACCTGATTTAGGGTGGTTAATTTTCTGAAAAACCATATCTGACATTTTATCAGGCGCTGCCCACATGCCTTTCCCAATTTGGGCTACACCAGAAAAACCACAAGCTAAACCCACATCAATATTATTATTTTCATATGCTTCAATCCATTTAGACATTTTCATGTCTCCTTTTTTTATCATAGGACCCGCTTCCATTGAGGTATGCATTTCATCACCAGTACGGTCTAAAAAACCAGTATTAATAAAAACAACCCTATTTTTTACTGCTCTTATACATTCTTTCAAGTTTGCAGTAGTTCTTCTTTCTTCATCCATTATCCCAATTTTAATTGTATATTTTTTCAACTTTAAAACTTTTTCAACTTTTTCAAATAGTAAATTAGTAAAAGCAACTTCATCTGGTCCATGCATTTTTGGCTTAACAACATAAAAAGAGTTTGTTCTTGAGTTTCCTTTATTTTTAAAATCGTGAATTGAGGCCGCTGTTGTTATAAAAGCATCCATTATTCCTTCTGGTATTTCTGAACCATCTTTTAATAGAATAGCAGGATTAGTCATTAAATGACCAACGTTTCGATTAAGCATTAAAGCTCTTCCATGTAGTTTAAATTTATTTCCCTCAGGAGATATATATTCCCTGTCAGGGTTGAGTTTTCTTATGAGTTTTTTTCCATTTTTTTCTCCTATATACTCCAGGTCACCTTTCATTAAACCTAGCCAGTTTCTATATCCAACCACTTTATCTTGAGCATCTACTGCTGCAACAGAATCCTCATGATCCATAATTGTAGTTATCGCTGACTCTAGAATTATATCGTATATCGCTGCCTTATCTTGTAAGCCGCCTGCAGCCTTATCCTTAAGCCCACCAATCGTATAATTAGGATCAAATTTAATATCTATGTGAAGATTATTATTTTTTAATAAAAGAGAAAATAAATGTCCAGATTTTTTCTTATAACCAACAAACTGCTTAGGGTTTTTTAGTTTTAATATTAATTTGTTATTTTCAACTTTTGGAATTTTTGTAATATTTTTCCAACTTCCCTTCTTCAAAGGCACATAAGAGTCTAAGAAATTACGAGCGTGTTTTATTACTTTTTCTCCTCTAATATAATTATATTTTCTTCCGCGCTCTGCTCCATTTGTTTCTGAAATTACATCTGTTCCGTATAACGCATCATATAAACTCCCCCATCTCGAATTTGCAGCATTTAGAGAATATCTAGCATTCATAACAGGAACTACTAACTGGGGTCCTGCAATTGTAGATATTTCATTATCAATATTTTTCGTTAGGATTTTAAATTTTTTGCCTTCTTTTTTTAAGTACCCTATTGCTTTTAAAAAATTTAAATATTTTTTATTATTAATATTTTTTCCTCTTCTATTTCTATGCCAGATATCAATTTTTTTTTGTAAAATTTCTCTAAATCCAAGAAGATTTTTATTTTTTAGAGATAAATCATGAGCACATTTACCCAAGCCATCCCAAAATTTTTTTTTAGTAATACCTGTCCCTGGTAGAAGCTCCTTATTTACGAATTCAAGCAATTCAGATGCAATAGATAATTGACCAAGAGAAATATATTTTTTTGCCATATTTTTATATATATTATATATATTTAAGCATTATGAAAAGTTATTTAGAATTTGAAAAAGATATAAAAAATCTAGAAGAAGAACTAGAAAAATTAAAAGATCCTTTTAATAAAGAGGGTTTGACTGAAGTCGAAACTGACAAAATATCAGAAATACAATTACAAATTGATGAAAAGCTAAAAAGTTCCTATGCAAATCTTAATGAGTGGCAAATAACTCAAGTTGCGCGTCATGAAGATAGACCAAAATCTCAATTTTTTGTAGAAAACTTATTTACTGATTTTATTAATTTGTCGGGTGATAGAAATTTTGCAGATGACGAAGCAGTATTAGCTGGCTTTGCTAAATTTGAAACTAGATCAGTCTTAATACTAGGCCAAGAAAAAGGAAAAGATCTTGATAGTAGATTAAAAAGAAATTTTGGAATGATGAGACCTGAAGGTTATAGGAAATGTATAAGAATGATGAAGCTAGCAGATAAATTTAATATTCCTATAATAACATTTATAGATACACCCGGGGCCTACCCTGGAATAGGAGCTGAACAAAGAGGGCAGGCTCAAGCAATAGCAAGTTCAATAGAATGCTGCATGTCATTAAAGGTTCCAATTATTTCTATTGTTATTGGAGAGGGAGGTTCTGGTGGCGCTATTGCTTTAGCTTCGGCTAATAAAGTGTTGATGTTTGAAAATGCAATTTACTCAGTTATATCACCCGAAGGCTGTGCATCCATATTATGGAGAGATCCTAGTAAATCTTTAGAGGCAGCAAAAGCAATGAAGTTAACAGCAAGCGAATTATTGAAAATGAAAATTATAGATGAAATAATAAAGGAACCAATCGGTGGAGCTCATAGAAATAATCAAGATGTAATTGCCTCTACAAAAAAAGCTTTATTAAGAAATCTACAAATATTTGAAAAACAATCAGGCAACCAAATTCTTGAACAGAGAAAAGAAAAATTTTTAAATATTGGAAAACAAAGATCTTTCCGAGTGTTTTCTGGTGAAACGAAATGGATAGAAAAAAATAACTTATTTAAAGTAGTTAGGGATATTTTTTTTAAATTTAAGAAAGAGATAGGAATTTTTATTTTTTTAACAGTTATAACAATGCTATTTTTATTTTAATTATCTACAAAGCCCCATGACAATGTTTATATTTTTTTCCGGAGTCGCAAAAGCATGGTTCATTCCTTTTCATTTTTCTAGGTAGTAATTTTTCACTTTTTTCATTTTTAATAGGTTCAGCTTTTTTATCTTGTTCTTTATTAACTATTTCAAGATTATTTAAAAAAGTAATAAAATCAATTTTAATTTTATTTAACAATCCTTCAAAAAGTTTAAAAGCCTCTCTTCTAAATTCCTCCAAAGGATCTTTCTGCGCATATCCTCTTAATCCAACAACTTGACGTAAATGCTCTAAATATTGAAGGTGTGCTCTCCACAAAAAGTCGACTGTTTGTAAAAATACCCTTTTTTCAAGTTTAATATTAGTAGGTTCCCCAATTGATTTAATTCTTTTATTTCTAAAATCAGTAAATTTTTTTTTAATTGATTCTTCAAATTCATTGCTTTTAAGGTTTATAATAGAGTTTAATTCATCATCCTTAACAGATTTTCCTGCCAAAGGTTTAATTTTAGATTTAAATGAATCAACTTGTTTTTCTCTTTCATAGACTGCTTTTTCATCTATTGTATTTTTTATCAAATCTTCAGAAAAAGAATTAACTATCTCATTAATATTTTCTGATTCCAAAATTTCTTTTCTTTGTTCAAAAATAACTTTTCTTTGATCATTCATCACATTGTCAAATTTTAATAAAGTTTTTCTTATATCAAAATTTCTTCCTTCTACTCTTTTCTGTGCTCTTTCTAGGGCCTTATTAATCCAGGGGTGATCTATAGACTCGCCTTCTTTTAATCCAAATTTTTTCATTATTGTATCAATAGATTCTGAACCAAATATTCTCATTAAATCATCTTCTAAACTAATATAAAAAATCGAATTTCCTTGATCCCCCTGTCTGCCCGATCTTCCTCTTAATTGATTATCTATTCTTCTACTTTCATGTCTTTCAGTACCAATAATAAATAGTCCTCCAAGCTCCTTAATTTTATTTTTCTCTGTTGTGCTTTCTTCACCCATAAATTTACCACCTAATTTTACATCTGTACCTCGACCCGCCATATTTGTTGCGCAAGTTACTGCATTAAGCTTACCAGCGTCTGCTATTATATTAGCCTCTTGTTCGTGGTGTTTCGCATTAAGCACAGAATGTTTAATGCCATTACTTTTTAATAATTTAGAGTAGAGCTCAGATTTGTTTATACTTGTGGTACCAATTAAAACTGGTTGTCCTTTTTTATTACATTCGATTACTTTATCTATTATCGCTTTATTCTTTTCTTTATCAGTTCTAAAAATCTGATCGTTCCAATCTTTTCTGATCATTTTTTGATTTGTTGGGACAGAAATTACAGGAAGTTTATAAATATCAAAAAATTCTTCTGCTTCTGTTTCAGCAGTACCAGTCATTCCAGCAAGTTTTTTATAAAGTCTGAAGTAGTTTTGGTAAGTAATAGAAGCTAAAGTTTGATTTTCACTTTGTATTTCAACTTTTTCTTTTGCCTCAATGGCTTGATGCAAACCATCTGAAAATCTTCTTCCTTCGAGAACACGCCCAGTAAATTCATCAATTAATTGTATTTTATTATCCCTAACAATATATTCGATATCTTTAGAGAATAATAAATTTGCTCTTAATGCTTGGTTAATATGATGGACCAAATTAATATTTTGAGGATCATAAAAATTATTATTTTTGAGAATTCCATATGTCTGAGATAGCTTTTCGATTTTATCTATACCTTTTTCGGAGAGTAAAACATTTTTATCTTTTTCATCTAATTCATAATCTTCATTATTTAGTTCTTTTATAAATTTATTACTTAAAAAATATTGATCTGATTTATCTTCAGTTGGACCTGAAATGACCAGTGGGGTTCTTGCTTCATCTATTAGCACCGAATCAACTTCATCTACTATACAAAAAAAATGTTCACGTTGGACCATTTCTTCAACATCATACTTCATATTGTCTCTTAAATAATCAAAACCAAACTCATTATTTGTTCCATAAGTCACATCACATTGATAATTTTTCTTTCTTTCAATATCTTCCATCTCATTTGTAATAACTCCTACAGACATACCAAGAAATTTATAAATTTTACCCATCCATTCGGAATCTCTTTTTGCCAAATAATCATTTACAGTTACAACATGTACACCTTTTCCAGCCAAAGAATTTAAATATACAGGTAGTGTTGCTACTAGGGTCTTTCCTTCTCCAGTTTTCATCTCAGCAATTTTCCCCTGGTGAAGGATGATCCCGCCCATCATTTGAACATCGAAATGACGCTCCTTCAGGGCTCTTTTAGATGCTTCCCTTACATAGGCAAAGGCTTCTGGTATTATTTCTTCTAATTTAGTTCCTTTTTGGACTCTAGATTTAAATTCTGCTGTTTTAGCCGGAAAATCCTTATCTGGGATGTTTTTAATTTTTAATTCCCAGGAATTAATTTTTTCAACAATTGATTTTAATTTAGTTATTTCTCTTTCACTTGAATTTTTTAGAAATTTACCGATAATGCTACTAATATTTAACATAATTATTTTATTATTTTAATATAAGACTTATATAATCAATAATAACAGATTTTAAACACATATGACTTTAAATTTAAAAAATTTACTTAATCCAAAAGTTAAGATGTCAAAAATGGAGGAATTTCAAGAATTGCAACCTATCGAAGGGTTGCAAATATCAGCAGTATCTGCAGATCTTTATGGTGACGGAAGAGACGATTTGGCATTATTCTATTTTGATGAGGGAGCAAATTTTGGTGCAGTATATACTAATTCTAAAGTTACATCTGCTAGTATAAATTGGAACCTGAAGATCAAGAGACATTTTGTAAAAGCTCTTATGGTTAATACTAAAAATGCAAATACATTTACAGGAACAAAAGGCGCTCAAGGTTTAAAAGAAATTGCTCAGGCTTTATCTAAATCTCTTACTTTAAAATCTTCGCAATCACCTAAGGGAGTAAAAGAAGTAATAAAAATTACAGATTTGCTTTTTGCTTCTACAGGAGTAATTGGAGAAGATTTTCCTTATCTAAAAATAAAAAATAGAATCCCAGAATTAATAAAAAAATTAAGAGTTGATCAGAATAAATATGTATGGTTCAAAGCTGCAAGCTCGATAATGACAACAGACACAAGACCAAAAGTTGCCTATGAAGAATGTAAGATAGGAAATAAATTAATTAAAATTTCTGGTATAGCTAAGGGTTCAGGAATGATTGCGCCTAATATGGCTACCATGTTGTCTTTTATATTTACAGACGCAAACATACCTTCTGTTTTCTTAAAAAGTATTTTGAAAAAAATCGTAGGAACAACCTTTAATGCCATAACTGTTGATAGCGATACATCAACAAATGATATGGTTGCAGTTTTTGCTACAGGCAAAGCTAAAAATTCTAAAATTTACAATGTGCTTGATCCAAAATTAAAAGATTTTGAAAGAGCTTTACATAAATTATCTTTAAATCTAGCAAAACAAATTGTTATAGATGGAGAGGGTGCAAAGAAATTTATTACAGTAAACGTAATAGGAGCTAGATCAGTTTCTATGGCAAAAAATATTTCTTTTTCTATTGCCAACTCCCCTTTAGTTAAAACTGCTGTAGCAGGGGAAGACCCTAACTGGGGAAGAATTATTATGGCCATAGGTAAATCAGGAGAAAATATTCACGCCAGCAAAATTCAAATTAAATTTGGTGATTACTTGGTAACTGATCAAGGTAAAGTAGCCAAAGAATATAACGAAAATGATATCAAAGAATATATGAAATGGGATTCAATTAATATTGAGGTAAATTTAAATCTTGGTAATGCATCTTTTACTGTTTATACTTGTGATTTGACACATGATTATATTGAAATAAATGCAGATTATAGAAACTAGTAGTTTTATTTTATAAAATAATAATTATATAAATATTAAATGATAAAATATAATTTAATATGTAAGTGTAAAAATAGTTTTGAAAGCTGGTTTTCCAGCTCAATAGAATTTGATTCCCTGTGTAAAAAAAAACTTCTTAAGTGCATTTTTTGTGGATCTTCCTCTGTGAAAAAAACTTTAATGGCACCAAATTTAAAAAGTAAATCAAATAAAGTTGCTAAAAAAATTAATGACGCAAAAAGTATTAAAAAACAACTTACTAATTTTAGAAAATATATAGAAAAAAATTGTATAGATGTTGGTGAAAATTTTACAAGAGAGGCAAGAAGCATACATTATGACAAGAAAACATCCAAAGGTATTTACGGACGAGCTTCTGCCGAAGAAACATCAGAGTTATTGGAAGAAGGTATAGAAGTTGCTACTATACCTTGGGTCGATAAATCAGATAACTAACTTTTTAAAAAAGTTGAAATATAGTTAACCGAAGCATCACTACTTTTTACCCATTTTTTTGAAAGTAAATTAAATTTCATCCCAATAGTTTCATCAGATAAAAAATTATTTTTATTTGCAATAGTTTCTAAAATTTGAGGTGTTACAAATTTATCCCAATCATGAGTACCAATTGGCAACCATCTCAAAACATATTCAGCACCTATTATTGCAAAAATATATGATTTTAAATTTTTATTTATGGTAGCAACAAACATAATTCCATTTTTTTTAATTAATTTTGAACAGTTTTTTATAAATAAATCCATATCAGAAACATGCTCAATAACCTCCATATTTAAAATTACATCAAAGTTATTTTCAAAATTCAAATCTTCTGGAGGCGAATGAATATAATTAATTTTCAATCCCATTTCTTTTGAATGCAATTTTGCAATTTCAATATTATTCTTGGAAGCATCAATTCCAGTCATGTTAGCACCTAATCTATGAAGAGGTTCACACAAGAGTCCCCCTCCACACCCAATGTCTAGGATTTCTAATTTTTCAAGAGGTTTTTCTTTACTTTGATTTATTTTGAAATGAGAAATTAATTTTTCTTTAATAAATTTAATTCTGGCAGGGTTAAACAGGTGTAAAGGCTTAAATTTTCCATTTGGATCCCACCATTCCTTAGCCATTTTGGAAAACTTTTCTATTTCTATTTTATTTACTGTACTCAAAATAATAATAATTTAGATTCACTTGTATTTTTTATAATGTAAGAGTATTTATTATTAAAAATTATATAAAGTAAACAAGATATTTTATCATGAAAAGGTTAGTTCTCAAGTTCGGCGGCACATCTGTTGGAACTGTAGAAAAGATTAAAAAAGTTGCTAAAATTATAAAGAATAGATTTAGCGAAGATAATGAAATTATAGTTGTTGTATCTGCAATGTCGGGTGTAACCAATGATTTAAAAGCAAAATCTGATTTAGTTAGCAAAAATTTTGATAGTAAAGAATTAGATGTGTTACTTTCCTCTGGGGAACAAGCGTCATGCGCACTTCTATCGGGAGCTATTATTGATTTAGGAATTAAAGCTAGATCCTGGCTCGGATGGCAAATTCCAATATTAACAAATAATAATTATACAGCTTCACAAATAATTAATATTAAGACAAATGAGGTTGTGGATTTTATAAAAAAAAAAGGTATAGCCGTTGTAGCAGGTTTTCAAGGAGTCTCACCAGAAATGAGAATTACTACTTTAGGTCGTGGAGGTTCAGATTTATCTGCAGTTGAAGTTGCAAAATTTTTTCAAGCAAATTCTTGCGAAATCTTTACTGATGTTGACGGAGTTCTAACAACTGACCCGAATATAGATAACAAAGCTAAAAAGATTGAAAAGATATCATATGAAGAAATGTTAGAAATGGCTTCTCTTGGAGCAAAAGTCATGCAACCAAATGCAGTTCAGTCTGCCATGATAGATAGTATACCAATCAACGTAAAGTCAACTTTTTCAAAAAACTCTGGTACAAAAATAATTTCAGAAAGTGAAATTGATCACAAAAAAGTTGTTACAGGTATTGCTTATTCAAAAGGTAATGCAAAAATTTCCATAGTTGGAGTAATTGATAAACCTGGCGTTGCTGCTGATATATTTGAACCGATTGGAAAAAATAATATTAATATTGATATGGTAATACAAAATACTTCTTTAGATGGAAAGAATGCAAACATAACTTTTACTATAAAACAAGAAGATTTGAACAAAACTCTAGATATAATTGAAAAAAATAAGAAAGAATTAAATTACAATAAATTAACTCATGATGATAAGCTCGCAAAAGTTTCAATTATAGGAGCTGGTATGATAAGCGAATCTGGTGTTACTTATAAAATGTTTAGATCTTTAGCAAATGAAAAAATAAATATTTTAGCGATTTCAACATCAGAAATTAAAATTTCTGTTTTAATTAGAGAAGAACTGACCCAAAAAGCTGTAAGAATACTACATAAAGAATTTGAACTTAATTAATAAGCTAAAAGTTAATGAGCATTAGACCATTTAGAGATATTAAAAGAAAAAAAACTAAAAAAATAAAAGTTGGTAAAGTTGATGTTGGTGGTGATGCACCAATAACTGTACAATCAATGACGAATACTTTAACCACTGATATAAAAGCAACAATTAAACAAATAAATGAACTTACTGACGCGGGAGCAGACATTGTCAGAGTTTCTTGTCCAGATCAGGCTTCATCTTTAGCATTAAACGAAATTACAAAACAGGTTAACGTCCCTATAGTAGCGGATATACATTTTCATTACAAAAGAGCGATTGAATCTGCAAAGTCAGGAGCAAGTTGTTTAAGAATAAATCCTGGAAATATTGGATCTAAAGAAAAAGTCAAAGAAATTTTGAAAGCAGCAAAAGATAATAATTGTTCTATAAGAATAGGAGTTAATGCTGGGTCTTTAGAAAAAAATTTACTAGAAAAGTATAAAGAGCCATGCCCAGAAGCGCTAGTTGAAAGTGCTTTAAATAATATAAAAATTTTAGAAGATGAAGATTTTTTTAATTTTAAAATTAGTGTTAAATCTTCAGATATTTTTTTAACCACAAAAGCCTATAGAAAACTTTCAGAAGTTTGTGACTACCCTTTGCACTTAGGAATAACTGAAGCAGGAAGTTTAAAATCTGGAAGTATTAAATCCTCAATCGGAATGGGAATTCTATTAATGGAAGGAATAGGAGATACTATAAGAGTTTCGCTGTCAGCTGATCCTATAGAAGAAATCAAAGTTGGTTATGAAATATTAAAATCTTTAAATTTAAGACATAAAGGAGTAAACATTATATCTTGTCCTTCTTGTGCTCGCCAGGGATTTAAAGTTATTGATACAGTTAAAATTTTAGAGGAAAAACTTTCACATATAAAAGAGCCTATAACACTTTCTATAATAGGATGTGTTGTTAATGGACCTGGAGAAGCTGCTCAAACACAAATAGGAGTAACTGGTGGTGGAAAAGACGAACATATGATGTATATTTCAGGCTTACCTCACCACAAAGTTCCAACTAATAAAATGGTAGAAGAAGTAGTTGAATTAGTCGAAAGTAAGTCAAAAGAATTAAAAAGTAATTAAATTAAAAAAAATGATCCCTATTGAAAAAGTTAAACTTATTATTGATACATATAGAAATTTAGAGAAAGAGCTTGCTTCTGGAGAAATTGATAAAAAGGATTTTGTCAAAAAATCAAAGGAATACTCTAGTATTGGCGAAGTAATTAATGAAGCTAGAGGATACATCGAGTTTGAAAATGAAAAAAAAGATTTGGAAAAAATTATAAATGAAAAAGATAGTGATGAAGAAATGATTAAATTAGCAGAAACTGAACTTATTCAGCTATCAGAAAAAAAAGTTGAGTATGAAAAAAAACTAAAGATATATCTCCTTCCAAAGGATGAAGCCGATGGAAAGAATGCCATACTTGAAATAAGAGCTGGAACAGGAGGACTGGAAGCAACATTATTTGTAGCTGATCTTTTCAAAATGTATGAAAAGGTTTGTCTAAAAAAAAAATGGAATCTTGAAATAATTAATATTTCAAAAAGTGAAGCAGGTGGCTTTAAAGAAGTGATTTTGCTAATTAAAGGAACAGATATCTATTCTTTTTTAAAATTTGAATCGGGAGTTCATAGAGTACAACGTGTACCTGAAACAGAAACTCAAGGTAGAGTTCATACTTCTGCAGCAACTGTTGCAGTTCTTCCTGAAGCAGAAGAGGTAGATATTAAAATAAATGAAAAAGATCTAAGAATTGATGTCTTTAGATCTGGGGGACCAGGGGGACAATCAGTAAATACAACTGATAGTGCTGTAAGGATAACTCATTTACCGACAGGTACTGTCGTAAGTCAACAGGATGAAAAATCACAACATAAGAATCGAGCAAAAGCTATGAAAATACTTAGATCACGAGTATACGATGCAGAAAGAGAAAAAAAAGATAAGGAAAGATCTAAAGAAAGGAAAAATCAAATAGGATCGGGAGATAGATCTGAAAGAATTAGAACTTATAATTTTCCACAGGGAAGAATTACAGATCATAGAATAAATCTTACACTACATAAACTTGAAGAATTTTTAAGTGGTGACGCTTTTGAAGAAATGAGCCAAAGCCTAAGAATGCAAGACCAAGAAATAAAATTAGCAAATTTAAAGCAGTAATATGATTTTAGAAAAAATAGTAAAAGAAGCATCAGAAACTCTTAAAAATGAAAAAATTATTTCTCATGATCTTGATGCAGAACTAATCCTCTCACATATAATGAAAACAACCAGAGAGTCTCTGATAACAAATAATAAGGAATACCTCTCCAAGGAAACTATAAAAAAATATGACAAAGCAATTGAAAGAAGAATGAAAAAAGAACCGATTGCATATATTACAGGTAAAAAAGAATTTTGGAGCGAAGACTTTATAGTAAATAAAGCGACACTTGTTCCAAGACCTGAAACAGAACTTTTGGTTTATAAAGCAGTTAGTTTTTTTAAAGGAAAAAAAATAAGTATTTTAGATATTGGAACTGGGTCTGGTTGTATTTTGCTTTCAATATTAAAAGAATTAAATCTGGCTAAAGGTATAGGCATCGATATTTCATCAAAAGCTATTCAAACAGCAAAAAAAAACTCTATTAATCTTAACTTGATTAATCGGAGTAAATTTAAAGTTTTCGATTTAAATAAATATTGCTTTGGTAAATATGACTTAATTGTATCTAACCCCCCATATATTCCCTCAAGTGATATAAAAAATTTGAGTAAGGATATAATAAATCATGAACCCTTAAATGCTTTAAATGGTGGAGTTGATGGACTTGACCTAATAAAAAAAATTATTTATAAGTCTAACACTTTATTGAAAAAGCGTGGATTGCTAATCTTAGAAATTGGATATAATCAATACAAAAGAGTTTCGAGAATATTAAGATATCATGGATATAGAGAAATGGGCAAAGAATACGATTATAAACAAAATATACGTTGCATAATAAGCACAAAGTAATGCATTTTCAAATTTTAACAAAAATTATTTTGACAAACTAATTTAATAATGAATAAGATAAGAAGCACTTTTTAAATAAATAATAAATATAGTGTTCCACTAAAATATATATGTTCGAAAGAAAACCAAGAAGATTTAATAATAATAGACGTCGTCAAAATGGCAGAGGTCATTCATCTCATAGTAATGGTCACATGCAATCAAGAATGAGATCAAACTCTTTTTCAAACAGTCAGCCTAGAAATAATTTCAGACAAACTTTAAGCGCTGAAAAGTTATTTGAAAAATATAGTTCTCTTGCAAAGGAAGCGATGTCATCTGGAGATAAAACCTCATCAGAAAATTATTTGCAGCATGCTGATCATTTTTTGAGGGTGATTGAGGACAAAAATAAAAATAGAATTCAAAGTAAAGAAAATGTCGTTAGTAATTTAAAAGAGGAAACAAAAATTGTAAATTCAAATAGTGAAAAACAAGAAATTCAACAAACAGAAGAAAAAAAATAATTCAATTTTTTTTAGCAACTAACTCAGCGATCATTACATCCGTTTTAATTCTATGGATTTCAAACTGTTTACGTTCGTCATCTTTTAGCACTTTACCCGAAGGAAGTTTTAGTCTTTGGGAATTTACTTTTTTTCCATTTACTATAACCTCATAATGTAAATGAGGACCAGTTGACATTCCTGTTGATCCAACATACCCAATGATTTGTCCTTGTCTAACTTTTTTTCCAACCTTCATGCCTTTAGCAAAACTTTGCATGTGCGCGTAAATAGTTTCGTAAGTAGAATTATGTTTTATTTTTATACAGTTTCCACCACCACCACACCATTTGGCTCTTGTTATAGTACCAGAACCAGAAGCCATTATAGGCGTGCCCAAAGGAGCGGCAAAGTCTGTTCCTTGATGCATTTTATTAAAACCAAGGATAGGGTGCTTCCTCATACCGAATGGAGATGACAATCGTGCTCCATTAATTGGAGTTTTCATTAAAGCTTTTTCAACACTTTTTCCATTAACATCAAAATATCCATAACTTTTATCACTACCAAATTTATAAAGAGTAATTTCTCTATTATTAAGTTTCATATGAGCAAAAATTACAGAACCACTTTTGATAAATTCACCATTTTCATCAAAGTATTTTTCATAAACAATTTTAAAATAATCATTTTTTCTAATATCTCTTTGGAAATCGATTTCAAATCCAAAAATTCTTGCAAATTCTATAATCGTGTCTGGGTTAATATTAGCTTCTACTGCAGATGAATATAAATTTTTCTTAATTATATTCTCAGATAAAGTTTTCTTTTTATATAGTTTAGTAATAATTTTTTTGGCTATTAGTTTATTATCCTCATTTTTAGTAACAGACACCGTAGTGCTTTTTGTTAAAGGAATAGAGAATTTTATTATTGAATTTTTTAATGTTTCTGGATTTTTTTCCAAAATAATATCAATTTTATTTCCTGCCATAAGTTGACCCGGGTTACTGTACTTCTTAAATTGCTGTATAACTTTTTGTATATCTTTATTTTGGACTTCGTGTTTTTTTAGTATTTTTTGAATAGTATCACCTTTTTTAATTTCATAATTTAAATTTTTAAAAGGAGATTTTATTTGGCTAAGTAAAAATTTTTTAAAAATTTGTAAGTCTGTAGCTTCTTGAGTATTTTTAACAGTTTTAGAGTTATTAACTCTTATTTCTTTGCTGTCATAGATGGCTGCAACTAAAGATAATGATATAATTGCTACTCCTGCTAGAGCAATATGTTTAGTTTTATCAAAATTTTTCTTTATAAATTGGTACATTTTCAATTAAAAGCTGAACCTATTGAATTATTATATTTAAAGAATTTTATATAGCAATTTACCCAATAATAGTTAACAAAATCGTTGTTTTTTTCTAATATTTACGGCTTGCTTTATTATTTAATTAGCTTATAACCGAGCGTCCAACCCCAAAAAAAGCATAGTTTTACTAGCTTAATTATGGAGTTGTTAATTTAAAGTGTTAACGACTAGGCCAATAGGTGTGGTTCAAATTAGCATTTTTAGCTATTTTAAATTGTAAAAAAAAGAAGAAGAGAAGTGTGGACGGTTAGGTTACCAAAATTTGTCGTACACACTTCAAGAAGTATAAATAATTCGAATGTTATTTATA
>MDSV01018655.1_pt1 | contig 14744 bp, 13 predicted proteins | sample 810851 | NCBI WGS metagenome assembly MDSV01 (sample SAMN05326640, study PRJNA326480) | marine metagenome | isolation source: seawater | place: Atlantic Ocean: North East | collected 2012 | reverse complement strand
CATAAATATTTGATCCAATGCATGGGACGCCAAGAGATCCAGCTTCAATCACAACACTTCCAAAGCCCTCTCTGTGACTTGGAAGCAATAATACATCCGATTTTTTAATATATTCCGGAGGACTTTCAACAAACCCCATATACTTTATGTTTGTTAATTTTTTAATTTCTTCTTTAAAATTATCTTCATCAGCACCTATAACAATAAGTTTTATATCTATTCGATTTCTTTTAAAGTATTGAAAGGTTTCCAATACAACATCAAAACCTTTCTCATGGGTTAATCTTCCGAAATAAATGCAAGTAATATCTTTATTATCATCATATTTTCTTTCTTCTTTAGCAGCTGTAGTTTCAACTCCAGAAATAGATCCTTTCCCCAAAACAGATATCTTAGATGGATTAATTACTTTTTCTTTGATTAAGAATTTCATCTGTGAAGCTCCATCAGCCAAAACATCAGTTGCACAGAAAGCAATCATAATGTCAGCTAACTTCAATAGTTTTCTTTTCAACCCAGTTCTATTTGCCCAAACCTGGCCCGTAAAAATATGAGATCTTACTGGAACAAAGCACAGAAAGCTTGTTAGCATTCCTAAAAAACCGGATTTAGGGAAAATGCTTTGGGCAAGAATAGGCCTTTTTGAAATAAGCAATCCAATGACCTTAAAAAAAGAATGTACATCATCAAATAGCGATATTTTTCTTCCAACCTTTACTTTAAAATGAAAAATATTTTCAAAATCAGAGAATTCTGAATTAAATTCATCATCAGTCATTGAACAGACAATATAAACATTTCCAAACTTCGACAAATTCTTAGCCTGATCTATAAAAAAAATTTTTAGGAAATGAAATTCAGTACAAAATAAGACTATATTATTTTTTTTCATTCCTAGTTAATCTGAAATAGGTCTCTTGAAAAAATCTTTTCTTCTGCTTTTAAAATTTTATCATCAGTTCTATTAGCTATTATTGTTTCAGATTGTTCTAAAAAATTATTTAAATTATTTTCTAAACTAATTTTCTTAGAATCAATTATGGAACTAATTACATTTACATCTGAGATAAGTGGCTCATAAATTATAATTTCAGGATCATGAGATTTAAGAATTATATTAACTATTTCTATAGTTACAGAATTCCTAAAATTATCTGAATTAGATTTCATAGTAAGGCGATATATTCCGAGTTTTTTAGGTTTTATTTTTAACAGTTCATTTGCTATAAAATGTTTTCTTCCTTCATTTGATTCCAATGCTGATTGAGATAGGTTGCAATATTGACCCTTTGCATCTGAAACAAGTTGTTTCGTATCTTTTGGTAAACAGTAGCCACCGAAACCAAAAGATGGATTGTTGTAGAAATTACCTATTCTCTTATCCAAGGAAACACCATTAATTATATTGTGTGCTGAAATATTATTTTTCAGAGAAAAAGAATCTATCTCATTAAAAAAAGCTACTCTTTGTGCTAAGTAGGAGTTAGAAAAAAGTTTTACTGCCTCTGCTTCAGAGGGCTCCATAAATAGAGTGACATGTTTTTTTGTGACTTGTTCACCATAGATTTTAGAAAAGTTTATTAGGTTGTCATTTTTTTCTCCACCATAGATTACTCGCGACGGATTTAATATATCCTCAAGACTTGATCCCTCTCTTAAGAATTCTGGTGAAAAAACAATATTTTTTGAGTTATTTATTTTTATTTGCTTCTTTGTAAACCCAACAGGGACAGTAGATTTGATAACTATGAGAGCTTCTTTTTCAGCTTTTACTATATATGAAATTGTTTCCTCTAGAATTGATGTATCAAATGTATTTTGTGTCTCATCAAAATTTGTAGGCAAGCATAAAATTACATAATTTGCCCCTTTAATTGCTTCTTCCTGAGAGCCAGTTGCTTCAATGTTGTTAGCATTCTTTTCAAGGTTACTTTGAATTAAATTATCCCTGACCGTCGATATTTTATTATTTATAAGATCAATTTTATTTCTATCTTTTTCTAATACTTTAATTTTATGGTTTTTACTCAAAAAGGTTGCTATTGCCATACCTACATAACCAGCTCCGACAACTGTTATTTTGTATTTAAAATCCATAAACTACCTTAAAATAAGCCTATCTTCATTATTGGATAAGAATTCAATATTATATCTAGAGAAAATGATTGAATGTGTGAAATCATCATATTTTTCATACAATATACCTATAGTTTTGTCATTGAGAACTGTTAAACAAGAGTATCCGATATTAAAATCAGGATGATCTCCAGATACTTCATCTATTATTTTTTGGTAGCTCCACCTATTTGTTTCATCTAGTGAAATCTTTATCGCCATCTTATCTCTTCGAGCTTGATCAATAGGATTGGAAAAGATAATACGTCCAATTAAATATTCATCAATATTAGAAAGCCTTATTACTGATTGTTGCACAATTGAAGATGGTAAGTTGGCATCATAGATAGGAGAGGTCCAATCAATTTCAGAGCCTATACTTGTCGAGGTTGCAACAAATTTTTTATCTCCATAGAACCTAATGAATGCTTTTAAAGAGCCATCTTCTAATTCAACTATTTGATTTTCATCTGAGCCAATATCGATACTAGAACTCCTTGAAAAAGATTCGCCATTATCCGAACTAACTATCATGAATGACTGCGAAGCATTGCCCGGCTGATCGATAGTATTTATCGAATCATAGGCGGGGAAAATATATTTACCATTTCTATCTATTATTCCAATACCGGGACCTACATTAATAAATCTTGCATTATCTCTACTGATAGAATCTGTGATATCTATACTTTCTGACCATGTGTGGCCATCGTCATAACTAGTAATCTTTTTAATTCTTATTCCCTCTTCAGCATCAAAAACACCAGAAGTTATAAGCTCCTCAGTTGCATTCTCGTGCATAACAGAAAAAAGAAGGGTTATTTTTTCAAGATTCTCATCATAAATTGCAGTTGGGTTACCAACAGACTTCATTCCATCCTCAATAATCTTTAAATAATCTGACCATGATTTACCATTGTCAAAGCTCTTACTCAATACAATTGACTTTGGGCTGCTATCTGATGGACTTCCCTCTCTTCTTTCTGCAAATGCAAGTAAAGCACCTTTTCTAGTGCTCAATATAACGGGTATTCTAGATAGTAAATCAAATGACGTATCGGTATTTGGAAGATCAACTTGCTTAAAAGTATCAATTTCATTTGAGTAATCTAAGTTATTTTCGTTGGATATAGAGCTTGAAGAAATACATGGCAAGATTTGATTGTTTATTTCATAAAATAAGGAATAAAAATACTCTTTATTTTCATCAACTTGGGGATCCTGAATATTTGCTTGATTACCAGAGAAAATAATTGTGCCATTAAAATTATATGAAGGATAAGCTATTTCAGAGCGTTTGATAGTAAATATATTATTATCATTTCCGCTAACTGTTATTTCAATTTCTCCATTATTATATGAAGTATTAAATTTTGTTTTTTTGCAAACATCATCAAAATTCAAGATATTGATATTTTCTGATGTATCAGTATTGCTAGCTGAAGATCCTTCAGAACAGCTTAATAAAGTAGTTAATGATAGAAGAAGTAATATGTTTTTATATTTACAATGCACTTTGATTTCTGGAGCCTATGGGTTTTATGAATGGCAGTGTAAACAAAACGATTATGTATGTAATTAAGCCCCAAATAGATCTTTTGAATATTTTTTCAAGAAATGAATCGAGCCCCAAATTACCAAAATATTCAAAGAAAGTAAGTGCGATTATTGATAAAAAAATAAAAGAAAAGATTGAAGGATTTTCTATACATTTTTTTGTGAAGAAAAAAGATATTAAGAAAAATACTAATGTAAACAGCAATCCGCCCCAAGAAAAAAGGCCATAAGATAAGCCCATCCATCCATAGACATATCCAACCATATGTCCATTTTCCTGAATAATAATGTCACTTCCCCAAAATTCAGGCAATCTAACAGAGGAAGGAGGAAGTCTCTCACCATAAACAAAAGAAAATAATTGAGAAATAATAGTCTGAGGTTGATTTTCAAGCAAAATCCTATTTACTGTATCAAAGTCTTCTAAAGCAAAAAATAAGACTACATTAAATTGAAAGAATCTTGAAAGTGCATTTACCAAGAAATAAGTTAAGTCTGTGCCTCTAATGAGCTCTCCAAAAAGTACAAAAAAGATTCCCAGTAAAATTAATATAGATAAATAAATAAAATTTATTTTTAATTTTCTTGGTGAAAAAATACTTATAAAAAGTATTAGCGAGATGACAAGAAACATGCCAGATCTTGAGCCAGCTAAAGAGCCTTCAATTAAAAAAAGGATTAAAAGAATTAACCCATACGCTGTAAATTTCCCATATAAATAAAACTGCGATAAGAGCTGAACATAAAAGAAAATAGCCAAAGCATTAAATATATATCCAAGAAAGGTGGCTACTAATGGCCTCGATGCCTCAATATTTGTTGCTGCTTGACCATAAATAAAGTTAAGGGCAATATTGCCCAGTGTTCCTATTAATGCAAGAAAAAAAATAATATTTCTATACTTTAAGTATGTAATCTCAAATCTTTCATATGTTTTTATACCGCCACTTGGTTGTGAAAAATAATTGACACAAACAATAAGAATAATACATGTTAAAGATGCATAAATTAGGCCAGGAACTATGACTGAGTCTGAAAAAAGTCCTAGCATAAAATAATTTAGTTCAGGATATGCATTCCCGACATAAATAAAGGATATTGGTAATAAAGCACAGAAAAAAATATAAAAAACATTAAAGTAAAATCTATTACTCATTCTAAATAAAATTTATTAATCTCACTTTGCTAAATCAAGAAAGCCTTTAAGAGTTTCACATATGTAATCTACTTCTTGGATGCTTAGATCAGGGTGAAGAGGAAGGGTAATTATTTTTTCTGCAATATCTAATGTGTTTTCTAAACCATCTTTGTTGCTCCCAGAAAAAAAGCTCAGCTTGTGGTTGGGCATATAGTGTCTTCCGATATGAATACCTTTTTGAAGAAAATATTCTTTAATTTCATTAAAAGCAATATTATCAAGAAGTTGTATTACATATATATGGGGAACAATATCATCGTAGTTATGTTTTAATAATTTTATTCGTGGATCACTTCCCAAGATTTGTTGATACTTGGTTGCCAATTTCTGTCTCTGAAATTTTAACTCATCAAATCTTCTGAGCTGAATTCTTCCTATTGCTGCCATAATATCACTCATATGATATCTCCATCCTTGCTCTTTAACATCAAAGATCCAGCTTCTGTCGTTATTGAATCTTTTTTCAGTATCGTTCTCAACTCCGAGCAATCTAGCATTTCTTATTTTATTTAAAACATCCTTATCATCTGCAACAATGCATCCTCCCTCACCAGAGGTAATATTCTTTATTCCATCGAAACTGAAACATGAAATATCACCAAAAGAGCCAATTCTTTTATTTTTATATTGAGTACCAAAGGCATGAGCAGCATCTTCGACAACCCTTATATTATTTAATCTTGCTATATCATTTATATCTTCTAAATTCCCCACACCACCAGCATAAAAGACTGGCATAATCGCTTTTGTTTTTGAGTTAATAAGTTTCTTAATTGCAGCTGGATCTATATTGAAGGTTTCTTTTTCAATATCGCATGGAACAGGAATAGCTCCCGATGCAGTAATTGCCTGGAAAGAGGCTAAATATGTTAATGAAGGTACAATAATTTCATCGCCCTCAGACACCCCTATTGCCTGAAGAGCTAGATGAAGAGCTGCGGTTCCATTAACTACACAAACAGCATCCCTACCAAAGAATTCAGAAAGCTCATCTTCAAAAGATTTAACTTCAGGCCCCATTCCAAGAAATTCTTTATCAAGTATTTTTTTTACTGCCTTTTTTTCATCTTCGCAAATGCAGCTTTTAGATAAACGGATCATTCTTTTATTTTTTCCAGGGTGCTTTATTTGATGACCATAGGTCATTTAAGTATTCTTTATCTCTTATCGTGTCCATGCATTGCCAAAATCCATCATGCTTGTATGCCATCAGTTCTCCCTTTTTGGCAGCAGTTTCAAGTGGCTCTCTCTCAAGAACTGTAAGTTCATTATCAATATCATTTAAGAACTCATTCTCAAAGACAAAATAACCGCCATTAATCCAACCCTTTTGTGTTTGAGGTTTTTCTTGAAAGCTCTTAACTATTCCATCTTCTATTTCAAGTTCTCCAAATCTCGCACCAGGATGAACAGTTGAAACAGTAGCTTTTTTACCATGAGAATTATGGAATCTAACCAGTTCTTCTATATTTATATCAGCAACTCCGTCTCCATAAGTTACCATAAACTGTTTACCATTAAGATAAGGTCCTACATTCTTAATTCTTCCGCCTGTCATTGTTTCGATTCCAGTATCGACAAGTGTTATATTCCAATCAAGCTTACTTGAAGAGTGAGTATGCAAAGATCCATCTTTAAGATTAATTGTGAAATCTGAGTTAAGCGAATTATAGTTAAGAAAATAATTCTTTACATATTCTGATTTATATCCAAGCGCAATAACAAAATCTTTAAATCCATAAGATGCATAAGTATTCATTATGTGCCATAGAATCGGCTTATTTCCAATCCTTACCATTGGTTTTGGAATTAGATCAGTAAGCTCGGCAAGTCTTGTTCCAAATCCTCCTGCTAATATTACAACTTTCATCTATTACTCCAATTATATTCAAAATTACTAATATCTGCTTTTTCAACTTCCTGTGGATCATGAATGATATTACCAATATTTAGAACTAAATTATTTTCCTTGCTAAGACCCATAAAACCAAACCAAATTCCAGGAGCTACACTCAATCTTACATAATTACTTTTGCCTACAATGATTTCACTAGAATTCTTATCTTCATCAATAAAAACAAATTTTACCTCTCCTACGGGAACTATAAGATTGAGTGTCATTTGAGAATGCTTTTTCCATGCCTTAACATGGCCAAAGTTAACGAAGGAAAAATAGGCTTCACCAAAATCTTTGAAGGATGAATCAGATTTCTTTAAAGCATGTAAAACATTTCCACCTTCTACCTCAATTTCTTTAAGAGGAGAAATGGTAATTCCATTAATCATTTATTGCCCATTCAAGTTTCTTCTTAATTGCTGAATCTGTATAAGAGTCTATTTGTGATAAAGAAAGATCTTTTAATTCCGATGAAGTATTTTTACCTTTATAAAAAAAGTTATACCAATCAGATGTTTCTTTTACAGTCCTTTCAAAATCCCATACTGCATGCCAATTAAGAAAATGAAGCGCTTTATCACAATTTAATTTCAAAAGGCCTGATTCATAAGGGCCGTCAAAATCTTCTGAAACGTCTTCCCATGAGGAATTGCCATAATTCTGAGACATTTTTTCAACTAATTCTCCTACAGAGTTATTTTGATTAGCAGGAGGCCCAAAGTTAAAGGGCTCTCCATGTAATTTATCATCAAAGTATAAGCATTGAGCAAGTCTTAGATATCCACCTAAAGGTTCAAGAACATGTTGCCATGGTCTTGTAGCATGGGGGTTCCTAATTTTTACTTTTTCATTTTTATTCCACGAAGAAATACAATCAGGAACTATCCTATCTTCAGCCCAATCACCGCCTCCAATAACATTTCCAGCCCTGCCCACAGAGATCTTAATCTTTCCATCTCTTGGAAAGAATGATTTTATATATGAGCGTATAGCGATTTCTGCAGCACCTTTCGATGCGCTATATGGATCAGGTCCTCCAAGTGCATCAGTTTCTCTGTAGCCAAAGACCCATTCAACATTGTCATAACACTTATCACTAGTTATAAAAATAGCTACGCATTCTTTTTCGTGGGCTCTCAATGATTCCAAGAGATTGATTGTTCCAAAAGTATTTGTTTGCCATGTCTTAATGGGATCAATGTAAGAATTTCTTACTAAGGGTTGCGCAGCTAAATGAAATAAGAAGTCTGGGCTGCATTCGTCAAAAAGATCTTTTAGTTTTGCAATGTCTCTAATATCGCAAATATTATGATTAATTGTTTCTGATAGGAGAGCCTCCTGAAAATGAGATGGCTCTGTAGGAATCTCGTTGGAGATACCAAAAACATTTGCACCCATTTTTTCAAGCCACAATGAAAGCCATGCCCCTTTAAATCCTGTATGTCCGGTTACTAATACAGATTTTCCATCAAAAATATTTTTAAAACTCATTATTGAATATTGTCCCGATTTCAATCATTTTGTCTATTGATTATTAATCTTAAAAATTACTCTCAAAGCAGTTAAATTTTTATCATTCAAGGAGAAAGCAGATAATCTTTCTTCATTATTTAACCTATATAATGAAATTAATTTCATTATCTTATTTGGTATAAGATTTTTAATCATTTTTTTGAGATTAAAAGATTTTTTATTTGGTTCCCAGTTTTGGAAAAAAGCTTTTTCTCTTTCCATTCTCCTATAGTCCTCCTCTATAGAGAAAGAGGCAGTACTAATATTTATTTCACTCATGTTAAATTTATTTGTGATTTTTTGAATGCTCTTTCTTGTAAAAAAAAGAAGATGTGGTGAATCGTAAGGTCTTTTAAGAAATAATTCACCAAAGTTATTATTTGGTATCTCTATAAATAAATAAGTACTTTGATGTGAAATATTTTTTAGATCCTTAATTATTTCTAAGTCGGTAAGGTGTTCAAAACAATGTGTCGAAATGATTAAATCGAATGAAACATCTATTTGGTTAAAGTTTTCAAAAACATTATAAGACCTATTCCTTAGAATGCTTTTGACATAGCTATCGCTCTCAATTGTAGATAAATTTATGTGATTGAATCTTTTTTTTAAAGCGTAGCCTAAATCACCAACACCGGCTCCAAAATCAAAGACATTTTTAATTTTATTGAAGTCTATGAAAGTTGATAAATATTGAATGTAGTTAAGGATTTGATCTCTAAAAGCATCGGCATCTAATTGTGACTCATGCGGCCTGCCGGGTGATCTGTAAATATCTGAATAAAAAGAATCAAGCTTGTTAACTTCAGGCATAGGCCCACAAAAACCAAAATCACATTTTTCACAATGATATATCTTTAAATCATTCCCAAAATATTTCTTGTCATAATTAATATTAAATCTGTAATCATCCAAAAAAATACCATTACTGGAACAAATCTTACATTTCATGAGCTAAATATATTTAATAATATTTGATTATTATATGCTTTTTTAGAAGACATTCTCTAAACAAATATCAATCCATGAGCGCTTATTATTTACATTTGCATTTACATATTGCTCAAGATAAGCTTTATATTTGTTGTGATTACAAAAATATTTTTTAAAATCTTGGTTATCTAAATCATTCTCATACATTTTTAATGGTTTTGTATCAAAAAAATATGCCAAATTGTATAAATGCTTTCTATATAAATCCTGGCTAAATTTTGAATCTAAGATTATTACATTCTTATCGTAAAGAGTTACAAAGCTAATTGATGTTGATTTATGCATCAAAACAAAATCAGAATATTTAATTAATTCTTTAGTAATATTTTTAAAAACCTTAAAATCTCCAAAATCAAGTTTTGAGTCGTCGACAGAGGGATGAAGAGCAATATAAACATCTTTATGAGTAATTTTTGAAACTCTTTTTAGGAATCTTTTTAAATCTTCATAATACCCTTTTTTAAATCCTGAGTAGCCTTTCACAATATATTGGTCTGGATGATAATCACCACCCTCATCTATAAAAACGATATATTCCTTATTTAATTCCTTGGCGTTATCAGAAGAAATAAAGGTGCTTTGCTCAATAAAACTCTCATAGTCATGTGAGTGGATTGGTACTTTATTTATTGCATATTTATACAGCAAAGTTTTCTTTGAAGACTCTCCGCCATAGAATAAAAAGTCAGGACGTCTAAAAATAATAAATAGTAGTTGCGAATATAATTTTCCAATGAAGTTATTTATATGCATAAAATTAAAAGTTTCTAATATTTGATTATTAAGAAGAATCCCATACCTTAATTTTAAAATAGTTAAAATAGAGAGCATGGCAAAGTTTGGGAAGTTTGGGTTAGTATGAAAAAGAAAAATATTTATGCTTTTTTTTCTTGATTCCTTTATAAATCTTATTAGTTCTTTTTTTGAAAGCTTAAGATCATCAAAGTCTTCTTCTAAATTATCTGCAAGAACTTTTACTTGAATCCCTTTTGATTGAAGATGTTTAACTTTAAATCTTTTTTGCTCCCTATGAGACCACTTCCCATCAAAAGAGATAATTATGACTTTTTTAGAATTCTTCATTATTTACAGAATCTATAAACTTTTTTAACCCTTCATCAATGTCTGTGAATCTAAAACCTTTTACTAAGCTCATAAATTTTGAATTGTCCCCGTAAATTCCAAATTGATCGCCAGGAGTGCCTTTAGTGAATTTAACAGTAATTTCTTTTTTTAGAAGTTCTATTATTTTTTTTAAGAGTGCTCCTACTTCGGTTTTCTTACCAGAGCAAATATTAAAGTTTTCAAATTTCTTATACTCATAGTCATGAAGAAAGTAATCAAACACATTCACTACATCATCAATGTAGACTAAGTCTCTAAATCTATCTGGTTTGCCTTTAACTACTATTTCATTATTTTTTATTGCTTGTGCTAAAAAAATACTAACCATGCCTTGTTTGAGATTTTCAAGATTTTGCCCAGGCCCATATACATTAAAGAGTCTTAAAGATACTGGCTCAATATTGAGATTACTGAAAATCTTCAAATAATTTTCACTTGCTAACTTCCCAACAGCATACATTGAAAGAGGTTTTGTTAAATCTTCTTCATTTATTTTCCTATCTTCTACATCTCCATAAACTGACATTGTGCTGGCGTAAATAAATTTTTTACATTTTATTTCCTTTGCAAAGTTCAATAAATTAAGTGTTGAGAGCGTATTTGATTTCAGATCGATTTCAGGGCTTTCAAAAGAAATCTCACCAGAACTTTGGCCTGCAATATGTAAAATTGCTTCATAGTCGGCATCTAACTTCTGGGTAATAATTACATCTGAACAATCTCCCTCAATAAATTTTACTTTTTGAGGAATATTTTCTTTATAGCCTGTAGAAAGATTGTCTATCGTATGGACTTCGTATCCTTTTTCAATCATATGAGAGCATACACATGACCCAATAAAGCCTCCGCCGCCCGTAACTAATATCTTCATATGTTATCTTTTATGAATATTTTCTTCTAAAAATGTTTTCCATTTATGGAAATCAAGCGATAAATTGAAATAGTTTCTATCAATAACTAATCTCTCCTTTTGCTGAATTATATCAATTATTGATCTTGAAAGTTCTTTTGGTGAACTCACAGAAATATTAGATGGCAGACCTTCAAGAGGGTTTAAATTAAGATTTTCATTATTAATACAAGTAATTACTGGCATCCCAAAGCAATACAAATCAACAGATGCAGTTGTTTGTCCGCTAGATACTGCCAAATTAAATTCATTCATTAATTCTTCCAAGCTTTCATTTCTTATCTTTATATTAAGACTCTTATATTTAGTAACATCTATCGGTGTTGAGGGATGAGGTTTGAGAGAAACTATGAATTTAATATCATCACTTTTAATAATTTTTAAAGCTTGTTCTAGCATATCTAGTTGATACTGGGTTCCTTCTCTTTCATATTCTCCAATAGATAAGATCTTAATTTCTTTAAGGTTTCGTTCTTCTTTATATTTATCAATATTTTTATAAAGGTACTCGTATCGCAAAGCTTCTATATCAATAATCCTTTCTCTAGAAACACCGTTTTGTTGAAGTTCAAATCTTGTCTTAGATCCATTAGATAAAATAAAATCTGGAGAAATGCTTGCTGGGAAAGAGTGATATATTCTTGAAAACCTTAAATCCCAAAATCTTATTGTGGTGTGAGGCAATCCAAACACTTTTTTATTACTTGAATTTTCTCTAAATGCTTTAATTAAGCCAATCTCCCATGATTGGTTTTCTTGAAGATAAATTAAGCTTGAGGATTTAGAAGAAAGATGAAAAGCCTTTTCAAATAAAAGAAATAGCAGAAAATTGTATGCAGCTGATTTTCCTAAAATACTATCAAAAAAATCTTTTCTATGAACGCTCCATAAATTATTATCAAGATTTCGTGTTTCTCTAACTAAAGAAAAAATCCTTAAAATCTTTAAAGTATTGCAAAGTAAGGTAAAAATAGTTCTAAGAAGTATTTTTATACTTATTAATGAATTTAAAATAAGATGCTTAGAATGGTTTTCGTTATTTCCATTTAAGTTGTTTACAAATTCTACAGATGAAATATTATCCTTGAACTGGTTTGACTTTAGCCAAATATGTATCCATTTTGATCTAACTCCATCCGATTCTAATATTTCTGGTAGTGACCCCCAATAATTTGATTTAAATGTGTTCTCACTAAAGGAATTCTTATCAAAGGATGCAAAATATGAAACAAAAGCTAGGTCCGAATCATAATCTTCCCATGACTTAGTGTCTGCTTTTCTAAGTCCCCACCATTGAAAGCAATAAAAAATGGATGAAAGTATGCCAAAAATTGGCATAAATAAGATATAGGTATAGTCTTTTACTAATCTCCCCATCGATTGGATGAAGATTTTGTTATTTAATAAATGTATTCTTGTATTCTCATTTTTTAGTAGATCTTTCAAAGCTAAAAATAAATTTAGAGAATTAAAATCAAGAGAAATATTTTTAATTCCTGTTTTAGAAATAATTTCTTTTAAAGCTAATGCTTGTATTGCGCTATCAATATACTCAGATTTCGAAAAGTTACATTTCTCATTAATATGATTAGACCACCAAAAGCTGAAACCATCCCTTACAAGGAATTCTTTAAGAGAAGTTTGAGAGCCAATGTATCCAACTGCTTCAATCCAATCCAAGTATTTTTTTCTCAGTTTAAGATTGTTATCTTTAATATATCGAGGGAGCGAAAATAAGTTTTCCTTATTGTTTTCAAAATCTTCTAGTAAAGAAATATAAAAATTATATTTCTCAAATTCAACAATTCTTTCAGTTATCAAAATCTTCATAGATTTTATTTAATACTCGAGAGTTCAAAAGTATGAAAAAAGTTCTTTTCTCCTTTATGGATTCCCCATTCTCCATACTCACTCCATTCCTCAACAAAAAGAAACTTTAATTCAAAATCTTTGGCAACTTCAAAATCATATTTACTATCACCGATAAAAAGGATTTTACTTCTTTCATCATTAGTCTTTCTTAAAATTCTTTTAACTAACTCTTCTTTTGGTGCTGGGCTTCCATAAATGCCAAGATCAAAGTACTTATCAATACTTCTCTTTAAAAAAACTTCTCTAAGTTCTTCTTGATCGCCTCCAGAAGCAACTGCCCATTTCTGTAATGGATATGTTTCTTTCAAGACCTTTAAAGCAGGATTTATGTCACAACTTAGGAGCCCACCAATAACATGTTCAGAAAAATCACTTAGGGTATTGTCAAGAAATTGCAATGGATCTTTTTTTTCAATCTCTAAAAAAAAATGTTCAAATTTTTTGTACCTTGAAATTCCTCCATTATTAATGTGGTAGTTTATAAATTTATCGACATTTGCTTTTTTATATTTACCAAGAGTTTTTCTGAAAGCTTCTGTTTTAACCTGATTTGAATCTAAAATTACGCCATCACAATCAAAAATAATCGTACTAAAGTCTTTAATTTTCAATAGCATTTAATAAATTTCTCACTTTTTCAACATCATCCGGTGTGTCTACAGCTACAGAATCAGTTGATAATTCAATCATTTCTACTTCATATCCAAGCTCTAGAAATCTCAAAATCTCAATGTCTTCAATTTCCTCTAGGAAAGTTTTCTTTTTATGTTCATAAAAGTCTTCTAAAGCTTTTCTTGGAAATGCATATGCACAAACTTGTCTGAATGAAGAGATAAATTTACCTTTTTTATCAGTTGGTATAGGTGATCGAGACATATATAAAAGCTTGTTATCTGGTGTCATCACAACTTTTGGAGTATTAAAACTTCTGTATTGGTCTTCATCTTTAATACTCGCAAAACCAGAAATTATACTATCAGGAGATTTCATAGATTTTTGAATGATTAATTTAATATCCTCTGGATTGAAAAGTGGTTCATCTCCTTGAACATTAATATAAATATCAGCTTTTATTGTTTTTATGCAGCTTGCTACTCTATCCGTTCCAGTTAAGCATGATGAAGGGGTTCTAATAAAGTTTATACCATGATCGCCACATAATTTTTCGATTCTTTCATCATCAGTTGCAACAAAAATGAGATCATTATCAAAAGCTTTTGCGCATTGTTTGTAGGTTCTTATAATCATTGGAATACCGTTAAGATCTACGAGAGGTTTCCCTGGAAGCCTGGATGACTTATATCTTGCAGGAATGATTAAGACACACTTCATTAAACTAAAAAATTGAAGTTAGTGGTATATCATATGAGGTTGGTGTTAAAGAAGTTATCTTGAGACTTTCTTTTGTATTGGAGTATAAATTTAATAATGATTGAACTTTTATATTCCTGGGATCACCGGACCCATAGCCATCAAAGCCTGCAAAGAAGATCTGACTTGCTTTACCTGATGTAATTGCAGCAAGACAGTAGCAAAGGACAAGTCTTGATGGAACAATACAACTT
>MDSV01103967.1_pt1 | contig 14745 bp, 22 predicted proteins | sample 810851 | NCBI WGS metagenome assembly MDSV01 (sample SAMN05326640, study PRJNA326480) | marine metagenome | isolation source: seawater | place: Atlantic Ocean: North East | collected 2012 | reverse complement strand
GACATCCCAGAAAATTTCACACAAGAAAAAGTAAAAAGAGTTAGGAGTTATTTTCAAAGAAAATATAACTCAAAAAATGTTACAATACTAACCAAAGCAATCGATAGAAATTCAACAGGAGAATTAGATATTGATATTGAGGAAAATGTCATGGATACCTCATATCAAAAAAATCTAATGGAACAATTTGTTAAGAATAATTCTATAGGTGTGGACATAGATTTACTAAAAAGATTAGATGATAAGGTAAATTCTAAAATGGCTGACGAGTTAAATATTAATATTAAATATAAAAGAGTTTATGTTAAAAAAATAAAATTTTCTAATTTTTTATCTTTTGGTAAAGATAATATTTTGGATGTTAGTTCTTTGGGTGGTATCACAGTTATCGATTCTAACCCACCTAATTTTGGGGGTAAATCAGTTTTAGCGGTCGACCTAATACTATTTCTATTTTTCAATTCTACAACAAAGTCATCTAAAGCTATAGACATATTTAATAGATTCACTAAAACTAACGAGGTTTTTGTTCAAGGTGAGGTAGAAATTGATGGTAAAGATTATATTATTATTAGAAAAATTAAAAGAAAAAAAACTAAAAGGGGTGAATGGTCTGTAAGTACATCTTTAGAATTTTTACAAATAGAAGAAAATGGTAATTTAAAAAACTTTACTGGTGAACAAAGGAGAGAAACAGAAACTTTTATAAAAGAATCTATTGGTACGATGAATGATTTTTTATTAACCGTATTGACAACAGCTGGTAATTTAGAGTCCTTAATAGAATCAAAACCAACAGAAAGAGGAAATATTTTATCTAGATTTGTTGGGTTAGAAATTTTAAAAGATAAAGAGAGTATAGTTAAAAAAATGTATTCAGAGTGGTCTAAAAAAATAATATCTAATTTATATAACATTGAAGATTTAAAACATAATATAAAAAAATTAAAAGAAGAAAAAACTAATTTAATAAAAGAAAATGATAATAATAACTTACTTTTACTAGAAACTAAAAAAAGTACAAAAGAAAAAAATGAAGGTAGAGATGAATTACTATCTAAAAAATCTACCGATATAGATACAGAAATAGAAAACACAAACCCAAGACTAGTGGGTGAAGAAATAAATAGTGAAACTAAGTTATTGGATGTTATGTTAGATAAGTTAAAACTTTATGGTGATAATGAAATGCCAGAAGAAGTAAATTTAGAAAACTTAAGGGAAAATATAACAAAAAGGGACACATTAGTTACACAAAATATAAAAGATAAAACAAATTTAAAAAATTTAGAAATTACATTAAAAAGTTTAGAGGATTCAGAAGTTTGTCCAATGTGTAAACAAAATTTAAAGGATGTAGACCACAGTGAAGAAATAAAAAAATTAACTGATAAAATAAAAAATTTAAAAAAAGTTACGAAAAAAGACGATAAAACCATAACTTCTTATAATAGTATTATTGAAGAATTAAATAATAAAAAATTATTATTTGATGAATACGAAAAAGATATACTAAAAAAAGAAAGACTAGTTTTGGAAATAGACCAAAAAAAACTTAATATAGAAAAGTTAAGTAATAGACTAAAAAAATGGGAAGAAAATAAATCTAAACTAGAGAACAACAATAAAATCGATAAACTAGTTATGACTATTAAATCAGAAATAGATGTCTTAAATAATAAAAAAGAACAGTTAATTAGGTCCATAGAAGAAAATAAATCAAGATGTAAAGTAATAGAGGAGACTAATAAAACAGATGAAGACAGGATAAATACAATAAATAAAGAAAATGATGTAGATAAAGTTTTTAGAGCGTATTTAACTGTTTATGGTAAAAATGGGATTATAAAAACAATTATGAAGAGTGTTGTACCAAAACTAAATAATGAATTAACTACTTTGTTATCAGACGTTACTAAATTTTCTGTTAAAATTAAAGTAAATGACAAAAATGAAGTAGATTTTTGGATGGTAGACAATGATAGTGGTGTGGAAAAACTCCTATCCACAGGAAGTGGGTATGAAAAAACAATGGCATCATTAGCTATCAGAACAGTTTTAACCAAAGTATCTTGTTTACCTAGACCTAACGTTACAGTTTTTGATGAGGTATTGGGTAAAGTATCTAACGAAAATTTAGAAGAAGTCGGTATGTTTTTTAATAGAATCAAAGAATATTTTGAAAATATATTATTAATAACACACAATCCTTTAGTTAGAGAATGGTCTGATAATATAGTAACGGTAACTAAAGAAAAAAACATATCAAGAATAATTTAGATATTTATTATATATGGCAAATAGAACAAAAAAATATTTAGTATTTATGTTTGGTGGTTGGGAAACAGTAGAAAAAAGCCGTCAAATAATTGGAAATATAAGAGAAGTTATGCAGACAATAGTTGTTGACGATGAATTTTCATTTGTTACAGGCACTAATATTGTTATAATGTGTATAAAATCTAAAATGCCTTTTGAAGAGGTTTCAGAAATTATGAGTGAATTTCTAACACCCCAAGTAAATACTTATTTTTTAATGCCTAAACCTAGAAATTTATCATATAGGATGGATAAAGAATTAGAATCACATCTATTTGATGATGGTTCATATACATCAACAAAAATTAAAACCATAGACCCTAAACTAGCCGAAGAATTGTCAAAATCATTAAGGTCTATTGTAGAAAAGAAAATGTTAGAATTAAGAAATACCTTAAAAAATCCTATAGAAAAAAAACAAACTACTTTAAATATACCCTTTACTGTTGACAATCTATTAGATAAAATTATTGATGATGGGGTAGATAGTTTAACACAAGAAGAACTAGAATTCCTGAATAAGTTTAAAGATAAATAGATAACATGAAATTAGATACTAACAAATATAAATTATCTTTATTTACAGAACGTGTGTGTGATGATTGTAATGATTTAAAAAAAAGACTTAAAGATTTAAATATACCATTCACTAATAAATGTATAACACCTTATGATGGTGAAGACGGTTTATCAGGTAACCAAATAAAAGAAAATGTTGCACATAGGTGGGATTTTGTAGATGCTGAAAAAGACAATCCTGGAAAAATTAAATTTACACCAGTAATGATTTTAGAACATAGTAGTGGTACTATAGAATATTATAGTGCCGGTGCAGCTTTTGAAAATAATAATGAAGCCATTGAAATACTTAAAAAATACTGCATCTAAAGTATATTAGTAAAAGTTTGTCCATTTAATTTTATTTTAGTATTTTTGTAGTTGTATACACAGAAATATACTGACATAATGTCATATATTGAGTTGTGGTACGATTATTGTAGAATATTAATATAAAAACTATAGAATATGGCAAAAAATAACACGTTTATAAATCAAGCAGAAATATCTCACTACCTAAAAGATGTTAGAAAAGTTAAAGTACTTACACCAGAAAGAGAAAAATATCTAGCTAAGAAAATGAAATCACAAACCCTAAGGGATAGTGAAATAGAAAAAATACATAAAGAATTATTAGAAGGCAATTTAAGATTTGTTATAAGTGTAGCAAAAGAATACCAAAATCAAGGAATTCCTTTGAGTGATTTGATAGCAGAAGGTAATTTAGGTTTATTAAAAGCAATTAAAAACTTTGATTGGGATAAGGGGTTTAGATTTATATCTTATGCAGTTTGGTGCGTAAAACAATCTATATTACAGTCTTTAAATGAACATGCTAGAACCATAAGGTACCCAGTTAACGTAATTCAAGCACTACAAAAAGAAAAGAAAAAAGCCGAAAAAGAAATAAGTGAGTTTAACAGTAAACTAGCCCTATTACCAACAACAATAAATTATGATAAACCAATAAACGAAGAAGGTGATACTTTGATTGATATATTAAAGAATGATAATGCTGATGACCCGGAAGATGTTTTTGCTGACGAAGTAAATTTAAAAACAGAATTAGGGGCTCTTATGGATATATTAGATGATAGAGAAAGGGGTATTATACAAGATTATTATGGACTTACTGGGACTCCTATGACTTTACAAGAGATAGGAGATGAATTATCCTTAACCAAGGAAAGAGTAAGACAAATAAAAGAAAAAGCATTAAGAAAATTAAGAAATGACAGCTACCAATTGTTGGAGTACCTATCTGAATGATATTTATAGAATAAACATTCTATGAAAAAAAGATTATTTCCGTTATTAATTGCTTTATCTGCATTAGCCGTATCTGGTTCTGCAGCTTTTTACTCTGTATTCGGATTAAGTAAATTATTTGCAGGTGCAAGTATCCAAGTAATCATAATGGCTGGGTCTCTAGAATTCGCTAAACTAGTAGTAGCCTCTCTACTTTACCAGTATTGGGACACTATTAACCGAGTACTTAAATTATATTTGGCTATTGCTGTATTTGTTTTGATGGTTATAACTTCTGGTGGTATATACGGATTCTTATCAGGAGCATATCAAGAGACAGCAACTAAATCCGAATTACTAGATAAATCATTAGCTATACTAAATCAAAAACAAACCAGATTCCAAGAGACCAAAGAAGATTTAAATTTAGAAAAAACACAACTAAATAATTCAATAGCTGAATTAAGAGTGTCACTATCAAACCCAACATCTGTCTCTTATTACGATAAAGAAGCAGAACAAGTAATTACTACAACATCTAGTTCAGCTAGACGAGCATTACAATCAGAATTAAAAAACACTATCGCAGATAGAGACACCATAAATATAAGACTAGAAGCTATACTAGACTCAATATCAGTTACTGATATGGCTCTTTTAGATAAAGAAATAGATAATGAAGCTGAAAGAGAATTAGGACCACTTAAATATCTATCAGAAACTACAGGATACCCAATGGGTCAGGTAGTAAATTGGTTCTTATTACTTATTATATTTGTGTTTGACCCACTAGCAATCGCGTTGGTAGTAGCAGCAAATTTTGCATTTGCTCAAATAAAACCTAGAAAGGATGAAGAATTTATAACACAAAAAAACGAAGTAAAAACTAAAGATATTAAAATGTCAGTACCAGAAGGTTTAGAATTTAATAAACCATATACACTAGATGAAATAAAAAAAGCTTTTAAGAGAGAAGAAGAAAATTATTTTGATGATTTAGAGGAATATCTACCACCAGAACCAGAAGATGAAAATCTAACATACCCAGAATTTGTAGAACAATACTACCCAAAAACAGAAAAAGAAAATACTAGAATAATTAGGTCAGAAGAGGATTTAGAAGAGGAAGAACTTGAAGAACTGAGTAAAGAAATAGGTAGGAACGAAACAAAAATAGAAGAAACCCCAATAAATCCGACTAAAGAAGAACTTGAAAAATTGGCCAATATACTTAATATTGAATATAGTGAAGATAATATACCGTTAGAAAGATTAACTGACACCACACAAACATTAGTTATTAAAAACGATGAAGACACAGAAAATGATGAAACCAATGAAGATAGTAAAACCACTCTTAGGTACCGCGGAAGGGGAGTATAAACAAATTTTATTGTGTAATACAAATAGAATAACAAAAGATTTTTTAAAAAGTATAGAAGTACGTAAAGACGGAAACTACAACAAGATTCCAAACTACTTAATAGAAAAAAATGGTAAAGTTCATCACCTAACTGAGGATGACGCAACGCATCATTATTTAACTGGTTATCATAAAGATGGGGAGAGGGTAATTGTTATATGTTTAGAAAATGTTGGTTGGTTAAGAAGAAGGCACATGGATGGTAGGTATGTTACTTGGTTAGGGGATATTTATAATAATAAGGTTTATGAGAAAAAATGGAGAGGAAGGTTATTTTGGGATAGTTATACTGAAAAACAAATAAAAAAAGTTATTGAACTAACCAAAAACCTTTGTAAAAAACATAAAATACCATTTGAATTTATGGGCCATAACGTTATAGTTGACGGAGTTGAAAATTTCAACGGAGTTGTTTGTAGAAGTAACTATAACGAATATTGGAGGGATGTTAATCCTTCATTTAATTTTGAATTATTATGAAAAAAACACCATTAAGAACAAAAAATAATACTGAGTATAATAATGAAAGGTATGATGAAATGAAATCACTTTTAGATATATCTAGAAAGTTATTCGAACAAACTATAGATAGAGAAGAGATTGAAATAGAGCCTTTAGAAAGAGAAAAAGAAAAAACCAAAGAATATAGTGTGTCTAATGGCAAGGTTGTAGTTCATGCTTACGATGAACAAGATTTAGAATTAACAACAGAAGAACAAGGTAATTACCAAGAAACTATGGATGATTTCGTAGACCAAGTATCTGATTTAGTAGATTTTAATAGACTAAACATATATGATAATACTGTAGAGTGGTCAGGTAATTTAGTAAAGTTTGATGTGGATTTCTTTTATGCGGTTGGAGAAGAAAACGGTGTTTATTTAACTGGTAATATGTTAAAGTTGGACGATGAATTTATTGACGTTTTAAATAACCTTCAATCCTACTATAAAATTTTTAGTACTAAATGGGCAAATGTATTGGCAAATAGAAAGTCAACTAAGAAATTTAGTGACGAGGAAAAATCAGAAGAAATATAGATATGGAATTTTTAAAAAAATCATGGAAATTTATAGTTGGGATAGTAGGGTTCTTTATAGGGTTTGTTTGGTTTATGAATGCTAATAGTAGTAAAAAAGTTAAAAAACTTAAAAAGAACATTAAATCTAACGAAAAGAAAACAAAAGAAGTTAATAAAAAAATAGAAAACATAAAAAAGAAAAAGAAAGTTACGAAGAAAAAGATTGATGATACAGAAAAGGAATTAAAAAAACTTAAAACAAAAAAACCTAAAGTAAAAAAGAAAACAGGAAAACAAGCAACTAACGCTCTAAAAAATAGACTTAAAAAAAAATAATTAATTATGAGAAATAGATTTAACATTAACGAATCGGAGAAAAACCGAATTAGAGCGTTACACAACATTAATGAACAATATAATCCTGAAGAACGTGTAACCGATAATCAATGTGTGGGAACAACTACACCAAAGGTGGTATTAGAGGTATTTAACGAGTTAACGAAAGATTATGATTATGAATGTGTTGGAAGAGAAGAAACCATGACTTCTGGATACGACCCTCAACCCATAAATAAAGTAATATTAAAAAAGAACATTCCTGGAGTAAATCCCAATCGAGGAGGGATTATTATTTATGTGTTTATTGATGAATTAAATTTTGGTCGTTTAATAGAGGCTGGTGACGTTTCCTACTACATTCCAGATAACGAATATGGTGCTGCTGATGAAGGAAGAATTAAAAACTTGAATAAGGATTTGGAAAAATTAGAAGATGTTGTAAAAAATACAATAATAAGAAAAGGTCCGTAAGGAAATGAAAAAACTAATACTAATATTATTATTGCTTACCCCAGTATGGGCCTTTACTCAGACACACACTTTTACTGAAAAAGAAGTGGTTGAAATGGACTCACTGTTCCAAGTATATGAACAAACAGATAGTTTACAAAAACTAGAAATTAATTTACTTAAAACACAAATATCAAATTATAAAACATTACACATTCAAGATAGTCTTCATATTGCTTTTATGAATGAAAAAACAGACTTATTAAATCAAAGAATAGATTTATACATAGATTTAACAAAAGAATTAAGACCAAAGTGGTATAATAAACCAGTAATTCATTACTTTTTGGGTGCAGCCACAATTGTTACAGCTTCTTGGGTCGTATCTAATGTTAAGTGATATTTATAGTATATGGCATTAACTAATACAGACAAACGAGAAATCGAAAGAATAGCTCGAAAGGAGATAAAAGATTTCATTACTAAACCACAGTTTAAAAATGAAATTGAAAAATTAATTGATGCTCAGATAAAAAACGGAAGAAAAACCAGAGGAGAGATTGTAGATTTAATAAGTAAAGTAACGTTAGAACTTTATAAAACATTTTGGTTTAGACGTACTATGTGGCAATCAGAATTAAAAAGAGTTAAATAATGGGAATAAAAGACAATTTTCAGAAAAACATGAAAAAAGCAACACAAGGGCCTTTAAAAATGACATTTGATAAGTTACGTAAGAAAAAAAGTAAGATAAGAGAGGATGAGGACCATCCAGGGGAAACCTGTGAACAAGCACATCCAGATACATCACATAGTGAATGGAGTGAAGAGAAACAAAAAGGTGAAATGGAGGAAGCTACCACAGCTTCTAGTGCCGGACAATACTCAACACCACAAATATGGGCTAAAAACGAAAAAAATTGGAGACCAAAAAATGACCCAAAATTCCCTAAATTTGGAGGACCAGGAGCAAAGTTTGTCAAAGTTAAAGATAAGTGTAAAACATTCCCATATTGTAATCAGGGTGATATAAATGCTTTAGAGTTAACAGAAACCGTAAAGATTAGAGAAGCTATAGATAAAGTTTCTAAAAAAACTGGAAAAACAAAAAAATATATAAAAGAATTAGTTAAGAAAGAAATAGAAGAACTTATAAGGAGAGGTTTTTATAAATCTCCAGTTACTGACCCAGATGCTGGTATTGTTGGTGTTGGTAAAATGAATGCACCGTTAGGTAAAATATATTCTATGGGTGGTAATAAACCTAAATACGAATAATAACATATTTATAATAAAAAGATTATGTCAGATATATTAGCAACAAGTGAAGAACTAAGTAAAATTATAGAAAGAGCTGTAAATAGAATTGGTGAAAACCATGCTTTAGCTAGAGATAACGGAGGTGTAACTATGAACTCTTCAGAAATTGAAGAAGATAGAAAAGATTATAGAAAAGAGGCTGATGTTATCGAAGAAGCTTTGGAAGACGCAGCTAAAGATATGGCTGAAAAAATGGTCTTAGAACAAAATATAAATGGCATAGTTAAAGAACAAGTAAAGGCTATGGGAGGTGGTTCAGGATTTGTGAGTAATCAAGGAACATCTTCATCACTAGAAAAATTTAATAAACGCCAAGAAATGGGGGAAGAAAAAGAAGAAGAGGTAGGAGAAGCAACTACAGCAAGTATGTCAGGAGCTTTTGTAGCACCACTAGGTACTGACCCTAGGTTTAAAAAGAAAAATGTTGGTGAAATGGAAGAACAAACTCTATACACTAACGTGCTGCCTCCTAATCAAATAAAGCAATTGAAAAAAATAAAAGTAGATTTGGAGTGGCCTAAATTACCATTATGGTTTAGAAAATTATTTTTAAAGAGACATAAAAGAAACAAAAGATTTAAAGGTTGTACTATAAATGGTTGTAACGTTTGGAGGACAGTACCTAAAAGTGAAAAAGATAAATTAAAAGTAGAATTAGAGAAAGAAGAAGTTACAGAAACTAAAAACGTAAATGAAGGTACAGTAGATGTAATTAAAAAATTAGTAAGAAAAAAACTTAACGAAGTTAAAAACGTTAAAATACCTGGATATGAAGCATTTGAAAAAGCTTACAAAGAATCCACTAAAGAAACAAAAGAATACCAAAAAGACTTTCAAAAGAAGTTTAAAGAATATGGGGACTTTAAAGGTAACGATGACCCAAAATTTCCATTTGCTGAACATTCTAAAGAAAATGCTGATGGTCAGTACCAATACTATAGAAATGACGAAAAACAAGATGAGTATGTTGACGATTGGAGAGGTATGGGTCTAGAAGACGCTGATGGTGTTGAAAACATTGGCAGATTATCTGACTATCTTGATGGTTCATCTAAAACAGGTAACGCTCAAGTAGACTCAGACGGGAACGCCTTAGGTAACGTAGTACCAAGTGATTTAGGTGAAAAAATAGAAAAGAAAGTTAAACGTAAAAGAGAAAAAATAGAAAACCAAAAGAAAGGGATGAGCAATGATAGAAGATATTCACCTGACGTACAAAAAGTAAAACAAGTTAAAGAAGACGTTGATGTTGATATTGACAAAATGAAAAAGTTGTGGTCTTATAATAAAAAGACCCAGTAGACTCTTTACGAACCTCCCCATAATATTATTATTTTATTATATGGGAAAAGCAAAAAAATCACCACAAGAATTTAGAGAATATATTTCTGAGCCTGTAAGCCGTGAAAAAATGAGCTTATGGGTTAAACTACATAATATTGATTCTGAAAAAATAGAATTATTTTTTGATTATGTAGATTCTTTACAATACATCATACATAAAACTTACCTAGGTGATGATGTTGTTAATAATGATACCATAAAAAGAGAACATTATGATTGGTGTTGGAATAAAGTTATTGAAGACTTTAAATTAGAAAATATTACATTTAAAAAAGAAGGTGAACATAAAGAATACTTTTGGAACTTTTTTTATGAATCATTTTATATGTTAGAAAATAAAAATGATTTGACTACAGTAAGAAACTTTCTTATACTTTTATTTAAATTGTACATACTGAAAACCGAGTCAGAACTAGATATGTTAAATGACATATATAATATTCTAGACTCCAACTTGACAGTTAAGGAATAATATATTAAACTTATAACTATGAGGATAATCACTATAATAAGAAATGAACTTTTTAATCAAAAAATAAAATTAGAAAATGAATTAGAAAGGGTCATTAACGACAAGGCTAAATCTACTGATTGTATAACTAAAGAATCATTAGAAATAGTCAATAAACTAGCAAGTACAGACCAATCTATGGAAACATTAGATAAGTACTTAAATAAAGAAGAAAAACAGAATTAAAATGGAATTAATTGAAAATTTAGAAAATTTAATGACCACATTAAAAGAAGATGCGGTTAAATTCTTTGAAAAAGGAAATAAAAGTGCCGGAGTAAGAACAAGGAAAGGTGCTCAAGAAATGAAAAATTTATTACAAGACCTAAGAAAAGAGGTTTTAGTTAATAATAAAAAATAAATATGGGAGGTTGGTACTATACATTTTTTTTAATACTTGCAATATTAGTTATTGTTAGGGGAATATTTAACTTCGGGGTTAAATTATTTTCCCCAACACCAACTGAGTATATTATAAGTAAAGAAGAAAAATGGTTATTAGGTATTGCACTTTCATATATATTAACATATCTAATATATTAAATAATAATGGGATTATATAACGAAATAATTAAATTCACTCAATACTTTAACAGTCTTAGGATGCACGAAGGTTTAATAGTTATCGATATGAAATTACCATTACAGTGGAAAGATAAAGAAATATTACAAAATAGGGGTAGTAAGATTCAGATGAAATCAGGTACAAACAATGAAAAATTTAAATTAGTTTCATTTTTTGCTCCTTTTGATGTTGGAGGTACCGAAACACTATCGGATGAAATATTTGCCATTATAAAATGGAATAAAGACCAAGAAGAAAAAAATGAATTACTTAACATGAAAATGTTAGAGTTAAAAAAAGTTTTTAATGAAAATGATGTAGATTCATTAAGAAATCTTAATATAGCTTTTGATAATAAATTAAACTTAAATGGAGAAGAATTCACTGGAGTGGTTGAAAAAGGAGATTCAGAAGGACGAACTACAACTTAGAAACCATAAAAAAAATATAATATCACAAATTAAAAAAGGTGGTGTAGAAGGTATATTAAAAAGACCAAAAAAAACAGAAAAAAAAGTTAGTTTATGGAAGAAACTGAAAAATCTTTTAAATTTCTAAGTGATTGTGCGGAAGTAGCAGAAAAACTACAAGCAAACCAACTTTTTAAAACATCAAAAATTAAAATAATTATACCATCTAATAGTTATTTATCGTTATTAAGAGAAATAGAGGAATTCGTTAGAGTTAAGGTAGATAGAAATCAAGAAACAATCTCAATTACAATCAGTTCTGTTGAGTTTATATTTGAAAAGGAAAATTAATAAGTGTATTGTTTTCTAAGAAATGTTCTATCATAACCCTTACGTTCTAACATATCATATAATTGTTTACGTTGTACTGTATTGGTGTCCCTAACAAATAAACAATCCATCCTACCAGCATCCATTATCTCAAACTCCACAATATCAATTAATCTTAGAGCGTCTGAAACCGTCTTTAAACTAAAAAGGTTAAAATAATCTTCATTTTGTACAATTAATTTGTTATTCAACGTAAACACTTGTTTAAAATCTTTAGAATTAAGATAGGTGGATAAAAAATCCATATAACTTATTTTAGACTTTTTTGTGTGGTCATATATAAACTCCTCCTTCCAATAAGGCAACAATTTAATTATGTTATAAACGTTATTACCCATAGTTATTTCTTTTGTCCTACCAATCTCGTCTTTTACGAATATAATATCATCAACAGATTCTGTAGTGACCACACCAATTTCAAACCTAACTTTTTTACGAGAAAGATATTCTATAACAAACTTGGGTTTCTTTTTGTTGATTATATTAGTATATTTTTTTAAAATACTTTTATAACTATTTGAAGAAAAAAAGCATTTAACTCTTTTACCATTTTTAAATAGTATAATTTTATATTTATTTCTATTATAACTCATATGAATAAAGATTACTATAAAACCCTAAATATAAATAGAGATTCATCACAAGATGACATAAAAAAGGCTTTTAGGAAGCTTTCTAAACAACATCACCCAGATAAAGGTGGTGACGAAGCTACATTTAAAGAAATGAGTGAAGCTTATGATACATTAAGTAATCCAGAAAAAAGACGACAATACGATAGAGGTGGTCAAAATCCTTTTGGGGGAGGAAATCCTTTTGCTAATAGTGGGCCAGACGTGGAAGACTTATTCGGTCAATTTTTTGGTGGACAAAGAAATCAAAGAAGAGTTAAAAAAGGTAAGAGTTTAAATATACCATTAAGGGTAGATTTAGAAGATGTATATTTTAGTAGATTAAAAAAGTTAAAATATAATAAATCTGTTAAATGTGCTTCTTGTGGTGGTGTAGGTGGTGAAAGTTGGAGGTGTACTACATGTAATGGTACTGGACACATAGAAAGAGTGACTGGAAATGCTTTCTTTAGACAAGTCCAGAGACAACAATGTAGTACATGTAATGGTGAAGGTAAAATAATTACAAAACCATGTAATTATTGTCGTGGAACTGGTGGTAAAACAGAAGAAAGGACTATAGAATTTAGAGTACCCCCAGACTTACAAAGTGGACAAAGTTTTGTCTACAAAGGTGGTGGCAATGAAATACATGCGGGCCAAACAGGAGATTTACTAATTGAGGTTGTAATAAATAGACATGAAAATTTTGGTATTATAGGTAGTGACCTAATATACGAACCAAAAATATCTATTTTAGATATGGTTTTAGGGTGTAAAATTAAAATTCCACATTTTGAAGGTAGTATAGTTGTAGATATACCAGAAAGGTCAGAAATAGGTAGAAACTTTAATGTCAATAAAAAAGGTTTAAGAAATCCTAGAGGTCAAAAAGGTAGTCTATTAATTAAACCACAAATATTAATGCCTAAAGATATAAATGATGATGAAAGAAGAATGTTAGAAAGTCTTTCTGTTGGTGATAACTTTAAAATAAAGAAATAATAAATTTAATTATTGTAAAATATCCTACAGCTAAAGGAATCCAAGCTACCATAACCAAAACAATTTTTTGCCAAGGTAAAAAAACACTTCCACCACCATCACTAAACATCTTTTCGATTACAGCTTCTTTTTGAGCATCCATATCACTTTGGAAACCAGATATATTTGATTGTATTTGATTATTTAACTTTTCAGCCTTTTTTTTGGCTTTACAACTTTTACACGACATAATTTTTTTATTTAAACATAAATATACGGATTTAACAAGTAAATAAAACTTGAAATCCCTATCAAAATATATTATTATTAAACTATGGGAGAACAAACAACAATATTCGATATTATAGAAAATGAAGAGGTTTTTGATTTTGAAGGTCAAAAACAAAATCTAATAGACAATCTAGATATGTTAAAGGAGATGTCAGTAGAGGAACAAACACTTTATAAAAAGTGGCAAGAAATGAACAAAGGTAATAAAATGTCCAAAATAAAGAAAAAACTATCCACATACAAAAATAATTTGTGGGTACCAACAGATATTACTAATGTAGAAAATACTATTAAAGAAATAGAATCATTAGAACCTTATGTTGAGATGGCAACTGCCGGAAAAGGTGTGACAGAATGGGTAAACTACCGTAAACTTATCCACACAATGGAATGGGTTGCAAATCCAGGACGAAATATGAAATTCTGGGTTAGGGATAGGAAAACAGATAAAGTTCTTGGTTTGATATGTTTAGGGTCGGATGTTACTAGTATTAAAGTTAGAGATGCTTATATAGGGTGGGATAAAACAAACAAATTTGACCAACATAAATTAAATAATACCGCAATAGCTACTACAATATGTTCCACTCAACCAGGAGGCTATAATATGTTAATGGGTAAATTAGTAGCAGCATTAACAACTTGTAAAACAATTAGGGATGCTTGGGAAGAAAAATACGGTGATAAATTAATTGCTGTGGGAACCACCTCACTATACGGTATAAACTCAATGTATAATGGAATGCCTCATTTTAAGACTATGGGAGAAACCTCTGGTAAGGTTAGATTAAAACCAGATGATAGTGCATACCTACCTTGGAACAAATGGTTAAAAGATAACCACCCAGAAGAACATAAAAAGGCTATAAGTGCTACAGGACCTAAACAGAACATTCTTAACAAGGTTTTTAAACATTGTGGTATAAAGGGTTCAGATTATGACCACGGATTCAAGAGAGGG
>MDSV01169675.1_pt1 | contig 14747 bp, 8 predicted proteins | sample 810851 | NCBI WGS metagenome assembly MDSV01 (sample SAMN05326640, study PRJNA326480) | marine metagenome | isolation source: seawater | place: Atlantic Ocean: North East | collected 2012 | reverse complement strand
ATATTTGGTTCGTGCCTAAATTCCAGCCACCATCTGTTGCATTAGAACTAATTGTCCATCCTGAAGGTAGGCTTGCCCCCTCAAAGTCTTCAGAGATTAAAATGTTTTGTGCAAAAGATGTGGAACACGCAAAAATAGAGAGAATAACACAGAAGGTTTTCATATCTAACATTTAAGTTTCCTAAATTTACAACTTTTAAGATAGAAATTCATTCTATTCACATATGAATCCGGCTTTTCGAAAAACCTGGGCTTTATTCCAAAATCCGAAAGCGCTTTTCTACACTTCCGTCATCGTAAAGATACCACAGTACTTTTCCTGCCTCCTCACGCACATCTCTTCCAAGGTCATCAGTAATCTTTATTAATTTTTTTGACAAAATTGGGAAGGCTTCATCGAGACCATTGGTTTCGGGACAAGATTTATTCTTCAAAAAATCCCAAATGACTTGGGGAGAGTAAAAATCCATATTAATCGTACCAAGTCCACCAAAAAGTGTTTCTATCCCTGGCCATTGATGTCCGCCACCAATCACCTTAATATGCTGAAGTTCGCCACCACTGCAGTTTTGATAGATGTATTTTTCAGGATAGGAAAAGTCAAAACCTTCAGGGTTGGGCATGGGTACAAATAAGGGCTCTGAATCACAGGAAAGATGTGACTGCCATAAGCTTAAAATCTCCTCGACTGATGCTCCTGTTGATGAGCCTCCGTTATAGGGTACGATAGCGTCGTTGGTACCATGAATGTGTAAAACCGAAGTCGGGTAGCTAGGGTCAAAATTTTCTAATGTAGTCGTAGACATGTTTCCTGCAACCGTTGCAATCGCAGCAAAGCACATATCCGATTCACTGGCTATTTTATGACTCAAAAACCCTCCATTCGAGAAACCCGTAAGGTAACGCATTTGAGAATTGGTATTGAAGTTATCTTCAAAATATGAAACAAGGGACTCAATAAACCCCATGTCATCCACCTCAGAATTCAAGGAATTCATATCGGCATTCCATGAATTATTTAATCCATCTGGATAACAAACTACAAATCCTTCATTTTCTGCTATTGTATTAAATTCAGTAATGTCCATGATGCCATTACCCGTTTGGGTTAGGCCATGAAGCACAATGAGAAGAGGCAACTGACTTTCATTGTTCCAGTTTGATGGTACGAAATAAATAAAACTTCGTGTTTCTCCATCATACACAAATGTGTCTTGAGTTTGTGAATAGAGACTGAAATTCATCAGTATAAAGAGGTAAAAAATCACTTTTAGCATAATGCAAGATACTCATTTTATGGTCAGCTATAATCGGTGTTTCATGGTTGATATTCAATCAACAACAAAAACAGTAGTCAAATTTTTATTTACCGTGTTCAAATTGATAACTTGCAATACACATAATTTTAAAATGATGAAAATGGACCGATTTAAAAAACTTTATTTGCTACCCTTGCTTTTTATCGCTGTGCAACTTGTGAGTTGCAATAAGGATGAAGAGCCCCAAAACACCACTTCCGTTCAATGGAACATGAGCATCGATGGGCAAAACTATTCTTATGAAGCCACCTTCACAGAATCAGGAGACTTGTCGGATTGTCCAGCGATATTTCAAACGAATTCGGGGATTCCAGAAGGAGGAGGTCAGATTGTGCTAGTTGGTGATGATGGTTCCTCTATTCAAATTGCTTCGGTCGATTTGACAACAACAGGAAGCTATGTTTTTGATTCAGACAGTGAAGGTCTCATGTCAATTATGCACGGAATGAATGCTTATACATCAGATGAAGGAAGTGTAACTGTAAATGTAACGACCTTTCCCTCGTTAGTATGGGGAGCGACAAGTGATTTGGAATCGACCTTGGCTCGAGGCGACTTTTCAGGAACTGTAATGGATGTTTTTGACAATCCTCACACCATTTCGGGTTCCTTTGATGCGATAAGAGTCCAATAGTACGTTTGTTAAGAGCCTAGATTGAACCTAATGTTTGATTATTTTTACACCTAAAATGTTTTGATGAAAAAAATAGCGGTTTTTATCTTTTTTCTTTTTCCAATCTTTTTAGTGGCTCAAAAAGAAGGTTATTTGCAGTACTCTATATCGGCAAATGCCTTAGACACGAGTCTTGAGGTACGACAAAAAGTAGGGCTTATGAGAAACAGTTCATTAAAGATTTATTTTGCCCAAAATTTCGCCCGAGTGGAGTTTAGAATGGCTGGTGATTACAACATCACTACTATACTAGATAAAACACTGAATAAATCCCTTAATTTAATGGATAGCCCTATGGGAAGGTTTGCAAAGAGATCAACAGCCGATGAGCTTCAAACGGTTCCTATTCAAATTGATTCAACATCCAAAATAGAAGTCTTTAAAGATGAAAAGAAGACCATCTTGGATTTTGAGTGTTTCAAGGTGGTTTTAAGTAATTCAGATTTCAAAATACAATATTGGTGTACCAACGAAATAGACATCGACCTATCTGATTATAAGCTCACGAATGATTTTATACCCGGTTTTCCTTTAGAGTTTTCTGCTGTTTCTGAGGGTGTTCAGTTACGTTATAAGGCCTCTAACATTGCTTTCTCGTTAAAAGACTCACCTGCATTGTTTTCTCTTGAGGTACCGGTTGGATATACCGTTGTCGCTGCTGATGAGTAAAGAAGCCACTCACATTATTATTCATTGGATATAAATGAAGATTCCGTGATACGGTCTTGATTTTTAGAGCTAAATTTGTTCAACTAATCTATTGAATTGAAGAAAGTCTAATGGGATTTAATTTTTATTTGCGAGTTCATATTTTTACTGTTTTTTTATTTGTGTTTTCATTTTTAAATATTGGTTTCAATCAAAAGATGCCAGATACAAAAGATGCCAATATTAACGCAATCACCCCTCCTATCGGCTTTGACACAACCTCTGCTTTTAATGGTTACTTATCTATGCAGAATAGCGCTGCTATTATGATGTTGCAACTCGAAAACTCAAATTACATTAGGATAGTTGAGGCGATTGATCAGGATTACATGGATAGAAACAAACTTTTGCTTCAACGAAAAGAAGACATTAGAACCACTTCAGGAAGCAAGGGAAAAGGACTAACCTTTACTTTTGAATTAAATGGAGACACATTCATTCGAAAAATGATTTTTATTGGGAACACCAAAAAAACGCTTTGGTTGAATATTACTTATCCAAAAGACCTGGAGGAGCTTTTGACAGTCCCCATTAATGAGAGTATTGCGACGGCAAACATAGATTTACTAGACTAATTCTGCTTAAAATAAATGACAATATATAAGTACATTCAGGGTTATTTGGGAATTGGATTGACTGTCTTGTCTTACTTTATTTTGATGAATTCCTTTGGTCAGCAGACGGTCAATCATGAAGTGGATTTTAGCTCGGGTGTTCAAAACATGTGGGGACCTTCTTTTAGCCCATTTACTATAGATCAAGAGATTACCCTGTTTGAGCAGGGCTGGAATGTGAATTTTGACACGGGCAGCTCTGGAATAACTACAATTGCGGGCCAAAGTTTTGGAGGAGGATTAAGTGGGGGGTTCTCAGGAGTCATTGGCAGCGAAGTTAGGATAGAGGGATTCACCACTGGGACGATAGAGGTAGATTACCCGGTTGATATTGAGTTGAACATGCCCAATGATTTTTCTTATGACCAAGGGGACAACGTAACTATTTCTTCCTCTTATGAATGCCTGAACGATTGGAAGTTGGAAACACTCTATCCAACGGCAGGTGAGTTCTTCTGGGATTTTTATTTTCAAATGGCGGCTTCAGCCAGTGCGCAATTGTGTTTTTTTGGCTGTGTTACCTTTCCAATTATTCCTTCATTTGACACTGGCTTGCAAACTATAAATATTTTAACGATTAGTGGTTCAGGGGCATCTACAGACGGTGAAAATGGTATATGGTGCCTAGGTCCAGGGGCTCTTCCTCCATATGTTGGTGGTCTGGAACCCCCTGCGGGTAATTGGCCTTATGCTCTTCCCCCTGAGGAAGATCCGGAGACCTCTCCAGTTCCAAACTTTATTCCTTGGCAAGTCTATTACGGCAGTTTTTTCCCCGTAGAGCTTCCCTCCGCACTAGGACTTTCAGGTTCAATAACCATCCCTTACGTTGCTACCGATCCAGAGCTTGATTCTAATGGAGACCTCGAGGCTTGTGGAGACTCTACCTACTTCAATTTAAACCTTGAGATTTTTGATTTATTAGGCGGTATTATGTCAAGTGTTCCAGGTCCTACAGCCGCTGTGGGTGCATTTTTAGAGAACTTATCGGGTTCGGAAGAGATTGGCGGAGGTGTAGCCGAGGTGAGCTGGAATTTTTTTAGTGCAAGTTTTGACGCAAACATAACGAATAAGCAGTGTTTTGACTTCACCCCTACAATTTATGCAGAAATGGATTTTCCTCTGCCTGTCAACTATTCAATTATTGATGGGTCTACCGGAAATGTTTCATCTACGGGGCAATCAAGTGTCATTACTTTTGAGGTTGGAGATGAGCTTGAGTATCAATATCCTTGTTATTATGAAGAGTTAAGTATAAGCCCGACATATTCCATTGATGGAGACATTCGAAATCATACTTATGATGAAGTTTCTTTTGATTTTTTGATGAGTGCATTTGCTTTTGGATTTGAAATTCCCGAAGTGGTTGTTATCCCAGGTTTTACAATACCAGAAATATGTATCCCTATTCCATATCCTTGTCCTTCTTGGTCCTGTCCCTGGTGCTGGTGCACATATACGGCCTGCACTCCGGAAGTAGTGGTTCCTGACCTTGGATTTCCTGGGTTTGAGCTGAGTGTTGGTCCTCTTTGGTCCACATCCATTCCAATAGGATCATTTACTTATGATTGGTTCAATCAAACCTGGCCGCTTGAGGGGTTTTCTGAGGTAAGTAAACCCTCTTTTCAGATGAAGGCTTCTCCAATTCAGGTCAATAGCACTGTAAATGATGTGGCATGTTATGAAGACGCAACCGGAAGTATTGATGTAACGATTAATGCGCAGTCTCATGCTTATCCATATACCTTTTCTTGGTCAAATGGAAACATCATAACAAACAGCTCTCCAACTACTTCTTTATCTGATGTGGAGGCGGGCCAATATACTGTTGATATAACAGACAATAACGGCTGTCAGCTTTTTTCTGGAGCTACCGTAAATCAGCCCGCAGAGTTGTACTTGACCTATTCTAAAACAGACAAGCAATGTGGAGGAGGAATCAATAATGGTTCAATAGATCTTTCCGTTTTTGGGGGAACTCCACCATATTCTTATAACTGGTCCAACGGTTCTACGGGACAAGACTTATCAGGATTAAGCTCAGGAAATTATTCAGTTGCTGTCACTGACGCTAGAGGTTGTATCGCTAACGAGGAGGTCATTATTATTGAACCAAATCCCTTGGTTATAAACGGTCTAATTACACATGTAAACTGCAAAGGAGGAACCGATGGAGAAATTGACATATCTGTGTTTGGAGGGAATTTGCCTTACAGTTACTCTTGGGATTCCGGACAAGTCACCCAAGATGTTTCATCTTTAAATTCAAATTCATATACACTTACTGTGACAGATTCAAAGAATTGCACCATCCAAAGTACCTTTGCCGTGGATGAGCCACTCCAAGAATTAACTTTAAACGCATCTCCCTTGAATATAGATTGTTACGGCGATAACTCGGGTGCTATTGATATTTTAACAACAGGAGGCAGTCCAGGATATCATTATCAATGGGTAAGTCCAATTAATGGAGTCCTACCGTATTTCTCTGAAGATATAAGTGCCATTTATGCTGGGGAATACCTCTTAATTGCAACAGATTTAAATGGATGTATGGCCAACCTTTCTGTTGAGGTAAGTCAACCGGACAATCCTGTTTCTATTGACGCAGACTTGTCTGGTGTTTTGTGTTTTGGAGAAAGTTCAGGATATATTCACCCGAATGTATTCGGAGGAACACCAGGCTATACCTTTTCATGGTCTAACGGATCTGCCACCGAAGAAATTAACGCTTTAGATGCTGGAAATTACACCTTGACAGTCACTGATCTAGTTGGATGTGTTCAGGACTTTTCATTTGACCTTGGTGAGCCTGAGGCGGCTTTGATAGCAGACATCAATCATGATGATGTTTCGTGCTTTGGAGAATCAACAGGATCAATCGTATTAGAGGCATTTGGTGGGACGGGTCTGTACACGTATCAAATTAATGGTATAGATACTACACCGGTTGTTTTGGATTTGCCTTCGGGAACATATAGCATTACGGTTTTAGATCAAAACATGTGCGTCTATAATGAGGATGTTCATATCAGTCAGCCTTCATCAGCTATTAATGGTTCCGTTTCAATCGAACACGTGAAGTGTTATGGTGATTCGACTGGTCAAATAGATGTCATGGTTTCTGGAGGTACATCTCCCTATCAATATATGTGGGTGTCTAGTGATTCAATTGTTATGACCAATACCTCTCAAAGTTTAACGGGTTTAATTGAAGATACTTACGTTCTTCAGATTCAAGATTCTTTATTCTGTTCTCAATGGTATTCTTACGACGTCATTCAGCCTGAAGAACCTATTGCAATTGAAGTAAATACATGGGATGTAAATTGTTTCGGTCAAAGTGATGGTCAAATCGAGATTGTCTCATCAGGAGGTACGGCGCCCTTTAATTTTCAATGGGACTCCGGACAAGCTTCCCCGAGTTTGAATTCGGTTTCTGCTGGAACATATCATTGTGATGTTTATGACGATAATGACTGTATGGCTAGCGTTGATATTGACATAAGTCAGCCCTTAGAAGCATTACTCATTTCTGTAGAAGGAAAAGATTTATTGTGTAAGGGTGATTCATCAGGAGAAATATCGTCTCTTGTGCAGGGGGGCTCACCTCCTTATTTGTATGCTTGGTCTTCAGGACAGACAAGTTCCGATATTTCAGGTCTGTCTACAGGTAATTATAATTTGATCGTGACTGATAATAATGGATGTAACGCCTATTCAGGCGCACTGATTGGAGAGCCTGATACATTAGAAGTCATAAGTATTTCTTCGGATGTGTTGTGTTATGGTGAGTCTAATGGTTCCATTACAATTTCTGTCTCCGGAGGGGTTCAACCATATTCATATAATTGGGGTGATCAAAACAATATTTTACTAAATAATCCAAGCGAAATTCTATATGGGTATTCGGCTGGAGATTATTTGATTCGCGTTATTGATAAAAATGGATGCATTAATGAGCAGTTGGCTTATATTGAACAACCAGAACCCCTAGAATCTTCAAGTGATGTCCAGGATGTTTTGTGTTTCGGAGAATCCAACGGAATCATTTCGGTCTCTTTTTCGGGAGGAATTAACCCTTACAGCATTGCCTGGAATACAGGACAAAGTGATTTTAATATTGAGAACCTAGGATCGGGTATGTATCAATATGTTGGACTCGATGACAACGACTGCCGTATTGAAGGCAGTGTTTCGATCTCTCAGCCCGAGCCCCTTTGGATTGAATCACAAACAGTTCCTGTGAGCTGTTTTGACCAGTCAGATGGTGAAATAAGTCTGATCGTACATGGAGGCTTAAATCCTTACTCTATTTCATGGAACAATGGTTCGGCCGAGTTCAACCTGAATCAATTATCAGGGGGGGAATATCCACTTACTGTATCAGATCAGAACAACTGTTCAATAGATACGCTTGTTCTGGTTCCAATTAGAAATACTTCCTGTGTGGATATACCAAATACATTTACTCCAAATGGAGATGAATACAATGATACTTGGGTCATTTCGAATGTTGATTTATACCCCAATTATGAGCTGCATGTTTTTAATAAGTGGGGAAATGAAGTCTTTAACAGCAATAAAAACAGCCAGGAGGAATGGGAAGGCACTCAGTATGGAAATCCCTTACCGTCTGACGTTTATTATTATATCCTAAAATTGAATAATATCGATGATACACAATATACAGGAACAATTACGCTTCTTCGCTAATACAAGGGTTTTGATCCTTACAGTGTTCTTTTTAAGCATGGCAAATTATGGTTTTGCGGAGAATCCTCCAGCATGTCCAACCATTCAAATGAGTGGTACGTCTTTAGCTTGTTACGGTGATGAAAACGGATCAGCGAATGTATCGATTATTACTCAGAGTAGTGGTGATTATACATATACATGGTCCAATGGAATCATCGCCTCTGGTTCATCCAGCACGATTTCAAATTTGTCAGTAGGGACATACACTGTTACTGTAAAAGATAATGTTTCCGGATGTACAGTCATTGGTGCTTACGTGGTTAATTCACCGGACCCTGTAACCATTTCAGAAAATATAGCACATGTGAATTGTTTTGGTCAAACTACTGGAGCTATTGATGTGGATGTTTTTGGAGGTAGTGGCCCATATCAATATTCATGGAGTAATGGATTGACTACACAAGACTTGTCTAATGTTTCCGCGGGTAGTTATTCACTTACAGTATATGCGCCAAATGTGAATTGCACCGCAACAAAATTGTTTATAATTAATGAACCTCTTGAAGCATTGGACCATAACGCCGCTAGCTCGAATGTAGATTGTTTTGGAGCCTCTACCGGATCTGTAGATATTACCGTTTGGGGTGGAACACCTCCTTATTCATTTAACTGGAATTCTGGTGCATCCACAGAGGATTTATTGGGAATTCCATCCGGGGGATATAATGTGGTCATTTCAGATAGTAAAAATTGTACCAGCACATCGTCTTATGTGATTTCGCAACCAGATATCATCATTGGAACCATGTCTGCAACGAATGTTGGATGCTATGGAGACGGGTCTGGTTCAGTGACCATTGACGTTATTGGAGGTAGTACACCATATCATTATTCTTGGTTCAATAGCACTACTCTGTTCGCTCAAAATTCTCCGACTATGGTGAATATGTCTGCCGAAGAATACCAAGTTGTAGTTACTGATAATAACGGATGTGTAATTACTGATAGTATTGATATCACTGAACCCCAAGAGCTTTCTGGAATTGCTGTGACATTGAGTAATATTGATTGTTTTGGAGGAAGTGATGGGGAATTAAATTTAACTCCTTCGGGAGGATCACCGCCCTATTCATTTAGTTGGGTCAATTCGCAAATGTCCCCTTATGGATCTACAGAGGATTTGAACAACATTCCAGCAAGTGTCTATACAGTTCTCATCACAGATTTTAATTCGTGTACTTATGAATTGAATCATGAGATTTTTCAGCCATCAACAGCCATATTTGTAGAATCTCAAATTACTGATGTAAAATGCTTCGGTGAAAATACAGGTGAAGTCGAATTAAACATTCAAGGAGGAACATCTCCCTTTGAGATTTCTTGGTCAAATGGACAAACAACCGATCAGATATCTAATTTGTCTTCGGACACATATACTTATACAGTTATTGACGGGAATCTATGCACTTTTTCTAATGCAGTCACCATTGATCAACCTGCTGAAGAATTGAGTGTCAATTATTCAGTTACCGATGTTCTTTGTCATGGAGATTATTCAGGTTCAATAGCTTTGACTCCCTCGGGAGGGACTTCTCCCTATTCATACACATGGGCAAATAGCACATTTCAATTGAGCGTTGTATCCGCGTCCATTAATAATTTCCCTTCAGAAGATTACATATTTCAAATTACAGACAGCCAAGGATGCTTGATGTCTGATACTCTAAGTATTCAAGAGCCAGAGCCCCTTACGGCAAACTTCTCTGTGACGCACATCTTGTGTAATGGAGATAGTTCAGGAGTTATTTCCACTAATATCGGAGGCGGAAACGATCCGTATTCGTTTGTTTGGACAAATGGCTCGGTTAGTGGGGATTTGGAATTTTTACCTTCAGGGAGTTATGAACTCTTGATAACAGATGACAACAATTGTACAATGTTAGAGCAGGTGTTGGTTGAGCAACCTGAAATGGGATTGTCATCGTCCTATCAAATTGAAAGTGTAAGTTGCTATAATGGGGATGATGGAAGTATTGATGTGAATGTGCAAGGCGGGACAATGCCATATGATTTCAGTTGGTCATCACAAGATACAACTTCGTCAATCGATGATCTTTCAGGAGGAATGTATGAATTGATTGTCACTGACGGGAATGCTTGCATTCATATTGACTCAATAATAGTACCTCAACCCGACCCGATTGCACTGAATGAGGTTGTACAGCCGCCCTCTTGTTATGGTTTTTCAGACGGAAATATTGACATTGAGCCTGAAGGGGGAACAGCTCCCTATCAATTCACTTGGTTTGATTCTGACTTTGTTCTTGCCTCTCAAGATGAGGATATCGATAGCATTAATACGGATATTTATCAGCTAGAGATACTAGATTCAAACCTTTGTTTCTATGAAGTTTTTATTGAAGTAACTGAGCCTGATTCATTGTCCGTAGAATATGTTTTGAGCACATCACCTTGTCCCGATGAATCATCCGGGGTGATTGAAATTGTAGCCTATGGTGGTAGTCCTGAATATTTTTATTTATGGTCGAATGGAGCGGAAACCGAAATTTTAGAAAATGTGGGGTCAGGTACATATGGTGTTGAGGTATTTGATACCAAGGGATGTACCGACTCTTTGAGCATATTCGTTCCTTTTGTTGACCCAATCATGATGACATTTGAGACAACCCACCTCTCATGTATTGATCAGGTTGATGGCTCTGCTATTGTTTCAGCGACAGGAGGCTATGGTGGATATTTGTACAATTGGTATGATGACAGTGATCTTTCATTTCATGAAAATCTTGATAATGCATGGTATACATTGACTGTAACAGATGTATTAGATTGTCAGGCCATAGATTCGGTCTTTATTGAATCAAGTGATGTTTCCTGTATTGATCCAGTAAACACATTTACCCCCAACGGAGATGATTATAACGACACTTGGATTATCGATAATCTTGAGCTTTATCCTAATGCTGAAATTTTTATTTACAACAAGTGGGGAAATCTAGTTTATACTCAAAAAGAGGTTTACGTACCTTGGGATGGGAATGTGAATGATAAACCCCTTCCATCCGATACCTACTATTACATTATTAACTTGAACAAACCTTCCAGGGAGAGCCTGAAAGGTGTAATTACCATAATAAGATAAGTTATGAAACACACACTACTCATCGTTTTTGCGGTTTTTGGATTTACCCACGTTTTATTGGGTCAACAAATTGCTCTTAATTCTCAGTATTTGTTTAATAATATGTTGGTTAATCCAGGAGCAACTGGCACCAAAGATTATATTCCAATTCAACTAAATTTCAGAAAACAATGGACCAATTTTCCAGGGTCTCCAACCACTCAGTTTTTGTCTTGTGACTCAAAAATTGCAGATAATTTTGGAATAGGAGGAATTGTATTTAATGATATTGGTGGTCCGAGTAGAAGAACTGGATTCAATTTTAACGCCGCTTATCATCTTCAGGTTGATGCAAAAAAAGACCACTTGATTTCCTTTGGTCTAGGTGTTTCATTGACACAGCATATTATGGACATGAGTGTTCTTACGACATACTTACCTGATGACCCTTCTGTATTAAATGGATACAATAATCAAATGGTTCCCGATGCCAATTTCGGCATCTTGTACACCTTTAAAAATAATTTGTTTGTAGGCTTGTCCTCTTATAATTTGAGTCAGTCTAAAAGAGATTTATATGATTTCAATAATCGAATTAACAATCCATTAGCAAGAAATTATTATTTAACTGCGGGATACAAATTCAATCTAGCCGATTTATGGAATGTGCGCACTGCAACACTTGTTCAGGCGATAGAAACAGGAACACTTCAGTGGGATTTAACGAGTATAGTCGAGTATAAAGATTTGTATTGGCTGGGACTCTCATATAGATTGAATGATGCTCTTATTGTTTTGGGTGGAGCTCAGATTGGTCCGTTAAAATTTGGTTACTCATACGACTTTTCTTTGTCAGAAATTGGAGAGTATTCGGCAGGTTCACATGAAGTTTTTATTGAATTTCAAATAGGTAATAATAACGGCGAAAATAAAAGAGTTCCTTGGTTAAAAAGAAACCGAATTTATACACCTAGCAATGAGTAATAGAGTATTCATACTTTTATTTATATCCTTTAGTTTTTTTGGAACCACTCAAACTCTTGAGCAGGCTAATGATTATTTTGATCGCTATGAATATGCACGGGCATACGATTCTTTCAGGACTTCAGGACTTGAGGAAATAAGCCTAGACGACAGACTCAAGTATGTCTATAGCTCTTACGTTATTGGTGCATTTGAAGAGGTTCATAGCGCTCTCGATCCAATTATTGGATCACTCCAAGCAGATCCCTTTTTTAACTGGGCTTTTGCCCAAAGTTGCCTGGCAACAGGTAGATATGGAAAGGCTAAAGAAAGTTATTTCAGATACAAAGAGTTGGTTGATGTCGATCCTGAATTTGTGGAGATGCGAATTCGTTCTGTAGATGCTATAATGAAATGGCAACAAGAGTCATTCATCAAAAATTCAGGAGACAGCCTCAACTCGACCAAAGGTGATCTTTCAGGATATAGAAGTCCTTACGGTACGCTACATTATCGAGAAATAGGATTGGATAGCGCTAAGAATATCCTTACTACTGATCAGATTGAAAAAGCAGAATTACTTCTTTTAAAGCCGAGTATAATACCTACAGATTCAGATATGGAAAGAGTCATATCTCTTCCCGATTCTTTAATACTTGCTTCGATTAATTCCTTGTGCTTTATTCCAAACACGAATCAGGTTTTTATTTCTTATTCAGAACCAATAAGTAATAATGACGGTTATATGTCTCCTCATATTTACCTGGGAGAATATGATGTGAATCTCCACCGTATCGACAAGGTTAAAAAATGGAATTATTCAGGTTTTGAAGACTCATCCGCTTGTGCCCATGTTTCAATTAATTCATTAGGAACAAAACTTGCCTTCAGTAAGAAAAAGAGAAACTTTGAGCATGCGGATATTTATACATCAGAACGAAGAGGAGATGAATGGGTTCAACCTCAAGCCCTTGACGCGGTTAATTCGAAATGGAATGAAGTGTTCCCTCTGTTTCAGCAAGACGGGAGTCTTTGTTTTTCTTCGAATGGAAGAATAGCTTATGGAAAGCTTGATGTTTATAACTATTCATTTGAAACAAATCAAATCACACACTTAAAGGCACCAATAAATAGTGCAATGGATGATTTCAATTATTTCAAAGACTCTACAATATTAGGTGCTCGGTATACTTCCAATCGATTTAAGGGCAGGGGTGATGATGATATTTATCAGATTGTTTATGACTCCATTCCGACGGAGGTAGTTGAACTCAGAAGCATAAAATTTGATCCGAAAGATGAGGTATTAGGATACAGCCAGATGGTGCATTTTAATTTTGACAAATCGGAACCTATTGAGCCGGTAGTCGTGGATTCGATATTGAGATTACTTATTGAAGACTCCGGATTTAAGATTCATTTGGATTGTCATACGGATAAACGGGGAACGGATGGGTACAATCGGAAGTTGAGTCAAAAAAGAGGAGAAAAGGTTAAAGAAAGCCTGATACTATTGGGTGTACCTGAACATCAAATTGTTATTAGTGCCCTCGGCGAATCTGATCCTTTGAAACCTTGTTCAGCATGTAACGAAGACGAACATGCAGAAAACAGAGTAGTCATATTTTCAATTAAACAGAGAGATCAAAAGGATGCATTATAAAAAAGTCTCAAATGCAATTAAGACAGGTGCTCTTTTATTTTTAGGCATTCTTGTTTTTCATGGGAATATGGCCTTATCACAGGTGCCAGGAACGACATATTATTGGGTTGGAGAGGGAGGAGATTGGACCGATGTTTCCCATTGGTCAAATTCTTCTGGAGGGGCTTCTGCTTCGACAGCTCCAGGACAGGACGACGCTGTGGTTTTTGATGAAAATTCTTTTAGCCTTGCTAATCAAGAAGTAACCATCAATGATGATGGCTCTTTTTATTCAATGGATTGGAGTGGCATAGCCGAAGAACAAGTTTTAATATTCGATTCGACCTTGTATGCATATGGCAATATTATCCTAAATAAGAAGTTGTCTTTACGAAGAAATGTCAACTTTAGTGGAATTCAGTTTATGCAGCAATCGGTATTTGATGCAGATAGTGCATCCATAGACTGTGCCTTTACAATTATAATGGATAACGTATCAGATTCATTGATTTTGGCTTCAGATGTTCTTATGTCCGATAGTTCGAGTTGTATCTTGTTTACTGGAAATCTATCAACTCAGGGGAACGTACTGAAAACGGGGTCGTTAAAAACCATTAACAACCCATTCAGCGGTTCAGATTTAAGATCTGTTGACATTTCTAATTCCACCGTGTATTTATCTCTTGAGTTCAATTCTTCTGGAGATACTTCATTAGTGTTTAACGCATCCAACTCAGAGCTTCACATAGGAGATACATTAGATTTTTTAAACAACCTTAAGACTCAAGATCTTGTTTTTTATGACGTTATATTAAACTTTAACCCCTCTCCAACCATTCAGCTTATTCAAGGAGATAATACGTTTAATAAACTCATTATTGAGAAAGGTTCTGAGGTTTATTTTTCATCTGGATCATCACAAATCATTAATGACAGTCTTGTTTTGATTGGTAACTGCCGGGATTCTATATTTATTTTGACAAGCGATACGGTT
>MDSV01115329.1_pt1 | contig 14749 bp, 6 predicted proteins | sample 810851 | NCBI WGS metagenome assembly MDSV01 (sample SAMN05326640, study PRJNA326480) | marine metagenome | isolation source: seawater | place: Atlantic Ocean: North East | collected 2012 | reverse complement strand
CGTGCTTGCTCACCAAGCGAAGCGGCGAGGACAGAGACCGGGCCCACGAGCAAATTCTGGAAGCGGGTCTGATGCCCGACGACGTGATGGGTGTTTCGGGAACCTTCAGCCAAACCGGTGACATCTTCTACGTGGACGACCTCCATTTCCCACTTGAAACCAAACATCAGAAGATGAGTTCAGAGGTTGGCGTCAGCGTTGCGTTCCTCTCCGACATCCACGTCGGCTCCAAGACCTTCCTCGAGGCGCAGTGGCACAAGATGGTCCGATGGTTCCACACCGACCCCCTGGCAAAGACCGTCAAATACCTCATTCTGTCCGGCGATTGCGTCGACGGCGTCGGCATTTACCCCGGTCAAGACAGCGAATTGGCCATCCCCGACCTGTTTGCACAGTACAGTGAATTTGCCCGGCTGCTCGAGCTGCTTCCCGAATGGGTGGAATGCTTGATGCTGCCTGGAAATCACGACGCCGTGCGACCTGCGGAGCCCCAACCCACCTTCGAAAAAGACATCCAACAGGATTACAACACCACCACTTTTGTCGGGAACCCGTGTGATTTTTCCCTTCACGGCGTTCGTTTGCTCTCCTACCACGGCAAATCCATCGACGACTTCGTTGCAGGTTTGAAAACCGTAACCTACGCCGACCCGGTGGAAGCCATGCGAGAAATGCTCCGAAGGCGCCACCTTGCTCCCCAGTGGGGTGGAAAGACACCGTTGTCCCCTGAACCAGAAGACGGCCTTGTGATTCGGACCGTGCCCGACATCTTTGTCACCGGACACGTCCACGGGCACGAATGTTTGGATTTCAGAGGTACGACGTTGGTGTGTTCGAGCACTTGGCAGGACCAAACATCCTACCAGCGAATGCTTGGATTCCAACCCAAGCCGTGCATGTTGACGATCATCAACCTCAAAAGCCACAAATCGATTTCAATTCCGTTCGCTTGAAGCCATCACTTCCACGGGTCATCACCGTCAGGCTCGTGCCCTCGAACCCGCAAAAACGCAAGCAAAACCAGGACCACCACGATGAGCGCGACGAGTTGGAGGGTCGTGTTGGACACCTCAGCGGCCGGTTGAGGTTCATCCGTGGGGGTGTTCTGAGTGTCTGAATCACCGGTCGACGACGCGCCCGCATCGACGGTGAACGACAGACTGCTTTGGTTGACGTTGCCCGATGCGTCGGCGCTGACCACCTCCAAGGCGTAGGTTCCGTCGGCCAAGACGTCGGTGGTGAAGACGTGGTTCTTCTTCGTTGCAAAAGCGTCCTCATGCACGGAACTTCCGTCGATGAGAATGCTTTCCGTGGCGCTTTCTGAGGTGTACCACGATACGGTCACACGTCCGTCGTCGAGAACTTCAGCAGCAAGGTTGAGCACGTCGGGTGGAGTTTCGTCGACCACGCTGCTCGTGTTGAACCACACGATCGCATCGGTGGATTCGTTGGCCTTGATGTGGGCCCAATACGCCGTGCTGACCTCGAGTCCTGTGAGGGTCACGGCGTGGTCCGTGCCCGCCGCTGTCCACACCTGTTCGGCATTAGAATCGAGGTCTTGACCCGCCGGAGCCACCTGTATTGAGGTGGCGTCCGCCACCGTGGTTGACCATGTGATCACCGCTGTGGAAGAGGTGACCGTGTCCACCGATGCCCCGAAGATTTGCTGCGGCACCTCGGGCATTTCAAACCCGGTCAATTGCGCATAGGTGTGGCCGGACACGTCGTAGCTGGACAGCATGTCCATCTGACCTTCCCCTTCCAAAATCACGTCGATGATGTTCGGGTCGTAATCGATGCCGTCGTCCGGAGCGGGGTTTTCACCGCCGCCCAAGGTCCACGTTGCGGGCTGTTCCATGACGTCGCGCCATTTTCCTGTTCCAAACCCGTCCTGACTACCGATGACAACGATGTAGCGATAGTTGGGGATGTCCGACCCGATGACGCCTTTGCTGACGGTGAACGTGATCGTCTTCGATTCCACGTCCCCTGAGACATCAACGCCCCGGGCTGAAGCGCTGCCGGTTTGAGCCTGAACGGCTTGCACCGCACCCGGCTCCCCCGTTCCACTGATCGCAACTTCCCAAGCCCAGTCCGGATGCACTTCGGCGTTGGCGCCCGTCAGCATGGACGTCCGTCCGTACGAGGTTTCGCCTTGGTCCACATAGATCTGTACGATTTGGTGGCTGAAGCCGTTTGAGAGCCCCCAGATGTCGGTCATTTCGCCCATGGTCAAAATGAACTGTGCGTTCCAGGCGCTTTGCCGGACGGTGAGGTGCGTGGCGTCCCAAAGACCGCCCCCGTTGGGGGTGTTGAAGTCCGAAGCCAAGGGATAGACGTAATCGCCGTCACCGGTTTCGTCACCTACGGCGTCCTCCAACTCCAGCAGAGTGACCCAGTCCTCAAGGTCGGGCAGCACCATTTCTGCGGGCGCTGGTGGAGCCATCTCAGCGTCCGCTCCATCACCGTAGGAAAGGGAGTCTCTCCACGAGGTGACAACCTTGACTCGAGTGGAGTATCGAGGCGCAAGACCGATGTCGGCCCACGGAACAGCAAACTCGTAGACCTCGTCCACGGCGCAGCCTCCCAAGGTTGAACTGCCTGAAAGAACCCAGCGTTCTTGGTCGCCAACTTTCCCTTGGGCGCTGAAAAGATTCCATTTGGCCCGCCCGTCCTCTCGAAGCGTGTCAAAATCAAACGCCACCATGTACTTCGACGGGAAACCGAGAATTTGGTTTCCGTAATACGTCCTGAAATTGGTTTCTGCTTCGTTGAAATTGACCGCGTTGGGTTGCATGAAGTAGATGGCCAAGTCGGGTGAGTCGTATTGAGTCGTGCCCTCGATGAGGTTCAAGTCGTCCAGCGTGGTGGCGTCAACACGAAGGAAAACATTGGATGCATCGTAGCCAAAGTGGAAGGATTCAATGTCGAACTCGCCGCCCGAAACCGGCGCATCGTACCGTGCAGCACCGTCCCACTCCCCGGGCAGTGCAACACCGTCAATCATCGGTTCAACGATGCCGCTCGCGGCCGGGTCGGCAACCGCTGGATTGGTCCACAGATCTTGGAGATAAGGAGGAAGGTCGAGGTTGATGGCTCGATAAATGTTGGAGAGGTGGACCTTGAACAGGACGTCCCAATTCTCGTCGTAGCCGCTGTCCTGATCGAGCCCGTACCACCAGTACCAATCGCTGCCCTCAGCGATGTAGAGCGACTCCCAAGCGGCTGGCAAACCCGGGTCGTTCGGGTTGGTTTCTTCAAAATCAACGAGGGCCTGCCGCGCCTCAACGAGCCGTTGCCATCCAAGACTCTCCTCTTCCTCTCCAGCCCATGTCCTCAGGGTACCGTCAATCCATGAACCGGTTCCAATGGTGTCAATTTCGGGCAGCGTCGTTCCTTTGCTGAGGAATTCCGAGGGCGTGGTGGTGACGACGGTGGGGTGTTCAGCCAGCCGTCCGTACCACTCCTCCATGAAGGGGCGAGCGTTGTCGTAATGTTGGAATTCAGACATGAACATCCAGTTTTCCCCGTCCAAGGCCACCGTGAGAAGGTGCTGGGATGGGTCTTCCCCGGCGTCCAAAAGTTGCTGGCGGACGTTGTCGAGGTAGGAGATAAAATCGGACACTGCAGCCTCGGGGGTCATCGTTCCGTACTGGAAGGCGATTCGATCGGAAATGACTCGGTCGCGGAAGATCACGGCGATTTCACCGCCCTCCGCGCCGGTCGCCTTCCAGGGCGTTGCGAGGTTCGCAGCGTCTTCAACATCGACGTACTGACCGCTTGTATCGGTGGACTGCTTGAGAATCTCTTCGTCGGAGACCATCCATTGGATGCCGACGTCGGTCACCGGTTCCACCATGGCTGGAGACACCGCTTGTTCACTCGGCCACATGCCGACAGGACGGAAACCAAGTTCTGTTTCGAACAGGTCCATACCGGTAACGAGGTGGTTTTGAACGTCCGCTGGCCACGCCTCTTTGTTGACGCGGATGCCGTCTTCCATCGTCCACCCGTCCATCATCAGCAGCGGCATGATGGGGTGGTAATACGGGGTTGTGGTCAATTCAACCTGGCCTTCAGCGGCCAACTCGCTGTACATCGGGAGGACGTTGCCCATGTGCTCGTGCTGCGCATCGAGCACGTAGTTGAGGTCCTCAAGCGTGTAATCGCCGTTTTGCATAAACAACGCCAGCAAGCCCTCGTCCCGGTGGGTGCTGTTGTAATCCCCTTCCACGTAATCGGGCGAAAACTGGTAGAGGTACCACAACACCTGGAGGTCGAGGAAATCTTGCGGTGCAAGGAGTTCGTCGTCCATGATGGTGTCGGGTTTGAGATTGTGAAGCGTCATGTCGTAGAGTTCCTTGTAGCGTGCGCTTGACGGATAGAGCCACCCGAGTTTTTCATCGCTTTGCGAGACGTTGTAAATCCAGCCGCTGTTCCAAAACGATTGGAACTGCATCGTGTGAAGCTCGAGAGCGGTTGCGTTTGGATAACCGCCGTCGCTCCACGACCTCTTGGCGATGTCCGTGTGAACATCGAGCGTTTCGTTGAGGTTGTAATCAACGAGCTGCTCAATGAACGACGGAACGAGGTTGTAGGTGACTTTGGTGTCGGTGTCAGCCAATATACCCGGAGAATCAACGTATTCAGTCATGGCGTGAACCCGAACCCAAGGCATCTCGTACATCCCGGTCAGTTTGTTCTTGTAGTACGGTTGATGCTGGTGAAAGACGATCGCGAGGTTGAGTGCATCGTCCACCTTTTCGGCGCCGAGCGATTCAACGATTGGAAGATCTCTGGGGACGGTTGCGTTGGTGATGTTTTCTGCGTGCCATGCATGCGTGAAGGTTTCAGCACCGTTGTTACTGGCGGGATTTTGTGTGGGGAACGAAGCCCAGACGTTGCCCTCGTCCTGCCACTGTGCGTAGACGATGATTTCAAACGAGGTGGGCGAACCAAACGCCGACCAAGGGATTGCGAGTTCGGTGGCCTGATTGTCAGCCCAGCCCGCGTAGAGCTCGACCGGCGTGGACTGTTCGATCCACGCACTTCCATCGTAAGCGATGTGCTGGTTGTAGGTTTCGTCTTCCAAAACAAACCCGTGGTCTGCAGCAAACGGAAGGGTGTGTGCAAAACCCCAATCTCGAGCGAGCACGGAACCGCCCTCCGACGTGTTCAGATAAACGAAAAGGTCCGCCCCCTCAACGGTGGACTTCCAGTCCGTCCCGTCCCAACCGAGGAAGAGCATGGTTTCGTTCCAAGTCAGTCGGAACTCAACGCCGTTGTCGTCGGTCGCCATGAGCGAATCTGCGTTCCAGTCCGAATAGGTCCCGTCAACCGTGATGTCGTCGGGGGTTTGTCCTTCGACAAATCCGGCAAAAAGAGAGGCGAAAAACACCAACACGATGAACACGGCCTTGGAGCGCATTGCTCACGCCTATCATGATAGATTGAAAGGCTTTATCGCTTAATGGGGGCCATGGAAGGGAAAGGTGTTCTGTGCCACATCACTTCTCTGCCCAATTCAACCTTGGACGACACCCTCCGCTTTCTGAGGTGGTTATCCAATCAAGGGTACAGCGCCTGGCAAATGCTCCCGTTGACACCGCCCGACGAGCACGGTTCACCCTACGCATCCCCAACCGCCTTTGCGACCTGGCCGGCGTTGATGCGGGGGACGGAACCTGAATCAATGCCGGACGACGACTATTGGCTCGAAGATTGGGGGCTCTACGCAGCCATCAAGGAGGCTCACGGTCATCGACCGTGGTTTGAGTGGCCACGTCCGCTTCGCGACCGTCATCCTGAGGCACTCGAGGCCTTTCGAGACCAAGCCAAGCACCACGTCCTTGAGCAGCGGATGGTCCAGCACGCATGGAATCAACTGGCCCGTGAGGCCCGAACATCAGACGTCTCCCTCATCGGGGATGTGCCGATGTTCGTCTCCCACGATTCAGCGGATGTTTGGGCCCATCGCGAACTGTTCCAACTCAATTCGGACGGAATGCCCGAATTGGTCGCTGGCGTCCCACCGGATTATTTCAGCGAGGGCGGACAAAAATGGGGCACCGTTCTTTACGATTGGAACGCTCATCGCAACGAAGATTGGCGCTGGTGGAAGGAACGTGTGAAGCGCATGCTACGATTGTTTGATGTGGTACGAATCGACCATTTTCGAGGCATCCATTCCAACTGGGCGGTGCCCGTGGGGGACGACGATGCACGAAACGGTTGGTGGCAGGACGGTCCGGCCGACGACTTGCTGAACGCCATCAACGAAGTGGTGGTTGAACCAGATCAAATCCTCGCAGAGGACCTCGGTATTGTTCCCAACGAGGTGGTGGAACTCCGCCGTCGTTTCGCCCTCCCGGGAATGGCCGTTCTGCACTTTGGTTTTGGAGGTGAAGCAAACAACCCACACCATCCGCATTCAATTCAGTCCGATCAGGTGGTGTACACCGGTACGCACGACAACAACACGACGGAGGGGTGGTGGGAGACGCTCGATCGGGAAACAAAAGCGAGGGTTTGTGCGCTCCTTGAGGACGACGAATCACCTCACGAAGGCCTCATTCGAATGGCCATGGAGAGTGCGGGCCGGATGGTCGTGCTCCCGCTTCAAGACGTGCTTGGCTTGGACAGCACCGCTCGAATGAACACGCCGGGAACACACGATGGAAACTGGCGGTGGTCCTTTGCTTGGTCCGACCTCCCCGATTGAAGAATGCTCCACCGTGAACCATATAACCCATTTTTTGGTAGTTCCTCTGATGCCACCCGTAGCGTATCTCACGGCCGAAATAGGCCTGTGGTCCGAACTCCACACCTATTCCGGAGGTCTGGGGGTTCTAGCGGGCGATCACGTGAAATCAGCAGCCGATGCTGAACTTCCTCTGGTGGGCATGAGCCTGCTCTATCGAGAGGGATACGGTCGCCAGCACCTTGACGACGATGGTGTTCAATCCGAATCCTACGGACCCATCGACCCGGCGGAACATCTTACGAACACGGGAAAAAGCATCCAGCTGCCCCTCGATGGAACCGTTCTCCACGCCACAATTTGGAAAACCGACGTGGTGGGTGTGTCCGGGCATGTCGTTCCCGTCTATTTCCTCGACACCCACCACCCCAACAACTCAACGGAATTCATTGGCCTGGGCGCTCGACTGTACGGTGGCGACGACCAAACACGCGTCCGCCAAGAATATCTCCTCGGCGTGGGCGGCGTTCAGGCGCTTCAACGGCTCGGCCACGACTTTGTTGGGATGCATCTCAATGAAGGCCATTGCACCTTTGCCATGCTCGAGATGCTGCGTCAGGGGTGGAGCCGAGAGGAACTCGCACAACGTACGCTGTTCACCACGCACACACCGGTTCCAGCAGGACACGACCGCTTTGAGTGGCACCTGGTACGAGACGTCATTGGCGACCTGCTTCCTGCTGATGCTCAGGACCTCGTTCGAGAAGCCGGCGACCCAGAACAAGGGGGCCGTTGCTCCATGTCACATCTAGCGGTGGCCCTTTCAACATCGGTCAACGCTGTTTCAAATCTGAACGCCCAAGTTGCGTCCACGATGTTCGGCAGCACGCACATCGCACCCATCACCAACGGAGTTCATCACATCACATGGACCTCGCCGCAAATGGGAGGATTGTTCGACAGCCACCTTCCTGGATGGAAGGAAGACCCTGGCCAACTCGCCTACGCTGGAAGCCTTCCTGACGATGCATTGCTCGAGGCACGCACCGCCAGTCGTCGCATCCTGAGAGAACTGGTCCACGCCTCAACCGGTGTTCAATTGGATGAATCCCGACTCACGATCGGATTTGCTCGCCGATTTGCAACCTACAAACGGGCCAACCTGGTCTTCAGCGACCTCGAGCGCCTCCGAGCGATCGGTGCAGATCGGATTCAATTCGTGTTCAGTGGCAAAGCCCATCCCAAAGACGAAGGCGGCAAGCAACTGATTCGGGACATCTTCGCCTCGGCCAAGGAGGTTGCTAACGACATACCGGTGGCCTTCATTGAGAATTACGACATGGCGACGGGGCTTGCAATGACCAGCGGCGTCGACATTTGGCTGAACAATCCGATTCGACCTCTCGAGGCTTCGGGGACCTCTGGTATGAAAGCGGCCATGAACGGCGTTCCAAACTGTTCCATCTTGGACGGTTGGTGGCCCGAGGGTTGCGAGCACGGCGTGAACGGCTGGGCCATCGGCCAATCCGAGGACGAACGAGACGACGAGCGGGACGCCAACAACATCTACAACGTTCTGGAGCATGAGGTGTTACCTCTTTGGGACGAAGGCCCCGAGCGTTGGGCGAAACTGATGCGAGCCAGCATCGCCACGTCAGCCCGGTTTACGGGCACGAGGATGATCGCTGACTACTTGCACTTCTACAATCGATTTGCCTGAGCCAATTCATCCTCGAGCTCCGCCTCCGTTCCAGGCGGCTTTTTCCCCGTGATGAGCAGCACCACCAAGAGGAGAGCAACCACACCGATCAGCATCGTGCGAAGGGTCTCGCTGGTGGACGAACTGGAGGACGCTGCGTCGTCCTCGCACGCACCGCATGATGGCACCGGACATGCTCCGTTCGCGGGCACCTCCTGCGTCGCTCCGCAGCAATCTGGACAGACCTGCATCGCAGGGCCCTCAGTGCTCTGGTTGGTGGTGTCGTCGGTCGAGTTGGCGTCGGTGGAATTTGTACCTGCAGGTGGTTCCTGTTCCGCCTCGGATTGGTTGGACGCGGTGTCGTTTGAGGCTTCGAAAACACACGACCCATCGTCCTCGGTAGCTTGGGGATTGTGATTGGTGGCCGTTGTGTCCGTGCACCCGGCGACGGCCGGCACAGGGTAGGTGCAGGTTGCGTCGTCTTCGGTCGCATCAGGGTCGTAATTTTCCGCAGCTGGGTCCGTGCAACCTTGTGTTGGGGCAGGCGAGAGCACGCAGCTCCCGTCGTCTTCGGTCGCATCGGGGTCGTAATTCTCCGCGGCCGGGTCCGTGCAGCCCAACACAGAGGCAGCGTCCGTTGCGCTGTCCGAGTCGTTGGCTGAGGACGTTGCGTTCAGCTCAACCACGGAAACGGAATGAGCAGGGATTGAAAGTGAACCGTTCTTCATGATGGCCGTCCCGAAACGAACGGAGTCGTTGGCTCCAAACCCGGACAGCTCCGTTGGACCGCCTCGGTTCAACGCCACGGTCATGACCTCGTCGTCGTGCGTCATGTCGTAGACAAGAAGATTGGCTTGGGCAAGCCTCGTGCTGTACTCGCCCTGACGTAGAGCGAGGGAGGACAGTCGGAGCTGACCGAGTTCGGAGATGTTCTCGAACAAGGAGGCTTCATGGTCGCTCCACGATGATTGGTTTCGGTACATGTGGCGATTGTCCGGATCAGCGCCACCGTACTCGCCGTATTCGTCGCCGTAGTAAAGAAGCGGTGCCCCGGGCGTGGTCAAAAGCCAACCGTACGCTTGCAACGCAGTGTGATACGCCGAAACGTCGCCGGGTTGACCGGGCAAACCCTGCTCTGTCCACTGGTTGTATGCATCGCCCGTTCCGGTGTCGGCGCGACTGGTCAAACGAGGGACATCATGACTGCCCACGTAGGGAACCATCAGCGAACCGGGCGTGTACTGGTCTTGGCTGCGGTTGGTCCAGAAGTCGAGATGCTGGTAGTTCTCGTTCCCGGAGACAAAGACGTTGTCCACCACAGCGTGATAGAGAACGAAATCGGCCTGACCGTCCAACCCGTCCGGACCCATGTAAGCGTTGATGGCGCCGTACTGGCCCTGATTGTCTTCAAGCGAATGACCCGACCAACCCATGGCGGTTTCGCCCTTCAGGTAGACGTCGTTGCCGACCGTTTCGAACCGGTGGTTGATTTGAGCCACGAGGTTGGAAACGGCCAGGTTCTCAACGTGTTTCACCGCATCGATACGCGCCCCGTCCAGATCAAAAGTTTCCATCCACCACAACGCATCGGCGATGAATTGCTCCGATGCGTTGCGGTTCTCCCAATTCACGTCGGGCATGTAGGCGGTGAACTGGCAGTCCAGTCGATGCTCGGTCCAATCGCACTCGGCCTGACCGCAAATACAACCGGAATTGAACCAATCCGGGTGGCTCTGGACGTATTCGTGGTCTTCGTGAACGTGATTGACTACGAAGTCCATCATCACGCGAATACCACGGTCGTGAGCTGCGTCGATCATGGCATGGAGTTCGCCCTCGGTGCCCAAGCGAGGTTCAACGCCCCGAGCTTCCGTGGGCCAGTACCCGTGGAAGGCCGAGACGTCGTGCACGCCATCGGCCGCTTTGCCCGTGCCCCCCGCAGCGGTGTTGAAGGGTGTAAGCCAAAGCGCATTAACGCCAAGGTCTGCAAAATAACCGGATTCGATCATGCTCGTCACGCCTGCAAAGTCGCCGCCCTGCCAGTCCGCACCCGAGGCCGCTCCGGTGAGGTTCCCGTCGTTGCTTTCATTTCCGTTGACGAAACGATCGGTCATGATCATGTAGATCAGGGCGTCCTCCCAAACAAACGATGCGTGCGGTCCGCGCCAAAAGGGAACCAACAGGTCGTACGCTTGATGCCCATCTAAATCAAGACCTTCGATCTTCAGGGTGTGCTTTCCGTCGTCAAATCCATCAAGCGAGAGCGTCCAGATTGACTGCTGGGCATCCCACGTCGCACCTTGGAGTGCAGTTGGTGTTCCGTCGGGCCCCGCCCCCGTAGAGCCTGGGTGATAGGCGACGATGACCGCCGTATCGGTCATGCTTGCGGTGTAGTAAGGACGGAGGTGGTCCTTTACTCGCAGCAGCGAATTCTCAATGCCATCGCAATACGATCGTTCAGGGTTTTCAGGGTCGAGGATGTACACATCATCGACCACGATTTTGTAGCAGTACAAGCCTTCGGCCAGTTCAACGTCCGCCGACCACACACCTCCGGAGAGGTTCATGTCAACCGGTGCGTCCCAATCCCATTCGCCTGCGAGTTTCACCGTGCTGGCCTCACCGATGTAGGAAACCGTGGTGGCCGTTGAGGATCGACCAGTGGTGGCCTGAGCGTCGTTGGAAAACAACGGCGAAAAGGAAACCAGAAGCAGAAGGAGGACCAATCCCAAAGACGTGCGGCGAAGGCTCATGGCGACCCCTCCTGCGAAGGGTCGGTGGGTCGCAGCAACGTGTTGGCGGTTTCAACCAGTTCATCGAGGTGGCGGCAAAGGAAGGACTGGACGAACTCGTTGCTGGGTTGTCGATACGCTTCGAGCGGAGGTGCATGCTGTTGAAGCACGCCTTTGTCCAAGATGGCCACCCGGTCCGCAAGCGTCATCGCCTCGATCTGGTCATGAGTGACGTAGATGGTTGTGGTTCCCAGTTCGTCGTGCAGTCGCCGAATTTCGTGGCGCATCTGGTGGCGAAGTTCCGCATCGAGGTTGGACAGGGGCTCGTCCATCAGCAACACTTGCGGACGGCGAATGAGTGCACGGCCCAGGGCCACGCGTTGGCGCTGTCCGCCGCTCAATTCCTTGGGCTTCTTGTCAAGGTGGTCAGACAACTCCAGCATCGTGGCTGTTTCCTTGACGCGACCCGCCATGTCTGCATCGGAAATCTTCTCCTCGCCCTTTGCCATACGCAGTCCAAACGTCAGGTTGTCGCGAACCGTCATGTGAGGGTAGAGCGCATAGGATTGGAAGACCATGCCCAGCCCCCGTGCACCTGCTGGGAGGTGATTGACGGCCACGCCGTCGATGGAAACGGTGCCTTCCGTGATCTCTTCCAAGCCTGCCAACATGCGAAGCGTGGTGGATTTCCCGCAACCAGAAGGACCGAGCAGGACAAGGAATTCACCGTCCCGGACGTCAAGGTCGAGACCCTTGACCGCCTCAAAGCCGTCTTCGTATCGTTTCGAAACCCCTTCAAACTTTACACTCACCATGTTGGTTCACCCCTTCACGCCTCCAGCTGAAAGCCCCTCGATGAGGAACTTCTGGAAGAACAAGAACAAGAGAGCGACCGGCAAACTGACCACGAGACTGGCTGCTGCGAAGTCGCCCCAAGCCTGTCCGGTGCTGGAAATCATAGAGGCCAGCCCGACAGGAAGCGTGTACATGTCGTTGGACGTGTTGAACGTCAGCGCAAGGAGGAATTCGTTCCACGCTGCGAGGAAACTGAACAGCGCTGTGACCGCTACGGCCGGGAGCGAAAGCGGCAGCACCACCTTGGTGAAGACTTGGAACTGGTTGCAGCCGTCCAACAACGCCGCCTCTTCCAACTCTCGGGGCACCGTGTCAAAGAACCCTTTGAGCATCCAAACACACAGCGGGAGGGCAGTAACACAATACGCTAAAATCAGGCCGAGATGGGAATTGAGCAAACCAAGCGATTTCATCACCAAGAAGTATGGAACGAGAATAATGATGCCGGGGAACATTTGGACCAGTAAGAAGGAGAACATCGAGACGTCCCTCCCCGTGAACTTGTATCGGCTAAACGCGTATCCGGCTGGAACAGCCACAACCAAGCCCAGCAGGGTGGTGCCAATGCTGACGATGAGAGAGTTTGTCATCCATGTCCAAAACGCCTCGCTGCCCAACATGTTCGAGAAATGCTCACCCGTGTAGGGCCCGCCCAAAGTGCCGCCCAACGCGTTGCCAGGGGACAGGGCAATGTCGAAAATCCACACCAGCGGCAACACCGTGAGCACGACAAAATGTCCGAGCACAATGTGGGCGCCTAATGCACGCAAACGCGCCTCATTGCGTTGATTTCGAGCCAACCCGTACTCGATGGCGCCGATGGAGAGAGAACGTGTGGACCATGCTGAAACAGGTCGACTCGAGACCCAAAGGATGGTCAGAGCCCCCGGGGCAACCAGCCAAGCTTGCATCCATCCGTCGAACAGCGTCATCGGAGACAAGGTGAACCGCACCAACCCCGTCAAAAGAACACCCCCCCCGAGGATGAGAGAAACGTTGCGAGACGACGGTGAAGCCTCCTTGGGAAGACCGTTCACGAGACCGGCGATGAGGACCAACCCCAGAACACCGATGAGGACCGTAGAGCCCCCGCCTCGAAGCATGTCGACGGACAGAAGGAGGAGGTTCACCACAAAACTCACCACGAGCCATCGGCGCAACGTCGAGACCTCGACGGGTGTGTACCACCGACGAACGGAGGCTTCGGAGATCACAGCGTCGCCTCCGTTGCGTTGGTTCGCTTCATGTAACTCCACGAAAAGACGAGCAGCATCAGGAAGATGACGACCGACCACGCTGCGGCAACACCGTAGGCCCCGTCACGGAAGGCAACATCGTAAACGTACGTGATGAGAATATCGGTTTGTCCAGGCTCTCCAAAGTACAGGTCAGGGCCACCATCGGTGAGCAAATAGATGACGTTGAACATGTTGAACGTCCAAATGAATCCGAGCAGAGACAGCGGCACCAAGGCGCTTTTGAGATTGGGTAAGGTGAGGTGGCGGAAGGTGTCCCACGTGCTCACTCCGTCAAGTTTCGCAGCCTCGTACATCTCGTTTGGTAGGGCTTGGAGAGCCCCGCTCAACGACATCATCATGAACGGTACACCCAACCATATGTTGACAAAAATCACGACGATTTGGGCACCGGTCGGGTCGCCTAAGAAATTCAGATCGGTCCCGAGCAGTTCGTTCACCAGACCCTCAGGCTGGAACATCCCCTTCCAGACGAGAACCGAGATGTAGGAGGGAATGGCCCATGGAAGCAAGAGAACGGTGCGGTAGACCGTTTTACCACGGATGTTGCCGTACTGCAGAACCATGGCGAGGAACAAGCCCAAACCGATGTGAGCGGTGACGTTCACGACCGTCCAAACCAACGTAAAGAGCGTGACGCGCAGGAAGCCCGATGCGGTGAACACCTCGATGAAGTTCACCAAACCAATGAAGGATTGGTCCCCCAGTCGCGTTGCGTCCGCATCGGTGAAAGACAACCAAAACCCGTAGAGCACGGGATAGAACGTCAGAACAGCAAGGGCGAGCATGGCTGGAGCGATGTAGACATGAGCGGATTTTGCATGCAAGCGACCCGCCTTCACGTCCATGGCACGACCATAGCTCAGCAGGGCAATCAGCGACACCACAATGGCCCCCAAAGCGAACAACACGGCTGAGGTGTCCCCCGTCGGTGGGAGAACGTCACCAACGTTGGTGGTGAGTTCCGACTCAAACACCGTGCCGTTGTCGCCTTGAATCTCGATAAGATGGACAGTGCCCGGAACCATGCCTGTCAACGTGCACTGGATGACCGACGTGCTTGGAGGGTACACTCGTTCGGTCGCCGTGCGGCTCATGTCGACACCGTCCGCTTCGCACAATTCGTACGGGGGCAAGTTCGACAGGAAGGAGGTGTTTGTGGAGAGTCGGCTGTGGAGTTGTCCGTCCACCAGGACGGTGTAAGCCGATGATTCGTCCGTGCTGAAATTGACGGCGATGGTTCGGTAGCCTTCGTTTGATGGCGGCGGAGCTGCACGCTCGAGCCCGTCGATTTGGGACATCAGCTCTTCATTGGCACCGGCAAGGGCCTCATCCGCGGTGGCCGTTGCTGTGTAGACCTGTTCGAAGGCCGTGACCAATGGACCGTAGACGAGCGCCATGGCCCGAGTGGTGGGGGCGGGTGTACCCGCCTCAACCTGGTCGATGAACCCTGAAAGAACGGAATCCTCTCGAATCGAAGCGTCGTTTGCGAGCGACGCATGAGTCG
>MDSV01073949.1_pt1 | contig 14749 bp, 11 predicted proteins | sample 810851 | NCBI WGS metagenome assembly MDSV01 (sample SAMN05326640, study PRJNA326480) | marine metagenome | isolation source: seawater | place: Atlantic Ocean: North East | collected 2012 | reverse complement strand
TGAAGCCGCCGTTCTTGGTTTTGAATATGGTTTTTCTTTAGCAGAACCTAAGGCCCTTGTACTTTGGGAAGCACAATTTGGCGACTTCGTGAATGGTGCCCAAGTAATTATTGACCAGTTTATTAGCTCTGGTGAAAGCAAATGGTTACGTATGTCTGGTCTTGTTATGCTTTTACCGCACGGCTTTGAGGGCCAAGGCCCTGAACACTCATCTGCTCGTATGGAGCGTTTCTTACAAAATGCCGCAGAAGATAACTGGCAAGTAGCGAATTGCACAACACCAGCGAACTACTTCCATATATTACGTCGTCAGATGCACCGTAACTTCCGTAAACCGCTTATCATTATGACGCCTAAATCATTGCTTCGTCATAAACTAGCCGTTTCAACGAAAGATATGTTTGTCGGCGACTCAACATTCCACCGTGTATTATGGGATGATGACCAAAAAGATTTAGCGAAGAAACCAAAAGACATTAAACGTGTCATATTATGTACGGGTAAGGTCTATTATGACCTCTTACAAGAACGTCGGGAACGTAAGCTCAAAAACGTGCTTATTTTGCGCTTAGAACAACTCTATCCATTCCCGCATCAGGCATTAATAGATGAGCTAAAACCTTTTGTGAATGCTGATATTGTTTGGTGCCAAGAAGAGCCAGAAAACATGGGCTCTTGGTTCTTTGTTGATCGTCGAATTGAAAAAGTACTGACAGAGCTTAAACACAAAGCTGGCCGTCCAAAATATGTAGGGCGCAAAGAAGCTGCTTCACCAGCGACAGGTTTCTTGAAAGTGCATAACGCCGAACAAGCTAAGCTTGTGGATGAAGCATTGAGTACTTAATAGCGGATTAGGCATTGATTTAACTGATATATAGAGTAAATTTAACAAGATAAAAACAAATAGGAAAAATTATGGCTCAAATTAAAGTTCCAACACTAGGTGAATCCGTTTCAGAAGCGACCGTTGCAAAATGGTTAAAAAAGGAAGGTGACACTGTGGCGGCTGATGAACCAATCGTCGAGCTTGAAACTGACAAGGTAACCTTAGAAGTAAACGCCCCAGAAGCAGGCGTCATTTCGAAAATTATTGCTGCTGAAGGCGCAAATGTCGAAGTAAACGCCCTACTAGGTGAGATTTCTGCTGCCAATGATTCTGGCGCCAAATCGGCTAAGAAAGAAGAAAAGAAAGAAGAACCAAAAGCCGCCGCTTCTAAATCTGAAAGCAAATCTTCTGACACAAAAGTAATGCCATCTGCGCAAAAACTGATGAATGAAAAGGGCATTTCAGCCAATGACGTTAAAGGCTCTGGTAAAGATGGTACAATTTTAAAAGAGGATGTTAAAAACGGCTCTTCTTCTGCCCCAGCGCAACAAGCTTATAAAATGGGTGGCCCATCTCGTGATGCTGGTGAACGTGAAGAAAAAGTTCAAATGTCTCGCTTGCGTCAACGCATTGCTGAGCGCTTAAAAGGAGCTCAAAACACAGCAGCAATCCTAACAACCTTTAACGAAGTTGATATGGGTCCAATCATGGATATTCGTAAAGAATACCAAGATAATTTTGTGAAAAAGCACGGTGTGAAACTTGGCTTCATGTCCTTCTTTATCAAAGCCGCTGTTCAAGCGTTAAAAGAATTCCCAGCTGTAAATGCTGAAATTTCTGGTACAGATATTATCTATAAAAACTACTATGACATTGGCTGTGCGGTTTCAACACCACAAGGTCTTGTTGTGCCTGTTATTCGTGATGCCGATCAAAAAAGCTTTGCTGATATTGAAAAAGAAATCATTGATATGGGAACCCGTGCCAAAGACGGTAAATTGACAATAGAAGAAATGACAGGCGGTACGTTTACAGTAACCAACGGCGGTATCTTCGGCTCAATGCTATCGACACCGATATTAAATGCGCCACAATCAGCGATCCTTGGTATGCACAATATCGTGCAACGTGCCATGGTCATGCCAAACGGCGATATTAAAGCCCGTCCAATGATGTATCTAGCAATGTCTTACGATCACCGTATTATTGATGGCCGTGAAGCTGTAACAACATTAGTACGTATTAAAGAGGCATTGGAAGATCCACAACGCCTATTGCTGGATGTTTAATTAGATATCGAGAAATTGTTGAATTTTAGAAACATGCGCGGCCTTTACGAGGCCGTGCTTTTTTAATGCCTCCAGCGCATGAAGCGCATTCTTGCTTTTATCACTCTGTGCATCCATTGTTGCCAATCCAAATGAACCAACACCAGCGCCTACAGCATTTACGATACAGCGCGATGTCGGAATTTCAGAAATATAGACAGGGCTGTTTTTTAAACTCAAATTTTTGGCTGCACAAAAAGAAAGCATGTGCGACAAGGCATCGAGTTTAAGACGGTAGCGCAACACATCAAACTTAGCTCTTATCGCTGCCTCTACCTCTTCATTCATTCCTTTAGTATATTCTTCCACCGTTATAATTGCATATGCCACACCATCAGCATCGCTTGCCACAGCAATCGCATGAGGTTGTGCTTTAATAGCATCTGTATAATCTTCTAATAATTTATGGTCTGTCACACGCCGCATAATTGATTGGGTTTGCCACTCAACTTGCTTTTTCGGTAAAAGAAAGTTTACGAGCTCTCCCGCTTCATTAACGACCAACACTTCAACACCAGCTTGTTTTGCAAATGTAAGTGATACATCATCAAAATATTTCTTACGTGGCACATCAATTTCATCGGATGAATTATACCAATAGCCTTTTGTTAGGCCTTTCTCATAGATAAGAATACGTGTGATCCCTGCTCCAATAATCATTTTCATACAATTCGGACAGGGAGGATCAGTGACGACTAGCGCCAAACCTTCTGTTGGCACAGGACTCATACTTAATACAGCAATCTCAGCGTGAATTGTGCTACCTGAATCACCGAGCACGGCATCATGCCCCACAACGCCATAAAAACTATTTGGTATATCGTTCTTAGCCTTAGCGAGCACTTTACCTGTTTCAGGATTATATAGAACCGCCGCTATATTGTATTTGTAGTCGTCTGTGCGCTTTGTATGACTAAGAGTCATCAAGGCATCCATTAAGTGTTTCATACGAAAAAGTGTATGCTGCCCTACAGCAAATGTCTAAGACTTTCTAAAGGACGAGGACCTTCGGTTTGGATAATTTCTCTGGCACAAGCACAGGCAAGTTTAACGGCCTTTTCTTGCGACGTACCATTAAGCAACCCATAGAGAAAACCGCCTGTGAACGCATCTCCTGCACCGTTCATATTAACAACCTCAGCTGCAGAAAGTGGTTTATCAACAGCAAAAAAATGAGCATGGTTTTTCTGAGCATCCAGAATATAGACACCATCTTCACCGCGCGTAATGACCCCTGAAATACCGCGCCCTAGAATGTTCTTTAAAATAGCGTCCATATCCGTTTTACCGCTTAATGTTTCGGCCTCTAAACGGTTCATAAACACCATATCCGCTGCCTCTATGAGATATGGGACTTCTTCAATATAGTCTTCAATAATAGTTTTATCACTGACACCAAAAAATACTTTACGGTCAGCTTCTTTTGCCGCCTTGATCGCCTTTTTATAGCCAGCAAAACCAGTTTTAGCGATAAGTCCAAAGCCCTCAACATAAAGCGCTTGTGAATCTGCCACTTGTTTTTCATCTATGTTATCTGGCCCGAATAAGCCTGCCGCCCCATAATAAGAAGCGAAGCTGCGCTCACCATCAGGGGTAATAGGAATAATAATTAACGCTGTACCATTGTCAGAGTCACGGTAAACAGACGATGTCTCAAGGCCATTTTTATGCAAGCTCTCAATAAAGAAATCGCCATTTCTGCCTGCGCCAATACGCCCTTGGAAAGCAGCCTTACCACCTAATGCACCCAGCACAGACGCCACATTCGCACTACCGCCACCCGGGACATAAGAAACTTTAGCGTCCATTTCTTGAAGCTGATGTAACAAATCATCACACTGCACGGCATCAATGACTGTCAGCGCCGCTTTTTCAATATTATTTTTAATGAGAAAACCCTCGTCAACTTTGACGATTGCATCAAGAGGCGCATTACCCATGGCAGTGAGATGGAACATAGATACGCTCTGATTAAGAATTTTGTTGCTCAATTATCACATCTCTAATGTTTTTAATCTTATCATTAAATAATTTGGCTGTAGCTGGCGCCACAAACCCCTTTCCCAATATATGATCAATGAAAAACAACTTAGCTTTCGGTGATGTAAAATCACGATCAGTTTCTTCTTTTAATTTTTGAGAAAACGTTGACAAACTATCGTAAGAAAAAGCGGCAGAAGGCAAAATATCAGCTTCTTGCAATACGATCGCAAGAAAACAAAGCTCTATGTCTTTTGAAAAAATCATTAATTCATCATCCATTGCAAACGATACTTTTGTCTCTTTCAGAGCCCCTTCTCTAAAAATCTGCCTAACTTGGAAAGCAGCTGACATTCCACTTTTTCGTGGCGACACATCAGTCGCCATTAGAAAAGCGTAGATGACCTCCAATTCATCTGAGGTCAAAGAAAGAAAATATGGCGCTGCGGCAAGATAAGACTTTTTTTCCAAGTAATAAGGTACATACACCCCATCAACAGTATTCCCTACACCAGTATGCTCGAAATCATGTATAAAAGCAGTTATAAATAGCAATGCTAAATTATCAGTCTTAAAGACAACACCCTCGTGCAACTGATGTATCTTAGAAAGAAATGTTGCCGAAACAAACACATTTTTAAAATGATCGTTGTTATGGTATGGTAATGAGCTGGGTATCTCGGCCAAGATAGCGGCAGTGCATAAGGCTTTCACGTGATTAGCATTATATTTTTGTATCCCTCCTGACACCACAAAATAAGCAACCAACAAAGACAAGCTAGGAGGCCAGCCCTGCCTATAATAGGCCTCAATATATGACTGAAATATACCTATAGGAGAATCTTCTAATCTATCGAAAGCAAAAATATCTTGATAAAACTTTAGAGTATCTGGCAAGGCTAACAAAACACGTGCCTTATATTGAATCAAATCTATATCCAATGAAGCATTGCTGTCTAAAAGATTATAAAGATAATCAAGTAACACCTGAGCTTCTTGTAATTTAGCCATGCCTATATGATGACTGCTTTATGCGCTGAATTCTTTGCTCACCCGTTTTAACCTGCAATCCACAATCATCTAAGAAAGCACGGTGGTGAATGATTTTTCTCAAACTTGCTGTAGATGATCTAATACCTCTAGGCGTAGTGTCAGTTTCTATCCCCTTAAGATATGTCGCTTTCATTCTAGCAGCACGGTCATATTTTGTTTCTGTCGTAAACTTATAATCCATGCCCGCGCTATCTTTAATAATTCTATCCAAAGCTTTTAAGCAAACATCAACTTCATCATCAGTTACATTGCTTGACGATGCATTAAAATCATTTGCCAGTTTTTCTAATTTATTCTGATATTCTGTTTCAATTTCATAATCTCTACCTAAGTACATGGCCTCAGTAGCTCCCTTGGGAATATAATAATAATCAACAATGTCAAAAGAAACCCAAAAAACTATTTTTTTACCATTTTTATGAAAGACCACTTCATGTAACCTATCTTCCATTACCACCCATAAGTCTTCGACAAGCTTATCCTTATCTGCCAACAACTCTTTAATACCCTCAGGAAACTTTTCTAAGTCCCTATCTGAATAGGTAATATCATCTAACTTCTGGGAAATCTTTGTACGACTAAGTGGCGCAAATTCATCATCTATCTCAACGATCTCTTTAACATCTAAATAAGAACGCATTCGTTGCTCTTCATTATCATCAAAAACTGTCAAAGCCCGAGCATGAACACCATGCTCTCTCTCTAATCTTTTATCTATTGTATCAAAATAACAACCAAACAACTCACTATTAAGAGCTTTTTGACGAACATACATCTCAGCATCACTTAGATTGATAAGGTTTTGCCTGATTTTTTCAAGAACGTCTGCGCCAAAGACAATATATTTCCCCTCTGTCTCTATATCCTTATCTCCAACATTTCTCGCGCTGCCTAAAAAACCTTTTGCCGATGCGTTAACCAAGCTAAGCTTTGCCATACTCGTCATTATCTCCCAAAACTACGTAAGCTGTTCATACTTACATTCTTTTATTTAGTTAGCTGCGCCTGTTATACACATCTAACGACCAGAAATCAACAAAATTATGTTAATTCCCTTCTTCTCCTCTGTTGTCATTGAATATAGTCGACTCTCATAAGAAGAAGCAATCGTCTTTTTCAAAAAAGTTCCATAAAAAACCACTCGAAAAACAATTTGTTTATGCTTATAGTGAAGCCCAATTGCAATAGCAAGCGTAAATTAAAGCGATAAAGTTGAGGATAAAATGGCAAACGAAAAAAGTACACAAACAGAATATGATGTCATCGTAATTGGATCAGGTCCCGGTGGATATGTCTGTGCCATACGCTGCGCCCAACTTGGCCTTAAAACAGCCTGTGTTGAAAAAAGCAAAACGCTCGGCGGTACTTGTTTAAATGTTGGCTGCATTCCATCAAAGGCATTGCTTCATGCTTCTGAAAAATATCACGAAGCGACACATGAGCTCGAATCACTTGGCGTAAAAACAGGCAAGGTCTCACTCGATCTTAAAACAATGATGAAACATAAAGATGATGTTGTCGGCTCAAACACACAAGGCATTGAGTTTCTTTTCAAGAAAAATAAAATTGACTGGCTAAAGGGCGAAGGCTCTATTGCTGAGAAAAATACTGTAAAAGTTGGAAAAGACAGCTTTAAAGCAAAACATATTATCATTGCCACTGGCTCTGATGTTGCTTCACTACCTAACATTAAAATCGATGAAAAAGTTGTTGTCAGCTCAACGGGTGCCTTGACACTTTCTTCTGTACCTAAATCGATGGTTGTTATCGGCGGAGGCGTCATTGGCCTTGAGATGGGAACTGTATGGTCTCGTTTAGGCACAAAAGTTACTGTCGTTGAGTATATGGATAAAATATTAGGTACGATGGATGGAGAGACATCTAAACAAATGCAAAAAATTCTAACCAAGCAAGGTTTGGAATTCAAACTCTCTGCCAAAGTCACGGAAGTCAAAGCAAGTGCCAAAGGCGCAACACTGAAAGTTGAACCTGCCGCTGGTGGTAAAGCCGAGACATTGAAAGCTGATATCGTTTTGGTAGCCGTTGGCCGTAAAGCTTACACAGACAAATTAGGCCTTGATGCCGTTGGCGTTGAACGTGACGACCGTGGGCGCATTAAAACAGACAGCCATTATAAAACAAACATTGATGGCATCTATGCTATTGGCGACGTCATCGCTGGTCCTATGCTTGCTCACAAGGCCGAAGATGAGGGTGTCGCGCTTGCTGAGACGCTTGCCGGTCAAAAACCACATATTAATTATGATGCAATTCCAGGCGTTGTTTATACATGGCCAGAGGTTGCCTCTGTCGGTAAAACAGAAGAAGAGTTAAAAGAGGCTGGGACAGAGTATAATGTCGGGAAATTTCCTTTCACCGCCAATGGCCGTGCACGGGCGATGAATAACACAGATGGCTTTGTAAAAATCTTAGCTGATAAAACAACTGATCGCGTTTTGGGCGCCCATATTATTGGTCCAAATGCTGGTGATCTTATTCAAGAAGTGGTGACAATGATCGAAATTGGTGGCTCAGCCGAAGATATCGCCCGCACTTGTCATGCCCATCCGACATTGTCTGAGGCTGTGAAAGAAGCAGCCCTTGCAGTTGACGGCCGACCATTGCACATATAGATCATTATTTATGCGTTTTATTATAAGCTCTGCTTTTATGATTGTCTTTAGCCTGCCCGCCTTAGCATGGACACCGTGGAATTGGCAAGAATCTAACGCTGCAATGCGTTGTTCTGCTGTGTATGGTGCCGCCTCTTACGCTGTGCGTACTTACCCCTATAAGCCTGAAAAAGGGCAAACGAAACAGGAGGTATCTGATTATTTTCAGCGCCTATCTAACCTGTTACGTTATTTTGCAACTAATTCAGGCTTTGAAGAAGAAATGGCTTTCAAGCTAAAGCAAAACTTACGTGATGAAAAATATTTTGTCGATCAGGAAGGCAACCAAAGCCTTGATTCTATGGCAGACCGTATAGCCGCATGCGACGAGCAACTCGATCACTTATATGAAGTGTATCAAGAGTAATTATATTTTGACAAAAAGACAATTAGACTAAACAATAATACATCCACGTGTATGCGGCATTCGTCTGCATTCCTTATATTATTACTGTCAGGTTTTATTTGTGCTCAAAACAACAAAACTTCTTTTATTGTTTTTACTTGTTTTTATAACGTCAAACAGGACACAAGCATTTGAAATAGATCAAAATGCAACTCCAGATAGATTTATCGGCTTAAAACCCACCTTCCTCACAAAAACACAAGCCGTAGCCCTTCAAACAAAGAGCGAAGATAAAACTAACTTTACCGCCATTTTAGAGCAAGCCGATAGCGCAGGCATAATCTTACGAAATATGAATGTTTCTGGAAAAAGCATCTATGTACAACTTCATCTACAAAATCGTCAATCCACGCCCCAGCAAATAGGGCATGCCTTACGGATCCTGCATAATAACGCAGCACCTAATATTGAAGAATTCGTCATACAAACATTTTATGAAGGGGTGAGCGGTACATATATCTCTATCATGCGAAAAGAGTTTATAAAAACTGTCAATTCAGCACAAAGTAGCCCTGAAGAATTATGGAATAATACAGAGATTACAACGCAGCATGAAACATTTAACCAGCCAAAGACAGGCGCCAATTTAGTACGCCATCCCATCATTAACTATTTTAAACCTACAATGCTAAATTTAACGCTGCGCAATAAGCTAAGTCTTGGCAAAGGGCGCAGAAACCCTCTTTATCGTTCCGATGCGGTTATAGGCTATAAAAAGGCAGATCCGCATAAACGCTATACCCGCCTTCAGGCAACCAGCCTTTCTTTTAACTTAAAAAACAATCTTGATCGCCTTTACTTAGATGTCCGCCCTGTCAATCTAAAGGCCATACGCAGTGATGAAGATATCTACGCCGAGCAAGACTTTATTGTCGACACTCTATATGATGGGGCCCATTTTAAAGTAGCCAAAGATACCCATGCACTTATTGGCGCAGGCTATATTGATGAAGGATTTCTAGGTGTAGGAGGCGAAATTTTAAAACGTCCCCTAACCAAGAATTGGAGTCTTGGTCTGGAAGGCTATTTCGTCGACAAACGCAGCCCCATAAGTTTCGGGGCACTTAGCATAGAAGATCAGAAAGTCTGGACAGCACATGCCAAATTCACCTATGACATGCCTAAATATGATATGCGCCTAGGCCTACGTACTGGTGCTTATTTAGACGGCGATATAGGTGCCACAGCCAGTCTTACCAAAAATTTCCGCAATGGTGCAAAAGTTGAGGGCTTCACGACCTTAACCAATAAGAAAGATTACGATAATTTTGGCGACCAGACTAATCTTGAAGCAGGATTACGCCTTATTATGCCTTTAGGTGGCCTGATAAAACCATTCAATATCCAAATCAATACAGATACCAGCTATAAGCCCTTTGTAAGAGATTCAGGGCAATTTATAGAGCCGCCTTTTAAGTTAATTGATATCACCGAAAAACTTGATAAGGCGCATATAGAAAAATACTGGAATGACATTACAAAATAACCAAGAAAAAACCGCCCCAAGGGGCGGTTAAAGTTTATGGGTAACACACATAAATATTCAAATCTAAAATTCTATCTGTTAAGGGAAAGAAAATGGCCCCCATTTCAGGAGGCCGCTCTCTCTAACACACACTTAACTTTTTTGGACTACACGTCCCTACACTCACACTCGAAAAGGTTTAAATCTTGTAAAAAGACTTAACCGCCTCCCTATAGTTTTAATTTACATAAAATTTTATATAAATACAAGAATAATTTTTCATAAATTATTATTTATTTTATAACTCATTGATAATAAACAAAAAATTAATAAATTTTTTATTCTAAAAAATTCAAATCGGCCGGTAAAGGAGACTCAAACTTTTTTAAAACGCCCGTTTTAGGATGAATAAACTCAATCGCTTTTGCATGCAGTGCCTGTCGTTTTAAATTTTGAAGACTTGCACGTCTATCTTCTTCAAGATCTGCCTTTTTTATCACTGCCTGTACATAGGAAGTTGGCATACCGTATAGTGGCTCTCCGACCAATGGATAGCCAAGATGCGCCATATGCACGCGAATTTGATGAGTCCGTCCTGTTTGCAGCTTACATTCAACCAGAGAATAAAGGCCATCATAATATGTTTGCAGCGTCTTATAATCCGTAATCGCTTCTTTACCACCCTCTCGCAAAACCGCCATTTTTATGCGCTGATTTGGTGCCCTGCCATATAATGTCTCAATACGGCCAGCAGGCGGTACAACTGCACCCCAGACATAAGCCCAGTAGGTTCTTTTCAGGCTACGGTCACTTAATTGCGCCGACAAATGACGATGTGCTTTGTCATTCTTAGCGACAATCATAAGACCCGATGTTTCTTTATCTAATCGGTGTACAATACCAGGGCGCTCAACGCCGCCTATGCCTGATAAACTATCCCTACAATGATGCAACAAGGCATTAACAAGTGTGCCGTCTCTATTACCTGCCCCAGGATGCACAACCAAGCCCGCAGGCTTATTGATGATAAGCAAATCATCGTCCTCATAGAGAATATCCAGCGCAATCTTTTCGGCCATAATCTCAGATGGCTCAGGGTCAGGCACTATCACCGTCACAGACATCGTTGTTTTTGGCTTATAGGAAACCTGTGTAATCGCCTTACCAGCGGCTTTTACATGACCTTTTTTGATAATATCTTGAACCCGTGCACGTGATAAATCAGGCGATAATAATGAGGTTAATGTTTGATCCAAGCGCTGGCCAATATGTGTTTCATCGAAGTCTAATTTTATCTCTTTCGGCATATTGCAAGGCTTTCTATACTGGTCTAGGCTCTAATTCTACTATCAAAATAACAAACCGAACAGGTTCTTATGCGACTTCTTATTATCAGTGATGCTTGGCAACCGCAAGTCAATGGTGTGGTTAGAACCTATGAGCATATATCAGCAGAAATGCGAAAAAGAGGCCATAATGTCAAGGTTATAGGGCCTAATGAGTTTATCTCTACGCCCATGCCAGGATACAGCGAAATTCGTTTAGCACTTTTCCCCTATCATAAACTCAAAAAAATGATTAAAGACTTCAATCCAGATAGCATTCATATTGCCGTTGAAGGCCCCTTAGGTTTTGCCGCGCGTCGTTACTGTTTAAAGCATGATTTGGCCTTTTCAACGTCATATCACACACATTTTCCAGACTATGTCGCCAAACGTGTTGACTGGCTACCGTCCTCTTTAAAAAATATGATACGGAACATTGCTATAGCGCATATAAGAAGGTTCCATAAACCATCTTCCCAAATCATGGTGGCCACACAAAGCTTGGAAAATGACTTACGTGCATGGGGCTTTAGAAGCCCTATGCGAAGACTTTTACGTGGCGCTAAAACCGATATATTTCATCCTGGAGAAAAAACGCTGTTTAAAGACAAACAACAGCCCATTATGCTGTTCGTAGGGCGTGTAGCGGTGGAAAAGAATATAGAAGCTTTTTTAGCACTCGATATACCAGGCACAAAAATCATCGTTGGTGAAGGCCCTTCCCTAGAAAAACTACAACAAAAATATCCAGATGTGGTTTTTGCAGGCAAAAAGACAGGGGCAGAACTGGCTGATTATTACCGCAGCAGCGATGTTTTTGTTTTTCCGTCAAAAACAGATACTTTTGGTATGGTTATAATAGAGGCCCTTGCTTGTGGTATTCCTGTTGCTGCCTATCCTGTAACAGGACCTAAAGATATTATTACCGAACCTTTTCTTGGTAATCTGAACGAAGATCTAAAAACAGCTATAGAACAGGCACTTAATACAGGTACAGCAGAACAGCGTGTCGCACACACACAACAATATTATACATGGGAAAGTGTTGCAGAAAGCTTTGAAAACTACACAAACACTCTGATAAATATAACTTAATATACGCGTAATCATTATTTCTTTTTTAACAAAATTAATGTACACTTAATTGCATGTATAAAATATTAATTTTTGCGTTTTTGTTATTCATGACCTCCCCTGTACTGGCCGATTGTGTTAGTCCCCCAGGCGTTGAAGGGCAAATGGTTTATAATACCACATCTCAGGTCTATCAATTTTGCAATGGTGCCGATCAATGGATCAGCATGGCCGCAACCGCTGGCGGTGGTGGTGGCGGTGGTGATAAAGCAGTGGTGATTTCTGGCCATAGCGATAATTCTATACCAGCTTGTCCCGCAGGATCTTCTCCTATTGGTTGTGCGCGAGGGCCAGCATGTCAATCTCTAGAAGAAACAACTGGAATTTTAGCTCTTGGAGGTTTTACGACAGGAGGAGTGGATTACAACGTATTGATGTTGTCTCCTAGAACTGAACTAAGAGCTACCTCCGGTCAAAGTACTGGTACTAGTCTTAATATTTCTTGCTCAGCAGTCAAAGGGTGGGGTGGCTGCTTTTGTGCGGCCCCATATTAGTTCTGAACAGCATATAGCAATCCGATTCCTCTCATAAACTCAAAATAAATCTAACGTCATTGCGAGCATTCGCAGCATGCGCGGCAATCCAGAGACTTTATGGATTGCTTCAATCGCGCCGCTCTTTCGCAATGACAGAAAATGTATAACCCCTCACCCCTCTTTCGTCATTCCGACCGAGGGCTTTAGCCTGAGTGGAGGAACCTCAAGAGATCCCTCGGCGTTGCTCGGGATGACAGTAATAATAAAACCCTAAATCCCTAAATCCCTAAAACCCCAATCCCCCAAACCCTTAATTCGTTATTTATTTCTTAATAATATTAATGTACTCTTAATGGATGGGGATATTCGGCTCTAAAACAGGCGAAAAAGGTAATATTGCGACCGTTTTATTCGGTGCCGTGGCAATGGTGGGTATTGTGTCTGCGGCGACGATGCAGATGATTTCGGGTCCCATTAAGACCGCCTCACAAGTCAACAATAAGAATATGGTCGAAAGCCAATTACAAATTGGTGCACGGCTTATTGTTTTAAATACAACCACAGGCGACGAAGATCTCGATGGCACTATTGAGCCAATGGAGCATGATGGTGTAAATATTGGTTTAACAGGTGGCGGTGGCATTCCTAGCGCCACAGGCGCATCCCTAACTGACCCGTGGAATAATCCTTATGGTTATTGTGTATGGGATAATGGGACAGATGTCACCATTGATGTAGGTGAAAATAGGCTGGCGGGAGACAACACAGGGACGGCACTTGCCATTGCGCTTATTTCATCAGGCCCGAACCGTGTTTTTGAAACAAATTGTTATGCCTATGGTGTACCACCGAATGAAGGTGTGGTGAAACCAGCTGGTAGTGATGACTATGTGTTTAAATATACTTATGCAGAAGCAGCACAATCAGGCGGTGGCTTATGGTCTGTTGGTACTGTAAACCCAGCGGATGACGTTGTTGTTAAAGATTCAAGCGGCACAGAAACGATTAAAGTCGATAAAGAATTAGGTATTGGTACCTTTATGGGGATCGTCACGCCTTTAATCGTTGGGAATGGCGGCCTGAATGATGATGAGCTTGAAATAGATGCTGATGGTGGTGTTAATTTTAGTATCAGCGATCTAAGAGGTGTAAATTCAGCGACATTTGAGAAAATAGATGGTGACCCACCCTTTGTTTTGGGTATGGACAATAATATTTGGTCATATAATGGAAGTGATATCTATTATAATGACGGTGATGTCGGGATTGGGACATCGACACCCGATAATAAATTACATTTAAATGGTGCTGATGGCGCCGCCGTTAATTTACAATTCACCAATAGCGATACAGGAGAAGCATCAGCCTCTGTAGGTTTTAGACTGGGTCTATGCTCAACGGAAGATGCCTGTTTAGTGAATGCCACAGCGGGCAAAGACATGGTCTTTTATACTGAAGGCACTGAAAAAATGGTTATTCAAGCGGATGGTATGGTAGGAATCGGGACCCCCACACCAAACTTTACGCTTGATGTGAGAGGTACACAAAGAATAATGGCAGATGCGGACAGTACAAACTCTGCCTTTCAAGGTGGTGTACCTCTGCTAAGGATCGCTGGTTTGAACGCTTCATGGTCGGAACCTGCTATTGATTTCGCAGAACAACATAATACCGCAATTGCCCGTATTGCCGCAAGCAACACAGGCAGTGGAGCAGGAGATTTGCACTTCATGACTCGTGTTGCCGCAGGTGCACTAACATCCAAAATGATGATTAAAGATAATGGCAATGTTGGGATTGGAACCAGTAATCCATTAACGACGTTTCATGTTCATACTGGCACCAATCAGAATCTTCATGTAGTGAATGATACGAATGGTTTATATGCAGGTAATGTTGGGATCATTTCTTTAAACGATGCAAATAGTGCTTATCGGCCGATGGGATTTCGTGCCACTGAATATTTTATAGGTGGTGGTAATGTTGGGATTGGTGAACCTAGCCCCTCTCAAGCACTTTCTGTAAATGGTAGCGCTCGATTGACACAATATCTTTTCCTTGAAGATTATGCAGGTGGAGATAGC
>MDSV01194972.1_pt1 | contig 14751 bp, 8 predicted proteins | sample 810851 | NCBI WGS metagenome assembly MDSV01 (sample SAMN05326640, study PRJNA326480) | marine metagenome | isolation source: seawater | place: Atlantic Ocean: North East | collected 2012 | reverse complement strand
CTGCTTTTAAGAATATCATTAACCGCAGTAAGAAGCGCTTTATCTAGCTCTTCGTGGTTATGCTCCTTCTCTCCCTCCTTGAGTCCAGTAAATGCCTCCTGAGGACAAAGGCCCCAACCCTTTGCTGCATTAGTTACATCGTGACAAAGAGATCCGGGGCTGAACTGGTAATTGCCGTGGTATCTGATGTACTTATCTGCTTTAAGCGGATAAGTGTACCTCACAGTTGCCATCTCGCTTAAGTCTACTACGTGACCCGTTATTCTAGCCGCCTCTGACTCGAAGAAGCTAGATGTTGAATAACTCCAACAAGTTCCAGTCACACACTGATCCTTAACTGAAGTATGAGTGATTTCCGTAAGAGTGCTAAACTCGTATTGAGCTTGAATATTATATGAAGAAAAAAGTGCCGCAATTGTTAAAACTGAAGTACAAATTTGAATAGTTGTTCTTTGCATGCTCTAAAAATACGAACTTGTACTCCATGAATAATGTTTTTGTCTTTGCAGCTTTAGTTACAGCGATTTTTTCGCCTCTTTTCTCTTTAGCCCAAACCTCAGACTACTTTCAACAACAAGTAGATCACATTATCAGCGTTCAGCTAGACGACTTTATGCACGAGTTAAATGCTGAAATCACAACAACTTATACGAATAATAGCCCTGAAACGCTGGAGGAAATCTGGATGCACCTTTGGCCTAATGCATACAGTTCAGGCAAGACAGCTCTAGCAAAACAGCAGTACAGAAACGGCGATCTCTTCATGTACTATGCAATTGCAAAAGATTTAGGAGGCATAGATGGTATAGACTTTAAAGTAGATGGGAAGCAAACTGAGTGGGAATACGACCCCAAGAATCCAGACATTGCAGTAATAAAGCTGAATTCGCCTTTAAATCCAGGCGAGTCTCTTGAAATCTACACTCCATTCAAGGTGCGTATCCCTAGCGGTAAAATTTCAAGACTAGGCCACATCGACCAGTCGTACCAAATAACCCAATGGTACCCGAAGCCAGCGGTTTACGACAGAGATGGTTGGCATGCTATGCCTTACCTAGGTCAAGGAGAATTCTACTCTGAGTACGGAACTTTTGACGTGTATTTAACTCTTCCAGAAAACTACACAGTGGGTGCAACGGGCGATATGCCTTCGGGAGAAAACAATGATAACGACGTAGAAAAAGCTAGACTAGAGGTATTAAATAAGAACACAAAAGAGTACTTCGAGGTTTACGACGAGAATACGATGTCATTCGATGTGGATTTGAGTTTCCCTAAATCTTCTGACGAGTTAAAGACTCTTCACTACCATCAAGAAAACGTTCACGATTTTGCTTGGTTTGCTGATAAGAGATACAAAGTCCTTAAGGACAGCGTGCTACTTCCTCATTCAGGTAGGGCAGTTACAACTTGGGCAATGTTTACTCCCAACGAGGAGCACCTATGGCAACATGCTGATGATTACCTCAAACAATCAACCTATTATTACTCACTTTGGAATGGTGATTACCCTTACAATCAAGTAACTGCAGTTGATGGGACAATTAGTGCTGGTGGCGGAATGGAATACCCTAACGTAACTGTAATTGGGGAGAGCGGAAGTGATTTCCAACTCAACGTGGTTATAGCTCACGAAGTAGGACATAATTGGTTTTACGGGATACTTGGAAGTAACGAAAGAGAAAATGCTTGGATGGATGAAGGTCTCAATTCATTTAATGAGACGCGCTACTTGATGGAGTATTATGATGGTAAGGATTTGGGTTTGATTAGCAATAGAATTCCCCAATCGCTCATCGACAGATTTGACCTTACAGATTTTGAATACAGATGGATAGATGAGCTATCATACCTTCTTCCTGCAAGACTTGGAGCAGATCAGCCGCTACAATGTCACAGTGATGCATTCTCTTCTATGAATTATGGTGCTATGGTTTACAAGAAGACGGCTGCAGTAATGGGATTCATGAAGCAATACCTTGGAGAAGAAGAGTTTGACAAGGCAATGCGTACTTACTTTCAAGATTGGAAGTTTAAACACCCCTCTCCTAGCGACCTTCAATCTAGTATGGAAAAGTCTTGTGGTAAGAATTTGAGCTGGTTCTTTGACGGCTGGATTAAAACCGACGGAAGAAATAACTGGAAAATCTCAAGTGCAAAGAGAGTTGAAAACGGATACATTGAGGTTGACGTAAAAAACATTGGCGAGCAAGTTTCTCCCTTAGAAATCGCTGTTTTCAACGATACAACAAGAGTAGGTACAGATTGGGTTGAACCAACTTCACCCAATGAAAAAGCTACTGTTTTAGTAAACACCAAAGGAAAGGTAGCAACCCACGTTGTTATTGATCCAGATAGGTTTGATCTTGACTACGATAGAAAGAATAACTACTCAAGGGTAATGGGAGTATTTAAGAAGGTTGAGCCTATTCAAATTAGGTCACTTACTCGTCTTGAAAATGGAAATAAAACCCAAATCTTCCTCATGCCCACAATGGGCTGGAACTCTAATTCTGGGTTCATGAGTGGTATGGCAGTTCACAACATGGTCGTTCCTTTCAGGAATTTTGAGTGGTGCATAAACCCCATGGTGGGTATTAGGAATAAGGAATTCAACCTTAATGGAACCGCCTTTACTTCGTACAGCTCTGGACCTTGGAACGCTATGGCAAGAGCTACTAGTTTCCAAAGCAATGAGGCATGGGACTTATGGGGAAGCATTAGCGTACCAAGAAACACAAATAGACTGAGCTTTGAAGCTAGCAGAAAATTCAACAGTGTTGTAAACTCTCCTTGGTCTTCCATGGTTGGCTATGAATTTGCTACTAGGTTTGGGTTTACTGGTGATGATGTATCTGGAAATTATGACAACCCATATAGACTTTCTCACAAGTTGAGATTTGAAGCGACTAACTCTAATGGTAAGATTGTGGGGTTAAATATGAACATGGGGCTCGAGTGTCGATACTTCAATTTTAGAACACCATTATTATTAGAACCTCTTCCAGAAGCTGAAGCTGACGATTACTTCGATAATGCAAATGTCGTTTTTTCTGGTAACTATAGTATTGAGCACAGACTTAACAAGAGGGGAAAGAAAATAAAGATGAGTCTTCTTGGTGGCTACATTCATAAAGTGGATGAAACCATGAGTCACATAAGTATGCCCACCCAGGGATTTGGCTACACTTACGACCCTATGGCAGACCATCTTCTTCTACAAAGAGGAAATTCTCAAGGAATTCTCAACAATCAAGCTCCACTTTTATACGGAGCTCTGCCATCAAACTTGAATTATAGAAATTGGATGGCAAGCATCAGATTTGATTACAATCTTACCAGGAATATTGATGTTTTCTGCGGTGGTATTTACACAGAAAATGAGAACGATGAAATGGTGGGACTAACATACAAGCTGGGATTCTTGAAAGTCCAAATGCCACTCTACTCTTACCAAATTTCTCAGGACGCGGATTACAAGCCGTACAGATACTTTACTTTCTCTCTTAACTTAACGGATCTTAATCCTGTTAAGCTTTACAGACAATCTATTTAGTTAAAATGAAGTTTTAAAGATGTCACCGACGTTGTTGGGAATTACCCAAGTAACATAGATAGCAGCGTTCCACTGAATTGCGCTAAATCCTTCGATTTCATAGGGGGGATCTTCTGGGATCTCTTGGGAACCGAGTTTAATTCTGTCCCTGCTAATTCTGAGGTTTGCTTCAAGGTTACCGCCTTCTTCAAATAATGCCTCTAGCCCCAGCGTGGCGTATGCGCCAATGCCGTAATTCGTGAGGTTCGAGGTGGCCCCGGAAAATTGACCTGGGCCGTTAAATAGAGTAATAAGGTCGTAAGAGCTATTTTCTACATTGAAGTAGTTTCTTACAACTTGGGTTCCAGTAGCAATTCCTCCCAGCTCGAAAATCCAAGCTGTTTGGTCTGTGATGTAGAAAGACGTCCTAAACCCAGTAGTGATAAGCATCCTTCTTTCCTCTCCAAACACTCCATAAAGCTTTATGTTATCAGAGCCTTGGCCCTGTCCAGGAAGTTCAGCAAGTTCCATCGTGTAAGCTCCGCTAACCTTAAGGCTAGCAACATCAATCCCAAGAGTTAAAGCGCTTTCAGGACTCCAGAAGTAAGAAGTTTTAAGACCAAACATCATCGCCGGGTCGTACCTCATATTGTACGAGTATGCGTCGATAGGAATGGTAATACCTTTCGTGTTGAGTAGGCTTTCAATTGTAGCAGAAGTAGTTCCAAGATCAATTCTCTCTTCAATAGAATAAAGAGTCGCAGAATTATCTCCTAATTTAAAAAAACCATCACCATTATAGAAATTTGCTGAGGAATAATACAGCTCGTTGTTGGCTTGATAAACACCTAGATTTAAAGCAAATTCAAGACCTTTTCTACTAGACACATAATAATCAATATCATCTGACCAGCTTTGGGCAACTAGATAATTTGATACAATTACAAAGAATATTAAAAACTGACATCTAAATTTCATGGGTGTAATTTTCAAAGGTGAAAGATAGTGCATTAGTTTCGGGCCTATGAGAAAGAATTTTAAGATATATTTAACTATCTTCTTTATAACCTCAAGCATATTCAGCTGTGGTAGTGGGACGGAAATTAAAGTAGAAAGACAGACGGAAAATCAGTCTTCAGTTGAGGAAGAGGTAGATAGTAATTTACATGCTAGAGTAAATGCTATGTTAGGAATTGGATACCCAACACTTGACGATAATAATGCAGAAGAATTCTTGAGGGATTGGGGAAAGGATAACCCCATTTCAAATGTGATTTTGAAGACCAAAGATGGAGAAATTGAAATTGAGCTATTTGAAGACACTCCCATCCATAGTTGGAATTTTCTATATAAAATTCACAGACAATACTTCACTGAAACAGAGTTTACTCGTGTAGTTCCAGAGTTTGTAATTCAAGGAGGAAACAGTGAAGAAGAGCGCCCTCAAGAACAAAGATTCTCTATAGGCAATCACACGTTAATGCCAGAATTTAAGCCTCACCACATACATACTAAAGGTGCATTAGCAATGTCTCGTAGTTACTCAAATAATCCAGACAAAAAGAGTTCAGCCTACGACTTTTACATAGTAACAGGAAGGAAAATCGGGAATGTGGAACTTAGCCAAATAGAAAAGAAAAACGGAATCACCTATACTGCTAAACAGAAGTCAGAATATAGAAATATCGGTGGTGCACCTCATCTTGATGGTGAGCACACTGTTTTTGGAACAGTCGTACGGGGAATTGAAGTTGCAGATAGAATTGCGCAAACTCCTACTGATGATAGCGACTGGCCTTTAGAAAGGCTAAAAATAGAAATGGTTAGGAAATAAAAGTAGGTGTGATTTCTACTAGTTTAACTAGTTTAATAGCACACCTACCGTTCCAATGCGCTTAGTCTTAACGCAACTTAAAGTTCTAGAATAGCTTAGAATCGTTCGTATTGTTGAGAGCTTAGGCTTTGAGTTTGAATCTGAAATAAGGAAAATAGAGTCTACATTCTTCATGCACTAGGGTTTGAAATTCAATTACCCTAACGAATGAAAAATGATCTTATTGCATTAGTAAGGTGTAAGCTGAATATTATTATCGCCTACAATCTTCCTGAGGTTAATAACCGCGTATCTCATTCTGCCTAAAGCAGTGTTGATACTAACCCCTGTTGTTTCTGCAATTTCTTTAAAACTCAAATTGTCGTACATCCTCATTCGCACTACCTCTCGTTGATCAACTGGAAGTTCGTCAATAAGGCGGCGAACGTCAGTGTGGATTTGATCTGCAACTAATAAATCCTCAACGTGAGAATCTCCCGTATCGATTTTAGCAAAGACATCCATTTCGTCGCGAGAGCGTATCATCTTCATCTTCTTATTTCTTCGGAAGTGATCAATAGCCATGTTATGAGCGATACGAAGAATCCAAGGGAGGAATTTACCCTCTTCAATATACTTTCCCTCTTTTAAGAGACGAACTACCTTAATAAAGGTATCCTGGAACAAATCATTAGCAAGCTCAGAATCTCGTACGATGAAATTAATCTTCGTGTAGACTCTCTCTTGATGACGGGTTAATAAAATCTCGAAAGCTTGCTCGTCACCTGTGCGGTAAGCACGGATTAACTCGCTGTCAGATAAAGAAGAACGCATTACACTAAACTTTAAAGGTTTACATGATTCCAGGCTTTCTGGCTCAATAAGTAAGGATTAAAGTATAAGTGTGACGATCGCGTGTGGTTTTTTCTGATTTAATAACCCCTAAACTAAGATTTTATTTTGATATGCCCAAACCTAGACTAAATTAGAACTGCTAAAAAAAACTAATTACCCCATAATGCAGATAGAGATTAGAGGCGCAAGAATGCATAATCTTAAGAGTGTTGATGTAGACATTCCGAAGAGGAAAATCACTGTAATTACTGGTCTAAGTGGTTCAGGTAAGAGTTCACTCGCCTTCAATACTTTATATGCAGAAGGCCAACGTAGATACGTTGAATCGCTTTCATCTTATGCCAGACAGTTTTTAGGAAGGCTTGACAAGCCATTAGTTGATTCAATTGCCGGGCTCTCACCTACTATTGCCATTGAGCAACGAACATCGGCTGGTGGGCCTCGAAGCACTGTAGGTACAAGGACTGAGATTCATGATTATCTGAGGATCCTTTACGCTAGAATTGGTAGAACGTTTAGTCCCGTTTCAGGTGATGAAGTAAAAAGAGATAGAACTGACGATGTTGTAGACTTTATTCTAAAATGCAAGGATAATGAGAGATTCATGGTCGTTGCTCCATTACAGAAAAGAAAAGACAGAACTATTGAAAATCAACTTGACCTTCTTAATCAACAAGGATATTCTAGGATACTAATCAATAGTGAGGCTAGACTTATAGAAGAAGTTTTAGAGGATAAAGAGATAGGGAAAATTTTAAAAAAAGAGATAGAACTTGTCGTTGATAGACTGAATGTAAGTGCACTTAAGCGGGATCATGAAGAAATCTCAAGGCTTGCAGACTCAATAGAAATAGCATTTTTTGAAGGTTCTGGAGACTGTACTATTGTCTTCCCTGATAGAAAAGAGGAAAATAAAAAGCAAAGAGTAAACTTTAATAACAGATTTGAAAGGGACGACATGGTCTTTATAGAACCTCGCCCTGATCTTTTCAGTTTCAATAGCCCTGATGGAGCATGTCCTACTTGTGAAGGATTTGGGAGTACACTGGGGATTGATTCTAAAAAGGTAGTGCCAGATACTTCAAAGAGTATTTTTAGTGGTGCTATTGCCCCATGGCGAAGCGATAAAATGAAAAAATGGAAGGACAACTTGATTCTAGGCGCTGCGGCAGAAGGGATAAATATACATAAGCCATGGTATAAATTGAGTGATGATGAGGTGAAAAAGGTGTGGGCAGGAACCAAGTCATTTAAAGGATTGAAAAGGTTTTTTGAATATGTAGAAAGTAAAAGTTATAAGATTCAATACAGAGTTATGTTAAGCAGGTACAGGGGAAGGACGATATGCCCTGAATGCAATGGATCAAGAATTAGGAAAGAGGCATCATATGTGAAAATTGACGGAGTAACAATGCCTGAGATTCTTGCAATGAATCTAAAGTACTTGCAAGAGCACTTTAAAAATCTAAACCTTACGGAAACTGAATCGAAAGTTTCTAGCCGACTTTTAATAGAGATAAACGAAAGACTTGAATGCTTGTGCGATTTGGGCCTAGGTTATTTAACTCTGATGCGCCCAAGTAATAGCTTGAGTGGAGGAGAAAGCCAGAGAATCGTCCTTAGTACCTGTCTTGGAAGCGCTCTAGTTGGATCAACCTATGTACTAGACGAGCCAAGTATAGGTTTACACCCAGAAGATACCCATAAACTCATTAACGTACTACAAAACCTAAGAAACTTGGGTAACACTGTTGTTGTTGTTGAACACGATGATGAAATAATGAATTCAGCTGATCACATCGTAGATATGGGCCCCATGGCAGGGTCATTTGGTGGCGAAGTCGTTTACAGCGGACCAGCTGAGGAAATATTAAAACTTGCTGAAGACCACCCGTCAATTACAGCGTCATACCTAAGCGGACGAACTTCTATAGAGTTAGAAAAATCTGAACGCAAGTCAAACGATAAAATTTCCATAACAGGAGCCAGAGCAAACAATCTTAAGAACATAGACGTCAACTTTCCTCTACGAAAGCTCGTTGCCGTAACAGGCGTCAGTGGATCTGGTAAAAGCACCCTTGTCGGAGACATCCTTGTCCCATTAGTAAAAGCGTCAATCGAAGGTGTCCCTCCTTCAATGAATGAATTTTCCGACATCAGCGGAGACCTTAACTCTATAACCACACTTGAATATATAAACCAGAACCCCATAGGCAAGTCCCCTCGCTCCTGTCCTATCACTTACGTCAAAGGATACGACGAAATACGATCCCTACTAAGCTCAACGCCCCAAGCTAAATCTTTAGGTCTCAAGCCTTCCCACTTTAGCTTTAACGTAGCAGGCGGAAGATGTGAAGAATGTGAAGGCGATGGCGAAGTTACAATAGGTATGCAGTTCATGGCTGACCTTAAGCTAAAGTGTGACGTCTGTGACGGCAAGCGATTTAAAGACAACATACTAGACATAACCTACAAAGGAAAAAACGTTTACGACATTTTAATGATGACTGTCGAAGACGCATTGTTATTCTTTAAGCCGAAAAAAGGTGAAAAATCATCAACGACAATAAAGAAACTCCTTGAAAAAATTCAGCCATTATATGACGTAGGGCTAGGATATTTGAGTTTAGGCCAAGGTTCAAATACTTTAAGTGGTGGTGAAGCACAAAGAATCAAACTAGCCACCTTCCTGAGTCGCGGTAGTAAGCAAGGTCATACTCTTTTTGTATTTGATGAACCAACAACTGGACTTCACATTCACGACGTTTCAAAGCTTCTGGAATCATTCGAAAAACTCCTATCTTCAGGGCATTCAATAATCGTTATTGAACACCAATTAGACGTCATAGCAAACGCTGATTACGTTATTGATTTGGGCCCAGAAGGTGGTGAAAACGGGGGCAATCTTGTCTTTTGCGGTACGCCTAAACAAATAGCCAAGTGTAAACACAGCTTAACGGGCAAACACTTGGCTAGTAATTTTAAAGTCTAAATAATTTTCTTTTATCAAGAAAATATTGATTGACGACTTAAACTATCATGGGGATGAAAACCTTAATCCAGTTGATTGAATATTGTTTTTCACCCTTTGATACGAATCATCTTCTTCAATATATAAATCAAACAATCTTGTGTACCCTTGGACATTCACTAAACCATCTAAATTTCCATTTGTAGTTAATTGCATTAGTAAAATTCTTTTAGATGGACCAGCTGTACATTGCTTAGGTGCTGGTGCATCTTTAGATTGTTCTGGCCAAACAAACCAAAAACCATTTTTTGTGAATAAACTATCTGCAACATTTAAGGTTTTTTCAAAATCATCATTAATACTATTTGTTTGAAGAGCATTTTCATAGTGATCTTCATATCCAATGGTCACCCAGCTATCGTAGGCAAGTAGCGGATGAACATTTGAAAGATCTATTAAATCATGTCTATATATTTCCCTAGAAGATAGGCCACCTCTACTATGCTGATAAAATTCACCATCAGTTGTTACAAGTAATGGCATATCATCAAGTCCAAACACCGCCATTATTGCATCTCCTTCATTCTCCATTACAGCGTAAACTCTGTAAGTTTTGTACCCATCTAAATCACCATCTGTATGGCTCTTTATTAAATCAACCTCAAGTCCTACAATGCTCTCAAACTGTGCACTAACGTGAGCGCATGATAGTAAAGCAAAAGTTAATACGTATCCAATTCTTTTCATAATGAATTCCTTTTCAATTTATTATCTAGCAAGACGCCTACGGTCAAGCACTCGTTTATATCCCCTACCATACTTCATATTTGGCAAGTAATAAGTCAAATTAATCTCATGAGAGTTTCTTCCTAAAAGATTTCCACTAGTTGTGAAATCATACGAATATCCCACACCTACATTAGCATAAATCATACCAACACTAAAGTTTATAGCATCCTTAAGTCTATAACCCATACCACCCCAGTATTGAGAACCAGAACGTCTGTGAGAATAAATCGCTCTAGAATAAACGTCAAACTGTGCTGGTGTTACTTCAGTAAGTCTTACCATAGCTGAAGACTCAATAGCTAAAGTCTTATCAATTTCGAATGTATAGCTACCGTGAGCTCGGTAATGCCTAATACTTCTATTATCATAAGAATCTGAAAGTGTGAAGAATCCTAATTCATCTTCAAATAGGTTAGATACAGACAATCCCATCGTGTAATCGTCACCAAACACCAAAATACCCGCTGAAGCGTCAAATCCAAACGTAGTTTCAAGGCTCCCTGTTAAAGCGGGGTCATCTTGATCCCAAACATTTAGGTTAGAACTATCAAATCCAAACTGAGTTCCCTGAAGGCTCAATCCAAATGAGAAATAATCAGAATTTGCAAGTGTGATTTGGTATGAACCCGTAAATTCAAATCCAGTTTGAGTAACTGCACCTCCCATATCATCCTTATAGAGGATTAAACCAGCTCCAACTGATTCGTAAACTGAAGCGTGACCTGATAAAAGCATTGTTGTAGGAGCTCCTTCAAATCCCGACCATTGGTTCCTATATGAAGTTCCAAAAACGCTATAAGACTGCGTACCTGCAACAGCTGGGTTAATGACAAATGAATTTACAGGGAAAGAAGTTCTTCTAAATCTCTGTTGTGCCTCAGAAGATAATGAAAAGACAAACAGTGTACAAAAAGCAAATAGTAATCTTTTCATAGTATCAGTACTTTAGAGAAACTGTACCTGTAATAGGCTGGTCATCTGGGTTCAACAAAATAACATAGTAATAATCCGCAACTGGTAGTTTATTGTCATTGTATCTACCATCCCAGAAAACATCCTCTCCAGCAAGTGATTCATAGATTAACTGACCGTAACGGTTGTAAAGCTTAACATTTGATTCAGGGAAGTCCTGAAGACCACCCACAATCCATTCATCGTTATATCCATCTCCGTTGGGCGTTACAGCATCAGCGATAAATAGACAACCTTCAATGTTATCTATGTATTCTGTAACTGTTAGGTTACAACCAATAGAGTCTGTTACTGTTACTGAATAGGTGTCTTCTGTGAGATTGATGGCTGTCTGTGAAGTTTGACTATAAGGATCTGACCACAGGTAAGTGAAAGGAGCATTTCCTCCGTAAACGCTAACAGTAATAGTTCCATCAGCCTCATTCCAACAAGTAACAGGAGTTGGAAAAGTAGTAAGAACCATATCTGTAACAATATCAGCTTCGATAATAAATGATTCAATAAGTTCACATCCAAGAACATCAATAACAGAAGCAGTATAAGTCATGTCACTTAAATTATTCAGATTTGCTTCGTTACCTAAAGAATCAACTACACTCCATGTAAGTTCACCTGTACCACCGGCAGGGAAAATATCTACAGACCCATCACTCATACCAGTACAAGTAGCGTTAGTAGGAGAAATAAGGAACTCTAGTGGTGGTGGTGCGTCTATGGTAAACGGCTCAACAGTTTCACAACCATTTTCATCAATTACTGTAACTGTGTAGTCTGAAGCACAAAGTGAATCAAGAACAAAAGCCGTCTCAGACAATATTAAGTCATAAACCACTAATTCAAGTTGTCCAGTTCCTCCAGAGTAAGCCATAGTTACAGCACCGTTACAATCACTCCCACAACTAATTGGTGCAGCAGTAAGTATTTGAAGATTTATAGCAGGTGGCTCAATAATTTCAATGTTTTCAATGTCTGAAGTACAACCAAATGAATCAATAAATTGGAGTGCATAATCACCAGGAGCTAAATCTGTAAAAGTGTTAGGCACTAAAAGTGAATCAGAATTAATATGCATGTAGATGTCTCCGGAGCCACCATCAACTTCACCGTAAATAGTTCCATTAGCGTTTCCATTACAATCAATTTGGGTAACATCTATAGAATAGGTTCCTGATATAGCTTGTGGGCAATTAACTGTTATTGTTGTGTCAAATACACATCCTGCTTCATCTGAAACATTAAAAGTGAATTCTCCATTATTATCTATACAAACAAGATTTGTCCAACAATCATTTAATCCATCAATTGAAGCAACAGTTTGTCCTTGTGGGTCAACAGCTTCAATATTAAGATTTCCTGTGCCACCTGACACATCACCAACTAAACAAACTGTAGCATCACCTTCGCCAAAACAGTTGTTATCAGATGTCAATTCGAATATAGCTTCAATTGGTGTGGGCGCTATGACTTCGAACATTGCTGTATCTCTGCAAGAGAATTCATCAACTAAGTGCATAGAGTATAATCCAGGACCAAGGTTGTTAAAAGAACTTGAGTTTTGAGGGCCTGCTACATTATTTCCGTTATCGTCGTAAAGAGTGTATTGTGCTAGAGAAGCATCTCCTTCACCAATGAAAGCAACTTCTACCGTGGATTCACCACCAGCACATGGAAGAACGTTACCAATAACTGAAGATTCCTCTTCTAAATAAACTTCACATGGATCCTCAACACAAACATCAGCTCCTAGTGAGAAGAATTGGTTTGAGGTTTGGTCTCCGTTAATGAACACCTGGAAGTTTGCGTTGAAACAGAAGTCACCGCACGTTGTTACTTGTGCTACTAGGATTCTTAGGTCGTCACCAGCAATTGCATTGATAGGACCACCAGGTGAAAATACAGAGCCATTTGTAACTTGAGCTGCACAGATGTCAGTTCCAGCTGGAAGACCTATGCCTTGTGGGATGATTCCTGGAGCATCTGAGCTAGGCATACCAATAGTCCAATATGTGTCGAATTGGTAGTCAGCGAATGGGCCAATCCAAAACCCTGACGGGTTAGTTCCATCCATTGCTAATGAACCTGATACAGGGTTGTGACATCCACATGGAGCATCAATGAACATTGGTGGGGTTCCGAGAGCACCAACATCAGCATAGAGAGCGCTCAAAACATCGTCTGGATTAGTAAATTCGGCAAATACTTGGTAAGTTACATAGCCGTCTAAAAGGCCCATTGGATCGAATGTATCCTCTGGCGTCGGAGTGTTAGGACCGTAGAAAGCAGTGTCAACATCTACAACTACGCCCGTCATTTGAGCTTGAGTGGTAGAAGTAAGCATCAGCCCCAAACCTAACAGGAATAAGCGAATTCTCATGCAGTTATTTGAAATATCCAAAGTAAAATGTGGTTTTATTCAAGACCGCAAAATAACAGATTTATTCCAATAAATCTATTTCAAGGTTGTTAATGAGTGAAAATCTTGGTTTATAGCCTATCTGGTTTGAGTTAGATTTGCATAACCAGAATCTGAAAATGGAGGCCGCAAAACCATACAATCCCACCAACAAAGTAAGAGTAGTTTCAGCTGCTAGCTTGTTCGACGGTCATGACGCTGCAATCAACATTATGCGCCGAATTATACAGCGTACAGGTTGCGAGGTAATCCACCTAGGTCACGACAGATCTGTAGACGAGGTAGTTACGACTGCTATTCAAGAGGATGTTCAAGCAATTGCCATGACTTCATACCAAGGAGGTCATAACGAATACTTCAGATATATGAAGGATTTGCTAGACCAAAGAGGAGCTGGACATATTAAAATTTTTGGTGGCGGTGGTGGAACCATTTTGCCGGAGGAAATTAAAGGTTTACAGGATTATGGTATTGAACGCATCTACCACCCTGACGATGGAAGAGAAATGGGACTACAGGGTATGATCAACGACCTTGTTAGCCGTTCAGATTTTAAAACCGTTAATTCTATTGAAGAACTTAACGGAGCGTTAGAGAGACTTTCTAAAAAAAACATTACTGATTTAGCACGCTCTATTACAGCGGCTGAAAACAATGCTGAAGAATTTTCAAAGGCACTTTCAACAGTTTACCCAAAGCTGAAAGACGTACCAGTATTAGGTGTTACAGGCACTGGTGGATCAGGTAAGTCTTCTATGGTTGACGAACTGGTTAGACGCTTCCTTGCTGGAAATCCTGATAAGAGAATCGCTTTAATTAGTGTAGACCCATCTAAAAGAAAAACTGGTGGTGCGCTTCTAGGCGATAGGATTCGCATGAATTCTATCAATAACGAGAGAGTCTACATGAGGTCTCTTGCTACAAGGCAATCGAATCTAGCGTTGAGCAAGCACGTAAATGAAGCTTTAAACGTTTTGAAAGCTGCTGAATTCGATCTTATTATTCTCGAAACTTCAGGAATAGGCCAAAGCGACACTGAAATCATGGAGCATAGCGATGTGGCACTTTACATTATGACTCCTGAATTTGGTGCAGCAACTCAACTAGAAAAAATCGACATGCTCGATTTTGCTGACGTTGTTGCAATCAATAAATCTGATAAAAGAGGTGCTCAAGACGCCATTCGCGACGTTAGAAAACAATTCAAGCGTAATCACGATTTATGGGAAGCAAAGGATGAAGATCTTCCTGTAATTGGAACTATCGCAAGCCAATTCAACGATCCAGGCACAAACGAACTCTATTTGATGCTAATGAACTGCCTTGCTGAAAAGACCGGCTCAGTATTAGAAACAAACAAACACCATAAAGGGAATTCGTCAGAGAAAATTTTCATCATCCCT
>MDSV01197484.1_pt1 | contig 14752 bp, 16 predicted proteins | sample 810851 | NCBI WGS metagenome assembly MDSV01 (sample SAMN05326640, study PRJNA326480) | marine metagenome | isolation source: seawater | place: Atlantic Ocean: North East | collected 2012 | reverse complement strand
TCGGGGCGGCAGGATTTGAACCTGCGACCCTCTGGTCCCAAACCAGATGCGCTACCAGGCTGCGCTACGCCCCGAATTTGATTACTATTACAGTAGATAATGATAATTTTAAAGGATAAAGAGTTCAAAAATAAAAGAATTTTGATGGGAATCTGGTATATAAGACAGCATGATTATAACATGCCCTTGTGGTGACAAAAAATTTAAAGTCGATGCAAATCTTATACCTAAAGATGGAAGATTACTTCAATGTAGTGGATGCGGTCATAAATGGCACTACATTCCAGTGCTGGATAATGAAATAGAATTTAACGAAGAAAAAGTAAATTTAAGTGAAAATTTATTTAATGATGAATTTGAGACAGATGAAAACTTAAACAAAACCATTAATGATAAAAGTGAAAAATTAATTGAAGAGAAAATAATTAAAAAAACAACTAATAGAGTTAATTATTTAAAAATAACACTTGTTTTGATTATTAGTTTAGTTGCTCTAATTCTAGCACTAGACACTTTTAAATTTCAAATTTCTAATTTAATACCTGGTTTTGAAGTAGTTATGGAAAATTTATATGAAACATTTTTAGATATTAAGTTATTTGTTATAGATTTAATTACCAATGATTAATTATATATCCTCGCCATTTAAATGGTTTTTTAAATTAGAAGCTGCAAGTGGTTTAGTTTTGTTAATAAGTGCTATTTTAGCATTAATTATAAGCAACTCTAGCTATTCTATATTTTATTTTGAAACACTAGAAAAATATATTTTTCTTGGTGTAAATAATTTTGGAATTAAATTATCAGTATTACACTGGATTAATGATGGATTGATGGCAATATTCTTCTTTTTTGTTACATTGGAAATTAAAAGAGAATTTATTCAAGGTGAGCTATCAAATATTAAACAGGCTCTATTACCAATTATTGGAGCGGTAGGTGGTATGTTGGTCCCTGCTCTATTTTATATTTATATTAACATCGACGATCCTACTACACTAAAGGGATGGGCTATTCCATCTGCTACTGATATTGCTTTTTCTTTAGGCGTATTATCTTTGTTGGGTTCGAGAGTTCCTATTTCTCTTAAAGTTTTTTTAACCGCGTTAGCAATTATAGATGATCTTGGAGCTATTCTAATTATAGCAATATTTTATTCAGGTGATTTAAGCATAAAATATTTGTTATTAATGTTTATTGCATTTGTATTTCTCCTTATACTAAATAAATTTAATATTAAAAAATTCTTTCCCTATTTGGTCATAGGACTTTTACTGTGGGATTTTACACATAACTCAGGAATACATGCAACAATAGCTGGTGTATTATTAGCCATATCGATACCTCATAGAAAAAAAACAAAAGATTTTTCACTTTTAATAAAGCTAGAGCATTCAATAAGTCCATACGTTGCATTTGGAATTATGCCATTGTTTGCTTTTGCTAATGCCGGCGTTTCATTAGATGGTTTGAGCTTATCCTCAATGATGGATAAGGTCCCGTTAGGAATAATTTTAGGTTTATTCGTAGGTAAACAGCTAGGCGTATTTATCTTCTCGTACGTTTCAATAAAACTCAAAATAGCATCAATGCCAAACAATGCTAATTGGATAAATTTTTACGCCGTAGGTGTTCTAACAGGAATTGGGTTTACTATGAGCTTGTTTGTTGGAAATTTAGCATTTGCTGAAAATCTCCAGTATATTGATGGAGTTAAAATAGGTGTATTGACTGGGTCATTATTATCCACTTTAACTGGTTACTTTTTATTATTATTTAGTAAAAAGACCAATGAAAAATAAAATATTTATAAAGTTTTTAATAATAATTAACCTAATGATATTTAATAATCTATTTGCAAGTAATAACTTTACAAAAAATTTTTATGAACTTTCAGCAAACTCAATTGAAGGAAAAAATATAAATTTTGAAAAATACAAAAATAAAGTAGTGTTAATAGTAAATGTTGCAAGTTATTGTGGCTTTACGAACCAATATAACGACTTACAGATGCTGTGGGATAAATATAAAGATAAAGGTTTAGTTGTTTTAGGAATTCCCTCAAAAACATTCAATCAGGAAAAGGACAATGAACTAGAGATTAAACAATTTTGCGAGGTAAATTTCAATATAAATTTCCCAATGACTGAAATTTTAGAAGTCAAAGGTGATAATGCGCATGATATTTATAAATGGGCAAAGACTACATACGGTAAGTCTGCAGTTCCTAAATGGAATTTTCATAAAATACTAGTTTCGAAAGAAGGCAAGGTAGTTGATACATTTGTTTCATTCACAAGCCCGAGTTCTAAAAAAATAGTTTCAAAAATTGAAAAATTTTTAAATTAAAATGGACATACCATCAAAAGCAGGAATAACATTTTTAGGTAGTTTTTTTTTATTTCGTTATAATCAATCTCTATATTTAAATTAGTTAGAATAGTTTTTTTTGGATTAACAATTTTTATAAATTTTAGAACATCATCTAAGCAAAAATGAGACGGATGAGGGTCGTATCTTAAACAATCTATTATTAAATAATTTAATTTTCTAAAATATTTTAAATCTTTGGTATAAATTTTGTTTACATCAGGTGCATATGCACATTTTGAATTTATAATGTATGCAATGCTGTAAATTTGCCCGTGTTGAACTTTTATAGATTTTATATTTAACAACCTATTATTCATTTTTAAATTGTAGTTTTTCCTCAGTTTATTCATTGTTAAAGTAGCAGGATAATAAGGTGAGTTTTTAAAACAAAATTCAAATGTATTTAATAAATATTTTTGTGTTTTATTATCCGCAAATACGGGTATTCTCTTTTTAGTTTTAAAATAAAAACCCCTTAGTTCATTAATACCATGAGTTTGATCGCCATGAGAATGAGTATAAAAAACCTTATCTATATTCTTTACTTTATTTGATAACAATTGTTTTTTAACATCTGGAGATGTGTCAATTAAAATATTATTTTTTTTATCAGATATTAATGCGGAGCATCTCGTGCGGTAATTTTTTTTATTATTAGGGTTACATTTTCCAAATGAACCATCAATTCTTGGAATACCTAAAGAACTTCCACAACCAAGTATAGTGAATTTAATAGACATTTATGAAAATAATTTATTAAAATTATTAGTTGTGTAAGTGTCTAGTTCTTCTGTATTTGTACTTTTAAGTTCTGCAAGCTTTTTTAACGTATATTTAATATAACTTGGCTCATTTTTCTTACCTCTCATTGGTTCAGGAGCAAGATATGGACTATCTGTTTCTATAAGAAGCTTATCAATCGGAATTCTTTTAAATGTATTCTGTAAATTTAAGCTATTTTTAAAAGTTATTATTCCACTTGCTGAAAAATATGAATTAAAATCCATTAACTTATTAGCAAACTCATATGATCCTGTAAAACAATGCATTAAAATTTTTAAGTTATAATTTTTATATTTTTTTAATATATTAAAAGTTTCATCTTCTGCACTACGAGAATGAATTATAACAGGTAAATCTAGTTCTAGCGACGCCTCTATGTGACTCTCAAAACTTTTTATTTGTTTATTTTTATCACTATTATTATAATAAAAATCAAGTCCAGTTTCACCTATTCCAATAATTTTTTTATTTAATTTTACCTTTTTAATAATTGTTTCTTTTTCTAATAATTCTAACTTTGTTTCATGAGGATGAATTCCAAAAGTACCATAAATTATAGGATTTGATTCAACAATTTCTAATATTTTAATGAAAGATTGGGATGTTGTAGATATCGTTAATAACTTTGATATGCCATTCTCCTCGCATCTTTTAATTACACCAGTTAAATCGTTAATTAATGGTTCATAATCAAGGTGACAATGTGAATCAATCATTTTTTATCTTTTTAAACAATATAGTTAATTTTTTAATTTTTTTATCACCAACTAAAATACTATGATTTTGAATTGTGTCTATAAAAATTTCACTTTCACTTATACTAAATACGTTTAAAACTTTTACAGATGTATCGGGTATGACAGGATAAAGCAAAATTGAAATTTTTCTAATTAATTCAAGTGAAACATATAAAATTGTATTTAGTCTTAGACGGTCATTTTTTTTCTTCCATGGCTCTTGATCGTTAAAATATTTATTTGCAGTAAATAATTGCTCATGTATAAAATTCATGTAACCATTTATATTTTGATTATCTATATTTTTAATCAAATTGTCATATTCATTTTTAAATGTATCCAATATATTAATATCATCCTTATTAAATTTTATTTTTTTTGGAATTTCTAAATTTAAATTTTTTTCTAGAAATGAAATTACTCTTTGACAGAGATTTCCATAATTGTTAGCTAAATCGCTATTTATACAATTTTCAAGTTTTTCTTTAGATATAGAACCATCATTACCAAAAGATACTTCTTTTAGTAAATAATATCGAAGTGGATCTAATCCATATTCTTTTATTATATCTATTGGATCAAGTATATTACCTTTAGATTTTGACATTTTTTCATCACCCGATAATATCCATCCATGACCGTAAATCCTTTGCGGTGGTGTTATGTTCGCTGCAAGTAAAAATGCAGGCCAATAAATAGCATGAAATCTTAGAATATCTTTTCCTATCAAATGTAATGTGGCTGGCCAAAATTTTTTAAATTTATCATTCTTCTCATCTGGGTAATTAATAGCACTTAAATAATTTGTTAAAGCATCTAGCCAAACATATATTATATGTTTTTTATTGGATGGAACTTGAATTCCCCATGAGAATGATTTTCTACTAACTGAGAGATCTTTTAATCCACTTTTAACGAAACTTATAACTTCATTTTTTCTAGATTTAGGTAAAATAAAATCGGGATTTTTTTGATAATAATCAAGTAAAGGCTTTTCCCATTTTGAAAGCTTAAAAAAAAAAGATTCTTCCTCAACCCATTCAACAGGTGAATTTGATATTTTTGACATATAAACATTATCAATTTTATGAATTTCATCTTCTGAATAATAAGCCTCATCTGAAACTGAATACCAACCAGAGTATTTAGATAAATAAATTTCACCTTTTTTTTCAAGAATATTCCATAGGTATTCAACAGCAACCTTGTGCCTTTTTTCTGTAGTTCTAATAAAATCATCATTACTAAGATTTAATAGTTTTGATAAATTAAAAAAAGTTTTACTAATTTCATCACAAAAATCTTGAGGATTTAAATTTTTTGACTCAGCAGCTCTTTGAATTTTTAAACCATGTTCGTCTGTACCAGTCAGAAATAAAACGTTGTATTTTTGTATTCTCTTAAATCTAGCAAAAAAATCAGCTGTTATGCTAGAATATGCGTGACCCATGTGCGGTTTGGCTGACGGATAATATATAGGTGTAGTGATATAAAAATTTTTAGTCATTTAATGCTTTTTCTCTAAGTTCGATAAATAATGGTTCAAAATCAAGGTTAAACTTTTTTGTTAAATCAATCTTTTTAATAAAATACTTGTACAAATAATAATAATTCAACTCTTTTTTTGACTTTAAACAATTATAAAAAAAAAGCTGCACTATTGTTTGAAAATTATTATCAATAAATTTACAATTTTTATAAATTTTATTATCAATTATAATGTTTATAAATGAAAATAAATTTATCAATTCATAATTAATTTTATTTTCATTACAAAATTCAAAAAAATCAATGTAATAACCAGGTGTAAAAGAGTAATGTTTAAGTTGACTAGACAGTTCATTTAATAGGTTAGCTTTAAAATAGTTATTAACAATTACTTCTGTGAAGGAATTATCTAATTTTAATTTAAAATTAATACATCTAGATTTTAAGGTTTCAGCAATTCTACTATCACTGTTGTGGATTAGTAAAAAACAAATATTATTAGATGGTTCCTCCATAACTTTTAATAATGCATTAACAGAGTTTATGTTAAGATCTTCAGATCCATCTATAATTACAATTTTAGGTAGATTGTTAAAGGATGATTTATTAATAAATGAAATCATTTCTCTAATTTGACTTATTTCAATTGTTCTTTTTTCCTTTTTTTGTTTTATTGTAAATAAATTTGGATGTGTGTCGGATTTTACTAATTTATATGATTTATTTTCAGGATTAATCATTTTATTTTTTAAGTCATAATGATTTGACTCATATTTAGAAAATAAATAGTTTACAAAATGGAATGCTAATGTTGATTTGCCTATACCTTTTTTCCCTGATATTAAAATTTTAGATGGTAATTTATTATTACTATCGAGTTTTACCAAATCATTAAATAATAGATCGTGCCCAATAAGATTTGTATTTTGTTTAGCATCTATCATTTTAATTTTAGCTCAATAAGTTTATTAGTAATTTGATGAAAATTTTTTTTCAAATCTAAATTTGAATTTACTACAAGATATTTTCGTTTATTTTTTGCAATTGAAATAAAACCTTTTTGTGCTTTTAAATAAAAGTTAATTTTAAATGAATCATATCTATTTAGTTTCTTCCTATTTTTTAATCGCTTAATTAAGTTTTTTTTATTTACTGTCGATAAAAATGTGAAATCAGCTTTAATATTTTCAGTAACAAAATTATTCAATAATTTTATAATTCTTTTATCTATGCCCATGGCATAATGTTGATATGCAAATGTTGAATCTATAAACCGATCAATTAATATTATTTTTCTTGACTTGTTTATTTTAATTATTTTATCAATATTTTCAGCTCTAGCAGCAAGATATAATAATAAGTCAGTTTTTATGTTTAGATTTGATTTATTATTCAATAAAAGATTACGAATTTTTTCAGAATTTGACGATCCACCGGGTTCACGAAACTTTATAAATGGTATTTTTCTTTCTTTTAAATATTTTGATACAAAACTAATTTGAGTAGTTTTACCAGAGCAATCTATGCCTTCAAAGACTATTACCGGCTTTTTATACATCACCCCAAATTAAATAATTTATTGATTTTAATAGTCTGGAAATTACATTTACTCTATCAACTTTATTAGAGGATAAAAGTTTTAGTTCTTCAATTAGCTCATCTTTATAAAAAATTTTTAATTTACCAATTTCCTGATCTTTTTTAATTGGTGCTTGAACTGGTCCATCATATTCAATCTGCACTTTTAGATATTTTTTTCTAGCCTTTGGAATGGTTTTAAATACATCTTTATTGATATAGGCTGGTGTTTGTTTCACTTTTCCTTGCCAAACTGCAATATCTGTAAAATTTTCATTTTTAGTTGCAATTTTTATTGTATCAAAATTAGTTAATCCATATGTTAACAATTTACTTGATTCTTTCGATCTTGATTTTTTAGTTTGAAATCCGCTACCAACAGCAATAAGTCTTCTTTCATTTCTTATCAATGACGATGCTAATGAATATTTTTCTACGGCTAAATATCCTGTTTTAATTCCATCAACACCCATATTTTTGTATAAAAGTGGATTTCTATTTCCTTGAGTTATTGGATCACCTCCTGTTCTGTCCCAGGTAAATTCTGTCTCTTTAAAGTATTCATATAAATCAGGATAATTTTTAATAAGATAATTTGACATTATTAATATATCCTCAACTGTAGAGTAATTATTTGGGTCATTGATACCTGATGAATTAGAAAAATTAGTATTAGTCATTCCTAGTTCTTGTGCCTTAGATGTCATTAATATTGCAAATTCATCTTCAGTACCTGCAATTCCCTCAGCAAGGGCTACACAAGCGTCATTACCTGAAGCTACAATTATTCCTTTAAGCAAATCTTCAACAGTAACACTGTCATTAACCATTATAAACATTGAAGAATATCCAGATGCAGAAAGTCTCCAGGCATTTTCTGATACAATAAATTTTTCGTCTAAACTTAAATCTCCTTTATCTATCAATTCAAATGCAATGATTGCAGTCATTATTTTAGTCATTGATGCTGGATAAATTGACATATCAGACTCCTTTTCATACAAAATTTTACCAGATAGAAAGTCTTGTAAGATTACAGTTTTTGCATCTATATCAAATTGAGCCTTTGAAAATGACATCAAAGATAAATATATTAATACAATAAATTTAAATATTTTACTCATTTTTTTATAATTTCTAAATTTTCAAAATCTAATTTTTCTATTTTGCTATAAGCCAACTTTAAATTATCTATATTACTATAAGGACCCATAAACAATCTGAATTTTGTTTTAGAAATCATAGATATATTTGAGTCTTTAATATAAAAATCTGAGATTAATCTATTTTGCAGCAATTTTGCTGTATCTTTATAATAAAAATCTGCAATTTTGATAATATAGCTAAAATCATTGTTAGTTATTTCTTTTTCTTTTACGGTAACATTATTATTATCAATATTTATAATTTCAATATCTTCAACTGGAGCTTTTGTTGCAACTTTCTTTTCCTCCTCAAACATTTTAGCTTTATTAGCTACAAAAGTTGTATTATTATTTATCTCGACAATTTCTATATAAGGTTCATCTATATTAATATCTAAATCTATAGCAATTCTTTTTGAAAGAACTGAATTAAAAAAACCTGGGTAATTTGAATTGTCACCAACTCTTGCAATCATTGTCTTGTTATTTAATAAATTAATAATTTTAATATCAGTATTTTTAGGTAAGTTTTTTTGAAAAACAATTAATGATCTTTCGTCCATTTTTTTACTAATAATTTTATTATCATACAAATCATCACTATAAACTAGTGCAAATCCTTTTGATATAAAAGGTATATCAGTAGTATCTATTTTATTTTTTTTAATATTTAATGATTGAGTGCATGAGAATAATAATAAAGATAAAAAAACTATTTTAAAGTTCATTTGAAAATTTATTTTTTAATGTACAAACTGCCAATGCAAATCTTAAAGATCTATTCCATTTAAGTATTAATTCATAATTTGAAAAGATTAAATATGCTGGACTTAAACTATCTGAATTTTCAACTATCTCTTTATCAGGGGTAATTATAGATACTATAGCATTGTCTTGGATATTTAACATTTCATTATTTTTTATATATTTTTTATAACTTTTGTATTTTTTTTTAAATTTTATATTACGTGCAGAATAATTTAAATATTTAGTTGGAATATTTTCCTTTAAATTTACTTTATAAAAACATGGTTGATCTTTCTCCCACCCCATTTTATTTAAATAATTTGCAGCTGAAGCAAATGAATCATCAATCGACTTTAATTCAATTGCATTGTTATTATCATAATCTATTGCATAATTATTTATTGTTGATGGCATAAATTGAAAGTAACCAAATGCACCAGCCCACGAACCATATAAGGTTTTATAATCTATTATTTTATCATCAATTAACTTTAATAATGTTAATAACTCATTTGTAAAAAATTCACTTCTTCTCTTGTCATAACTTAAAGTTGCTAATGATGATATAATATCCATCTTACCTACATATGTTCCAAAATTAGTTTCTATACCCATCAAAGATAAAAGAAGTTCTTTTTCTAAATTAAATTTATTAGATATTTTATTAATTTTGTCTGGATACAAATTATAAAGTTTGATTCCACTTTTAACTTTTTTTGAAGAGGTTCTTTTTGTAATATAAGTTTTTGTATCTTCGTAAAACTCGGGTTGATATCTATCGTATTTAATAACATTTTTTAAAAATTTTACATCTTTAAGAGCAATATCTAACGTATTTTTTGATATACCTTTGCTAATAGCATCCTTTTTAAATGACATCAGCCATTTAGCAAAATCATCAGCGTGTATAGGTGTTAAATAAACATTATGTAAAATAATCGTAATAAGCAAAATTTTAAGAATTTTCATATAGATCTTTTAAATAAATTAATACAGCAATCCATATTATAATAAAACTTATTAACTTATAATCAGAAAAAGGTTCATTATAATAAAAAAAACCAAGTAAAAATTGACAAGTTGGTGTTAAAAAAAAAATTAATCCAGATGTAGCCATAGTTGTTTTTTCTAGACCTTTAATAAATAAAAATAATGGAATCACTGTCATCACACCTGCAGAAATTAATAAAATGATATTAATTTTCTCGTCAATTCTAAAGTCGTTATGACCAAGTTTATAAATGTAAAAAATAGCTACCAAAGCTATAGGTAGCATATATAAACCCTCGATTAATAAACCAATATCGGTATCAACATTAATTTTTTTTCTTAATAAATTATAAGAGCTCCAAAAAAATGCTACTAAAAACCCAATCCAAGGAAAAGATTGTAGATTAAATAATAAATAAATTGACGATAAAATTACAATTAAAATTGATAACTTTCGCTTAAAATTAAGTTTTTCATTTAAGAAAACGTATCCAAAAAAAACATTTAATATTGGAAAAATAAAATAACCATAACTCGCGTCAATAATTTTATTAATTGAAACTGCATATATCCATGTGCTCCAATTTAAAAAAATCAATATACTTGTAACAAAAAGTATTAATAATTTGTTTTTCTGAGATAAAATTTTCTTAAAAATGTATAATTTTTTAAAAAAAAAAGTTGAAATTATTAATATAACACAAGTCCATATTAGCCTATGTAATGTAACTTCTATTGCACCCATATGAGATATATATTTAAAAAAAACAGTTCCTAGAGCTCCCCACCATAATGAGCCTGCGGTAGCATAAATTATTCCACTTTTAAATTGAGACTGTTTCATTAAAATAATAGAATTAAATTCTATATACTATTTTTTAGTTGAATTCTAAATTAATACTTATAAAAACTAGCGAATGGAGAGATGGCTGAGTGGTTGAAAGCACCGGTCTTGAAAACCGGCAAAGGGGCAACTCTTTCCTGGGTTCGAATCCCAGTCTCTCCGCCATTATAAAATAAAATTTTGAAATTTTTTTATTATTTCAATCATTTTAGCATTATCTATCACTTTTAATGATTCATTTTTTTTTAAAGATTTTAATACTTCGTCATCAAAATTAACAAATTCATCTAGCGTTAATAACTGTTCATCAGTAATATCTTTTAAAACAAAGTTGACAAAAGCGATCATTAACCTGTCCATTTCCTTTGTTCCTCTATATGAAGCTCGGTAAATAATTTTATTTTTAAGATCTTCTTTATTTTGGGACATGGTTGTATAAATAAATTATGACAAATTATGAATACTTATTAGCTGATATTAATACTATAAAAGGAGTAGGTAATAAAACAGAAAATTTATTAAGAAGAAAAAATATTAATACCATTTTTGACTTATTGTGGAATTTACCCAGAGATTTTGTGGATAGAACAAATTTGAGAAAAATTAATGAGTTACAAATTGGAAAAATTCAAACAGTTTCTGTAGATATTAAAAAATATAATTTTCCCCATATTAAAAATATTCCTAAAAGAGTCATTTGTGAAGATGAAACAGGAAAATTAGAATGTGTTTTTTTTAATAGCTACGAAGGTTATATAAAAAAAGTTCTTCCATTAAAATCAAGAGTTATAATCAGCGGAAAGATTGGCTATTTTAATAAAAAATATCAGATTATTAATCCAACTCACATAACAACAAATCAAAACTCAATTAAAAAAATTTTTACCAGCTATAGGCTTACCGAGGGTTTAAATGAAAAAATATACAATAAAATAATAAATAATGTACTTGAAAATATACCAGATTTACAAGAATGGTTAAGTAAAGATATATCTAAAAAATTTAATAATATATCTTGGAAGGAAGCTGTTTTTCAACTTCATAATCCTAAAAATATAAAAAAAAAGGGTAATTTTCTTAATAGATTAATTTTTGATGAAATTTTATCCACTTTTTTAATTAATTCAAAAATAAGAAAAGCAATTAAAAAAACAAAAAAAATTAAAAAAAAATTTGATGACAGTAAACTAAATACTATAAAAAATAATATAAACTTTAAACTTACGAATGATCAAGAAAAAGCAATAAGTGAAATTAATTCTGACCTTAGATCTGAAAGTAAAATGTTTCGTTTATTGCAAGGAGATGTGGGTAGTGGAAAAACTATCGTTGCTATGGTTGCTTGTTCAAATGTTATTTCGAGTAATTTTCAGGTTGGGTTTATGGCACCAACAGAAATATTAGCAAATCAACATTATCAACTAGCAAAAAAAATATTAGGTAAAAATATAAATATAAGTTTATTGACTAGTAAAACAGAACCCAAAATAAGAAAAAAAATATTAAAAGATTTAAGTGAAAATAAAGTAAATTTATTAATTGGAACTCATTCGTTATTTCAAAAAAAAATTAATTATTATAAACTTGGTCTTATAATTATTGATGAACAACATAAATTTGGTGTAAAACAAAGAAAGAAATTATCTGACAAAGGTGGTAAAAACTGCGATGTACTTGTAATGTCGGCAACACCAATACCTAGAACTATGATAATGACTATTTTTGGTGATATGGATACATCAATTATTAAAAATAAACCAAAAGAACGTAAGTATATACAAACATATAGTAAACTAGAAAATAAAATTGATGAAATAATAAGTTTTGTTAATAAAGAAATCGAAAATGACAATCAAATTTTTTGGGTATGTCCTTTAATTGAAGAGTCGAAAAAAGTAGATCATCAATCGTCGGTTAAAAGATATGAAAATTTAAAAAAAAAATTTAATGAAAGAGTTGGTTTACTACATGGACTTCTTAATAAGGATGAAAAGGAAAAAATTTTACTTGATTTTTTAAACAAAAAAATTGACATTTTGGTATCAACAACCGTGATTGAAGTAGGTATTGATTTTCCAAATGCAAATGTAATAGTAATTGAAAATGCAAATAAGTTTGGTCTTTCTCAATTACATCAATTGAGAGGTAGAGTTGGTAGAGGAAATAAAGATTCCTACTGTATTCTTATGTTTAAAAAAAATTTAAGCGATAATGCAAAAAAAAGGATAAATATTTTAAAAAGTACAAATGATGGTTTTAAAATTTCAGAGGAAGATATGAAGTTAAGAGGTTATGGTGATTTGTTAGGATTTAAACAAAGCGGTGCACAAAGTTTTAGACTAGCAGACCCAATTTTAAACGAAGAGCTCTTCATCTTGGCTGAACAGGAAGTTAAAAGAATTGAATATAAAAATGAAAATCTAGATAAATATCTTCCTTTGATAAAACTGTACGATAGAGCTGATATAATAAATGATATTGTTTAGTTTGAGGGAGTCGATGTACCGGCTGAAACTATAAATTTAGAAGCTTCCTCAAAAGTCATATCTAAATAAATTACTTCATCCTCAGGAAACATTAATAAAAAACCACTCGTTGGATTAGGTGTTGTTGGAAGAAAAACATTTATTAAATTTTTATTTGTTTTTTTTGAAATTTCTGTTTTATTTTTCTTTGTAGCAAAGCCTACTGCCCAGCAACCTTTTCTTGGGTATTCCACAATAACTACACTTTTCTTATCAGTATCTTTTTTTGTAAAAGTATCAGTCATTTGGACAATAGCAGAATATATAGTTCTTAAAAAAGGAATTTTTTTAAATAAGTCATCTATTAAATTTAAAACCTTTTTTCCTAAAAACGATAATGATAATCCGCCAATTAAAGTTATTATAATTAAGGAGATTATAATTTCCAAACCTGGTATTGAAAAAGGTAAATAATTATTTGGATTAATTTTTGTAGGTATTATATTGGATGATATTCCAATTATAAATTTAGTCAAATAAAGTGTAATACCAATTGGAATTAATACAACAACACCAGTTAAAAAATAATTTCTTACTTTTGCTGTTATGGAAATTTTTTTTTTATTTTTTACCATAGTAGTTAATAACTAGAATAAACAACAAACAAAATAGCTATTATAAATAAAAAAGCCAAAATTTTATTGTTTAAGTTCATTAAATAAATATTGTATATTTATATTATAATTTTAAATCAAGATGAATAGAAGAAAATTTATTAAATATATAGGCTGTAGTTGTGGTGGGTTTATGTTGAATTCATGTGCATCTGTACCAATAACTGAAAGAAAACAATTACGAATCATACCTGAGGCTAAATTAAATGCTCAAGCTGCTCAAATTTATGAAAAGATAAAAGATAAGGAAAAACTAATTAAAGACGGTAAGCAAATCAATCAAATTAAGGAAATTGGATCAAGGATAGAAGATGCGATAGGAGAATATTTTTATACATCAAATATTGCTGATCCAACTACTAATTTTCAATGGGAATATATTTTAATAGATAATAAAAAAATGAAAAATGCTTGGTGTATGCCTGGTGGTAAAATTGCTGTTTACACTGGAATATTAGATGTTACAAAAAATAAAAATGGTCTAGCCGCAGTTATGGGACATGAAATTGCACATGCTGTTGCTAAACACTCGGTTGAAAGAGCTAGCCGAGGTGCCCTTATTAATACAACTGTTCAAATTACTGATATTTTAACTGGAGGAAAACTTAGTAAAGTAAACAGAACTACTGGGATGGATACAGTTGGAATGATATCTCAATTGGGTCTTATGAATCCTTTTACAAGAAAACAAGAAACTGAAGCTGATTATCTTGGTTTAATATTTTCTTCTCTATCAGGTTATGACATAAGAGAGACGATTAAACTTTGGGAGAGAATGAAAGAAGCTAATAAAGGTAAAGAACCTCCTGAGTTTTTTAGTACTCATCCATCATCATCAAATAGAATTAAACAAATAAATGATTGGATTAATGAAGTTACACTTAAATATCCACCAATTATAACATAGATAATAATGGTGAGCCGTGTT
>MDSV01009323.1_pt1 | contig 14753 bp, 14 predicted proteins | sample 810851 | NCBI WGS metagenome assembly MDSV01 (sample SAMN05326640, study PRJNA326480) | marine metagenome | isolation source: seawater | place: Atlantic Ocean: North East | collected 2012 | reverse complement strand
GCTTCCAAATTTATATTTTTCGCACAATCGAGAGTGTTTTGTTCGAAATGGTGTAATTATGGGTGTTTGTGATTTCATTGAAATGACACCCGGCGAAAAAGCTACGGTAGAAACTAAGACAGTTCGATTTCGTACGATAGGAGACGCAACTTGTACTGGCGCAGCGCTTTCAACAGCGACTAACCTAGATGATATAATTGACGAAGTTGCAGCAGCAAGGCAGACCGAACGCGGCACGCGTGCGGATGATAAACGCTCAGAAACAGCGATGGAAGACCGAAAAAAACAAGGTTATTTCTAGACCAAAAAGTAACCGATAAAAATAGTACAAGGACTAGTTTATATAATTACCATGAGTGAAGAAAAAACATCAGCAGGTTACCTAAATATGGATCTCTTGCGTTTCACCACTGCAGGTTCAGTGGATGATGGTAAGAGTACCTTAATAGGGAGGCTTTTATATGATTCAAAAGCTATTTTCGAGGATCAATTGGATGCAGTAGAAGCAAGTTCAAAAAAACGCGGGGATGAACATGTTAACCTTGCTTTATTAACGGATGGATTACGTTCCGAGCGTGAACAGGGGATCACTATTGATGTCGCTTATCGTTACTTTGCGACTCCAAAGCGTAAGTTTATAATTGCAGATACGCCGGGCCATATTCAGTACACTCGAAATATGGTAACAGGAGCTTCTACGGCTAATTTAGCCATATTACTCGTAGATGCTCGAAAGGGCGTAATTGAGCAGACCTGTCGGCATGCATTTATCGCTAATTTACTGCGAATCCAACACATCGTCGTGTGTGTTAATAAAATGGATCTAGTTGAATGGTCGCAGGACACTTATAATAGTATTGTTGAAGATTTTAAAAAGTTTGCATCGCGTCTAAATAACATTGTTGAGATTACCTTTATTCCAGCATCTGCTTTGTTGGGCGATAATATCGTAGATAAGTCAGCAAACATGCCTTGGTATCAAGGCCCAACGCTTTTGTATCATTTAGAAACCGTTTATATTGGAGCGGATGAGAATCTCATTGATGCGCGTTTACCGGTTCAATGGGTGATTCGACCGCACTCAGATAAGTGGCATGATTTTAGGGGCTTTGCTGGACGTATTGCTGGTGGAGTTTTTAAGCCTGGCGATACTGTGAAGGTTTTACCATCTGGTTTTGAATCAACGATTCAAGCAATCCATACGATGGATGGCGAACTAAGCGAGGCTTTCGCTCCCATGTCAGTTGCTCTGACCCTTAAGGATGAAATTGATATTTCTCGTGGCGATATGATAGTGAAACTGAATAATCCACCTGATCCAAAGCAGAATATTGAAGCGATGATTTGTTGGTTCTCCTCGACAAAGAAACTTGCAGGTCGTGGAAAATATTTACTACGCCACACCGAGAAGGAGGTTATGGCGATTGTCTCTGAGGTAAAATATAAGGTTAATATCAATACTTTACATAAAATTGAAGATGATTTGATTTTTAGCCTTAACGATATTGGGAGGATTTCGCTGCGTACATCGTCTCCATTAATTGCCGACAGTTATAAGCGTAATCGTATTTCCGGAAGTTTTGTTCTCATCGATGAGCAGACTAATGAGACAGTTGCAGCAGGTATGATTATATAGTGTAGCAAGGAATCTACAGTAACTATTTTGCTCTTTATTTTTAGGTTTCGTAAATTACTTTTATTAAAAGCACTTTCATTCATTAAAAAATAATTGGCTGTAGATTCTCCAGATTTTGGTTTTCCGGAACCTCGTTGTTTTCCTGCGCCGCTTAGTAGCTCTACCGACTTGCTTATAATTGCCGGTGAACATTCTGGTGATGAGCATGCGTCTAAATTGTTATTGGATCTATATAAAATAAGGCCGGAGTTATCGGTTGCTTGCCTTGGAGGTGAGCGGTTAGACAACGCTGGAGCACAGCTGCTTTATGATTTAACCCAAGTTTCCGTAGTTGGCTTTGTTGAGGTTATTAAACACTATAATTCTTTTAAGAAATTATTTAATGAAACTTTAGATTGGATTGAACGTTATCAGCCGAAGCATATTTGTTTCGTGGATTACCCAGGTTTTAATCTGCGGTTGGCGAAGGAATTGTATAAGCGTGGTTGGAGTCGTAAGGCTGGAGGAACGATTGGTTTAAGTTACTATATCGGCCCACAAGTTTGGGCTTGGAAGGCTAAGCGTCGTTTTAATATGGCGCGCATTTTGGATCAAGTAGGTGTAATTTTTCCATTTGAAGTAGATTGCTATAACGATACCGACCTCCACGTCGAATTCGTCGGTCATCCATTTGCACGAGAAGACTATAAACATCCATTTAAATTTGATGCTAATGGTGCTATCTTATTACTCCCTGGCAGCCGAGTGGGTGCAGTAAACCGAATATTTCCTGTTTTATTAGAATCCTTTGCTATTGCTAAATCAACCAGTCGCGACGAATTAAGAGCTAGTGTTATCTATCCAAGTATCCGAATTCTTAGAACATTGCAGCATATTTTGTCCCGGTATCCTGAATTGGAGCCTTTTGTAGAGTTTAAACAAAACCATGGCGAGCAGCAATCTGCTCGAGCAGTTTTAATGAGTTCTGGTACAATGTCATTAGCAGTGGCTTTGTGCGGGATCCCTGGAGCTATTATATACCGGTTAAACTGGCTAAGTTATTGGATCGGTCGGAGTTTGATTAGAGTTGAATCTATAGGAATATCTAATCTATTGCTAAAGCGTGTATTACATCCTGAATATGTACAAGGTGCAGCTAAGCCTTCTGTCTTAGCTAAGCAATTACTACTTTCGTGTGAACAAAATGCATCCAGCCAAGCGAGTGAAGGCGCGGATGAAATAATGGATTTGATCAAGCCAGATAGTTCACTTCTGGTCGCTGAATGGTTGGCGAAAGAACTATAGATAACTAAGTTTTTTACGCCACTAATAGTAAGCGCAGTTAACATTTAATACTATTTACTGGCTTATTTTTGTTCCAAAATACATGGATGAGCTTAGACAGTCATCCAGCGAGATACCGTTTCGGTAGTTGCCCAAAATGTGTATTCCTGGATAGTTCTCTTCAATCAAATTAAGTGCTTTAAGGTAGCGTCCATATCCAATCTTATATTGTGGAATGGCTTTTTCCCAGTGCTTTAAATGTACAAAAGTTGGTGGTCCTATAACTCCAAGAAGTGAGTTTATTTCTGGTATAGCCGTCGCTAGAGCCTTTTCAGTATTTGCAGTTGCATATTCTGGATTTCTTTCGCCACCAATAAATACAGTGAGTAAAACTTCTCCTTTTGGCGCTCGTCCTTTAAAAATACTTGATGGAAATAAGACACCTAAGATAGTACGTTTTTCAGATTCTGGAACGAGCAATCCAAAGCCATCTAAAGGGTGATTAATATGTTCGCGCTTAAAGCCAAGAGTAAGCACTGAAAGCGGGGGATGGTCGATACCACAGAATTGAGAAAATTTATTTTTAAGATTATTTTTAAACGGTAATTTACTTAATGCGTGTGCAGGTACTGTTACGATTATCCGATCAAATAGTTCCGATTGATTATCCCATTTTATGCTCCATTTATTTTTAATAGATTCTATTGAATTTATCTTACTGCCTAAATAGATACTATCGCCGAGTGCTTTAGCGATTAGTTTTGGCAATGTAGACAATCCATCTTTAAAGCTAATAATTCGTTTTGAGTACTTGTTTGCACTACCTTTAGGTGTGCTTATCAATTTAGCTATACTGCCGCGAATTAAGCCCCCATGCTCGTTTTCTAATGCGTAGAGTCTAGGAAATGCATACCGGATGGATAATGCTTCAGGATTTCCTGCGTAAATACCTCCAATAAGTGGATTGATCGCATAGTCGTAGAATTCATGACCAAGTCGTCGCCTCGAGAAATCAGCTACGCTTTCTTCATTCTTATCAGATCTTTTTACTTTGAATAATTCAGCTAGTACACGCAGGCAACCAAGTTTGGACCACAGTGGAGTACTTAATAATTCTAGAGGTCCTCTTGGTACAGGGTAGGGTCGCTTGTTACGCACTATGAAACGGTTCTTTGCATCCGATTGGGCATCAATTATTTGCTCTCTTAGTCCTGGAATACTGTTAAGGAATACTTCCATCTGCCTAGATTTTAGCTGAATAGAATTAGGACCTTCCTCCACTAAATATCCAGTATCATAAATACTCTGAACGGCTCCACCGACTTCTTTATGTGATTCGATCACAACGATATCTTCTCCACTTTTCTTAAGTTGCCAAGCTGTTGATAGCCCAGTTACTCCAGCGCCTATGATACAGGTTTTAGGCATATTTTTCCCCTGTAACTTCCTTCATTAAGGCTTCAACACAATCAAGCTTTGCGTTCGGTAGCATGCCGTGTCCTAAATTAAAGATAAACCCTGGTTGGTTGGCGTTTTCATCGAGTATACGTCTCGCTTCAAGTCGAGTGATTTCTGGGGTCGTGGTTAGAACTGCAGGGTCTAAGTTGCCTTGTAGTGCAATCTTGTGATGAAGACTTTTGCGAATTTCATTAAGATCGACTGTCCAATCCATACTTAGAGCCGATGCACCTGTAGCCGATAACATTTCTGATTTATCCGCCATTCCCTTAGCGAAAAGTATGACGGGAACACGATTATCAAGACTATTAATAATCTTTCGTATCCAGCGTAAGGACCAATTTTCGTAGTGTGCGAATGGACATACTGCGCCCCATGAATCAAAGATTTGTACCGCATCGGCTCCAGCATCAATCTGCAGATGAAGGTATTGCACGATTGCATCTGTAAGAGTATTCATAAGAGCTTCAAATTGTTCAGGCTGGTCCCAAGCTAGTTTCTTTATCGCAGTAAATTCTTTACATGAGCCACCTTCTACCATGTAGCATGCTAACGTCCAGGGGGACCCTGTGAAGCCAAGAAGAGCCTTCTGCATACCTATATGCGAGCGAGTCAAACTTATCGCATTAGCGACGTATGAGAGTTTTTCAGAGATACCATTTCCATCAAGAGCAGAGATTTTTTTATGACTATCTAGAATATAGTCCATTCCAATGCCACCAACATCGCGAAAGTGATAGCCCTGACCGAGTGCTTCTGGTATCACAAGAATGTCTGAGAATATGATTGCTGCATCTAACGCAAATCGCTCGAGAGGTTGTAGGGTTACCTTGGCGGCTATTTCAGGTGTTTGCACCATGGTAATGAAGTTATGCTTTTTTTTGAGCTCTCTATACTCAGGTAAGTAACGTCCTGCCTGTCTCATTAGCCAGATCGGAGGTCGGTCAACTGGGAGGCATTGAATTGCTGCAAGAAAGCGTTCGCGTGAATTCATATTTATTAAGCGGTAATAAAGAATTAGTTAAATAATCAGAACTTGTTTTCTAAGGCTGTTCATTGCGATTATTATTCAGCTTGCATAGATACCCAGTCTTGAACTTGTAAAAAACGCTCGTAGAGGAGAGCTTCTTGGCTACCAACTTTAGGACTCCAATTATAATCCCAACGCACTTTAGGTGGTAGCGACATTAGAATAGACTCTGTTCGTCCATTAGATTGTAGCCCAAAAAGTGTTCCACGATCGTAAACTAGGTTAAATTCCACATAGCGCCCACGTCTGTAAAGTTGAAACTGTCTTTGTGCGTCGGTGAAAGGAGAGTCCTTGCGCCGCTCTATGATTGGTTCATAGGCATCCATGAATTGATCACCGACTGATTGTATTAATGCGAATGATTTATCAAATCCATCGAGCGATATATCGTCAAAAAATATACCACCAATTCCCCGAGCTTCCTTGCGGTGAGGTAAGTAAAAGTAGTCATCACAAGCTTTTTTATATGCCTGATATAAATTTGGTTCGATTCTATCGCATGCAATTTTAGCATTTTGGTGCCAATGGATGGCATCTTCATCATATCCATAGTATGGGGTTAAATCAAAACCTCCTCCAAACCACCAAACTGCTTGCCCAGAGTTTGGCGATACATGAATGAAACGTACATTCATGTGTGTGGTTGGTACGTGTGGATTAAGCGGGTGAATAACTAGTGAAACACCCATAGCTTGGAAGCTTGCCCCTGCTAATTCTGGTCGCATGGTCGTGGCTGATTCAGGGAGACGGTCGCCTTGAACATCAGAAAAATTAATGCCTACCTTTTCAAATATTAGTCCGTCTTCTAAAACGCGGGAGCTACCAGCGCCGTTGCTAGATCCAATCTTTCTATCCCAGTCATCAATTATAAAACACTTGGAGCTTTCATAGCGTTTAAGTCTCGAACAAATACGTTCCTGTAGATCGGTCAAATACGAGCGGACAAGATTTAAATTTGGATCAGACATTTTGAACCTTATGTTGCATCATCAGTTTCTTTGGTACAAGACTTTGATACATTTATTCCGCATGATTCAAAATAACCTAAAATTTAAGGAATTGCCAGAATCGGTAATGATTTTCGGATGTGGCTACATTGGTACTGCTTTAGCAAAAGTACTCTTAGGCAATGGTGTTCGTGTTGGTGCTTTAACCCGTAATCAATCGCAAGCTGAATTGCTCCGTTCCTTGGGTGCTAAAGAAGTCATACAGTGTGATTTACACGATGCAAATTGGCCAAATTATTTGCAGCTTCCTTATCAATCGGCAGTCAATTGTGTCAGTTCTGCAGGTGGCGGTCTTTTGGGCTACCGCCAATCTTATGTAGATGGACAAAAAGTAATTCTCGATTGGGCTAATACCCAAAAATTAAATAATTTTATCTACACTAGTAGCACATCTGTTTATCCTCAAAGCGGTGGAGTTGTAGTTACTGAGCAGATGAGCACGCAAGACTGCTCTGAGTCGGCTCTATTACTTCTGGATTCGGAACGATTAATTCAAGAGCAGCAGTCACTATTCCAGAAGCATTATATATTCAGGTTAGCTGGAATCTATGGTCCTAAGCGTCATTATTTACTAGATCAATTAAAGGCAGGCTCAAGTATTATTGCTGGTAGAGGAGATTATCATCTTAATTTAATCCACTGCAATGATGCAGTCAATGCTCTGTTAATTGCGTTGTCTTCGGAGAAAAATGTAGAGTCTGGAATTTTTAATCTATCAGACGGTAATCCGTCATTTAAGCATGAACTGGTTTCTTATTTGGCCTCTAAGTTAGGCCTTAAGCAGCCAGTTTTTGATCCAAGTTCTACTTCTTTAAGAGTTAGGCATCGTGAAGGTTCTATGCCCGATCGTATCATTGCAAATAATAAGCTCATTGAATCTTTTGGATGGCAGCCAATTTTTCCAGAGTTTCGCTCTGGATATGAAGCAATATTAAGTGATTTTTGAATTATTTTTCAAAAGTTTATAATTATAAAATATTTCTTTATATTTTTAGAATAATCGGAGTAAGTTATAGTTTTTAAGTATATATACGCACCTCATATGTAATAAATTTATTAATTTGGTTACATTCTTCATTTACTGCTTGAAATAAGTAACATCTAAGTAACATCTGCGTAACATGCAGAACTGTTGCGTGTGTGGTATATCCGACTATTTGGTATCTTTAGCTAAGTGCATTTTAAAAAATTGCATGAGAGTTACTGGTATCACTTTTCTACTGGATCGTAACAGTTCATCTAATGTTGCTAAACACGACAGCAATCTAATCGATCCATTAGCGAGTTCGAGCCGATCTATCGGGGCAGCAATCGCTGAGGAAAATGACGTTTCTTTAGACACGGCATCTAATTTATGTGAGGTTTGGATTGAACCAGATTCTACTGTAACTAAATCACAATCTCTATGTGCGCGTCGTCGCATCGAAGGTTCTACATTTGTTATCGGTCGCCGTAGGTCTACTGTTTCTTATATGTCTGTAAATCCACCAGATCTCTATGTTTCGCAAACAGAGCCTTATTCTCTGTCTAAACGGCATTGTATGATCAAAATTAATAATGATCATGTTTACATAAAAGATCTAAATAGTCGCCTTGGTACAATTATCAATGGTCGTCGTTTTGGTAATTTAATAAATGGTGTTAGTGTTATGAAGCTTAGGTCTGGTGAAAATAGCTTAACCTTAGGTAGGAGAAGCGATAATATTAAATTTCGTATAATAGTTAATAAATAAAGAGTAACTCTGCCATTATCTTTGATTGGATTAATCAACTTGACTCTAGGTGAAGGCAGTGGCGATATTCACTTATCACTAAAATTCATTAATTTGTTATCATGGCAGGTGTTGGTAAGTTATTAAAGCAGGCGCAAAAAATGCAGAAACAAATGCAAGTAATCCAAGAGGAACTTGCTGAAAAAGTTATTGAGGTTTCCAGCGGTGGCGGTGCTATTCAAATAGCAGTTACTGGTCAGGGTGAGTTTAAATCAGTCAAAATCGACCCTGAATTCCTTAAGGAAGATGCTGAATTTATTGAGGTTACTGTATTGTCTGCTATTCAAGAAGCTGCGCAAAAAGCTAAAGATACCAGTGAATCAGCTATGGGATCTGTTTCATCTGGCATGGGTGGATTTCCAGGCTTGATCTAACGTGACTCCCGCATACGAGAGCTTATTGCATGCGTTAAAGGGCCTTCCAGGACTAGGGCATCGCTCTTCTGAACGATTAGCCATTCATCTTTTGGTAGAACAACCAAAGAGTATGAGTAGCTTAATTGATTCTTTGAGTAAGGCGAAGCAGTCAGTCGGCAGTTGCAACTTATGTGGGAATATTTCTGAAAATGAAACTTGCTCTATTTGTGAGGATAGTCAGCGCGATCCTGCTCGACTTTGTGTAGTCGAGCATGTTACCGATTTAATTGCAATCGAACGATCTGCAGCTTGGCAGGGGCAGTACCACGTTTTACATGGTAAATTATCTCCTATTCATGGAGTCGGTCCTAATGATTTAAACTTTGAATCATTATCTAGAAGAATATCACAGGGACAAATAAGTGAAATTGTCCTCGCACTATCGAACGATATAGAAGGGCAGGCGACTTGTCATTATCTTCAAGAAGAAATTGTAGGTAAATTACCAATCGTGATTTCACGTATTGGATTTGGATTACCGAGTGGTGGCGGAGTTACTTACGCCGACTCGGTTACCTTGAGAAGCGCCCTAGCGGCTCGACGTCAATACGAATAATTCTAGTCTAGTATTTAAGAATTCCCTCAGTAATTCCCTTGGAGAATCATAATGGTGGTCAAGGCGGGACTTGAACCCGCACGCCGTTTATAGGCACAAGATCCTTAATCTTGCGTGTCTACCAATTCCACCACTCGACCATTATAGATAATACGATATTTGAAGCTTCAGAACAGAAAGGATAGTCAATTTGTTGTTCAACCCTAAATTTCAAAAAAGTGGTAGTTGCAGCAAATAATTCACTAGTCTTGTTTGTTGCCCTTAATTAACATAACTGTCACTAATTATGTTTTCGACATATTTATATGACTAATAGAGTATGCAATCTTTATCCCTCTTATGGCTGACAATACTTCAAGTGATTCTCAGGATCTTACTAATGCATCGATTGATTTAAACGATTTATCGGGGCTTAACTTTGGACCGGCATGGGCAGACTCTAATCAATCGAAGGGTAATAAAAAGAGCGGTGGCAATATAAATAAAGTTCGCTCAAGTGTGGATGGTGCCAAGACGCACGAAAGATCAAGTAGTCAGCGTCGAGATCGTCGACAAAAAGATAGTTCAAGTCGTAATAATGATCGCACTGTTTATAGCAAGGACCCGCAGGGTCGAAGGAGACATGGTGGTTCTCGTCATGGGCACGGTTCTAACGGAGATAATTTTGAACTAACAGTAAAGGTAGATTTGTATCCACAAGACGAAGCCTTTGAGGCCTTAATTAAGCGTTTACAATCGAATAATCGAACATACGAGCTATTTGAGATTGCGCATCTGTTGCTCGAGAAACCAGAGCGATTTGTCGTCGTTGTCTCTCCAATTGTAAAAAATAATAAGCAAAACGTACCTGCAGAAGATGCACCTTTGTTGTACTATTCTGTGCCAGGACATTTACCTTTTAATTCTGAAGAAGAAGCGATGAATTATGTTTTGAGTAATCATTTAGAGCTCTTTTTTAATAGTGAAGAAATTGCTATAGAAGCCCCAAAAGGAAATTTCCAAATGGTAAATAAATGTGGGGTTACCGGTGAGTTGTTAGGACCTCCTAATTATCATCGGTATCAAGAATTCGTACAATTTCATTTTACTAATAGAATTAATGGAATGTCCTACGATAGGTATTGCTCAAAAATTGAAGTAGATAAAAATCAGGAATCAATAGAAGCTTGGTTAGAGAAGATGAAAAAGGGCTTCCAATATACCCTTAAGGAAAAAGAGGATGGTGACCCCGAATCTTTTGATAGTCTTGAATCCGTGCGACAACATTTATTAGAGCATCGAAAAGGAAAGGTTTTGGGTTCTGGGAAAAGTATACGTTTTGCTGGTCGTGATATTGAGCGAATACCAAAAGGCAACATTCGCCGCTCGGTGGAAGCTTATATACAACAACAATTAAACTTTCCTTTAGACACAGCCAATAATATACGAGGTCGTCTGCGACGTCACAAATTCGCGGTATATAAAAAGGGTTCAAAGGGAGTGTCTTATGTATGTGCAGTTAAACGTAAGTTCCGGAATTGCAGCACAGTATTTACCGATTCTATACAGCAACTTATTGTTTTTTTGGAGAAGAATCCAGATATTCATGTCAGTCAGTTAGCTAACAGTTTTCTTGGTATTGATATTAAAAAACAATTACCTGAGACGCTTCATATCGAGAGTATTTCTAATGGTCAATCTGACGAAAAAAGTAATTCTTCTAGTGAAAATGAAGGTCAAGTGAATCTAGAGGAATCTAGTCTCCCTGAAGACACTCCTGTAGTTAAAGGCGTGCAGAAAGATTCTACTGGTTTAAGCGCTGCAAATGAAACCAAATCTAATATTTCATCAGTAGATCAAGCTCGCCTAAAACAAACTATGCTTGATTTGCGTTGGTTAATAATGGAGGGATATGTTACAGAATATGGTAATGGAAAAATATTTGCTCCACCACCTATGCCTGGGCCAAAAAATAAGCCTAAAGAGGCAGTATCTACGTCAAAAATATTTCAGAAAACAGCAGAGCAGCCTGAAGATAAAGCAGCCCCAAAAGAAAAAGTACTGAAGGATGAGATGGCCCCTATAAGTAGTTCTGAAGAGAACGATTCTGATACAGTTTCATCAGATATAGAACCTAGCCCTACTACAGACAATCAAAATGAAAGCTCTAATATAGACAATGGTGATGAAGTTATGGGTCTTGAATCACCGCCTGAATCTAAAGTTTAGCACATTTTGGTGGTGCCATCTGCTACTGCTATAGATTAAGAAGGGCATAAATGTATATTTCAACTGGTAGTTGTATCTGGATTCGTTCCTTTTATGGAGTGTAACTTACTCTCCGCTCGCAAATAGATTTCGCGACTGACCCATGCATCAGTGGCTGCATAACGTACTTGTTTGTAATCGAGCTGCGACTTAGCCCAGTTAGTAACTTGCGCAGCTTTACTAATTCTGCCACCGATCAAGAGCCCAGTGAGTGCCCTTAAACCACGGTTTTTATATCCGATTTTATTAGTTATTTCACTAATTTCTATAAATCCATTCGCAGAGAATTCCGCCAGCTTATTGAGTTGTTTGACATCATCACTTATGCCAACTCCAGCTTTAATTATTTTTTCATTCTCTAAAATTGGTAGCAATGATTCAAATGTAGATGTTTTACAAATCCTAAATAAATAAACACAGTCTTCGTTGGCAATTTGTATGAGCGCTGGTGGATAATATTCGCCTTTTCTAAAACTTGGTCTAGTTTCAGTATCAAAACCAAGTATTAACTCGCCTTTAAGTATTTCTACAGCTTCTTGCATCTGTTCGGTATCCTCCAAAATTTTAATAGTACCATCCCATGCGATTAATGGAAGTTCGTTAATTTCAGATTTCGTGATGGAATGACTTATTTGTATGTCTTCGGTCATTTTGAATTTTACTTCTACTATTGAAGTAATCCAATTTTGATTGTGCAGGATTGATCAATACTATCTAGAGCTAGTTTCACGCAAATAGTGAATAGCCTTTTTGTGGAGAATATTTAAATTTTATTTAACTGTATTGTTTAACGAGTTTAGTAAACTCATTAAATATAGGATTTTCTGCACTACCAACAAGACTGTAAAAAATTGTTTCTGAAGGTAGTACATGAGCGTCCATACTCAGTAGCTGTTGAATTACTGGTTGTCTGTCCTCAATGCGTCGCTCTGCGATACAATCCGATAATAGGGTTACACCGATATTTTCACCCAATGCTGCAACTGCAGTTTGATAGATACAAATAGATGATTCTAATCCAATGAGGAGTAGGTGCTCTATTTGGTTATCTCCAATCCATTTCTTAATGCCGCTAGAGTCCATCGCAGAGAATGAATCTTTACTGAAAACTGGTATTTCCTCAGGTAATATTCTTCTTAACTCATCACAGATGCTTCCAAGCTTGGTAGGCGATTGCTCTGTAACTGCAACTTTACATTGTAACAGTAGGGCGGCTTGTATGGCAAAAGAACAGCGATTAAGGAGTTCAATCTCATCATCGGTTTTGCTCATTAAGCTACTTTGTAGGTCGATAATTAGTAAACCAAGATGTTCTGTTGGGTTTATCATACTGAGTTAACCATATTTATCGAAGCAGTAGTAAATGCGAGCATTAAGCAGATGCTTATTTTTACATATACAGAATCACTTTCTTACATTTACATAACATTTCATGTTTAGTTTAAACACATTTTGCTTAGAATTTAATACGATTTACTATTTATTAAAACGTATAAGATTAGCTAACAATGGCTAAGTAAAGTAATAAGAGGCTTGTCGATTTGGCTGAAATATTCATTCATTATACTTTATATTTTACATATGGATTGGCATTTTAAAACTATCGCACGCAAGTCATGCTTAACGAATAAGTTCTTTGTTCCTGGCGATAAAATTGTTAGTTTGATTTATGCAGGAGATAATGCTGATGAACTTGGTCGCGGCGACTTACTTTCTACAGAGGTTAATGATTTTAAAATTGATGGAGACTTATTAGGTCGATGGACATGTGTCATTAAGGACACGGATTCACAAGCTGAAGACAGCTCTCAGAGATTTGCCTCAGCTGAAGAGCTCTTTCTTTCTTTATATAATGATAGCTCGGACGTGGAAAAAAAAGTTCACTTAGAATCAAGCGCACTGAAACACCTACTTGCTTTAATGCTTGAGCGAAAACGAGTTTTGCGTGCGATCGGGCCGCGAGTAAAGCAGGGTGATCAGCTTTATTATTACTCTAAAAATAAACAAGAATATCATGTACCGGTTATTGATATATCAACTAATTTAATGCTAAGAATTCAAGATGTCATCGGCGACATTTTAATTTAAATATTTATGATATACCAATTTATTAGATTAATTTGTGTGGTATTTTTGCTTATTTTTGCTACGGGCTGTCGAGGTAGAACATTAGAAAATACTTGTGTACCAAGATTATTGCTAGAGCAACGCGGTTTAAATTACGGAGCTATGAGCGCGGTTATCGTTAAGCTTCAAAAAAGTAATACTCTCGTGGAGGTTTATCCCGAACCGCTCATAGATGAGTTCGAGATCAAGAATGTTGAGCTAGTTCAGGTTGATAAGGGTTTCGCATTACTTTTTATTCTTTCTGATAAAGGTGCTCGAGATCTTTACAGAGCTAGTGTTACGCATATGGGTAGTAGAGTTGTACTTAGCGTTAATTCAAATGTTATTGGTCAACGCTACATTGATGGTGCTATTAATGATGGTAAATTTTACACGTTTGTTGAATTACCGCAAGATAGCCTTGGGCAATTGGTCTTAGACATCAAAGCAACGTTAGCTAATATACGTATACGTTAAGCAAATGTAGGCTTATCATTTAATTATGAGAATAGATTTAATTAATTTTTGCTTCTCATTATTATGTGCACTGTCATTTTTTTTATGTGGTCACCATGTTCAGGCAAATCTGGTTTGGCCAACGCCGAATAAGGCTTTTAATGAGGGCTATTCAATAGAATCATTTGTCCAATCGACTGCCTCAGGACGTATCGAATCGGGCTTATTTGGATGCGTCCGTAACAATGGGAGGCGTTTTCATGAAGGTCTGGATCTTAGTCCTACTATGTATGATTCGCAAGGTGAAGCGAAAGATCCAATATTTGCTATAACTTCAGGAGTGGTGGTCTATGTTAATTCAGAAGCAAGTAGCAGTAGTTATGGGCGTTATATCGTTCTTGAGCATAATGAAAAAGGACTCACGTACTTCTCTTTATACGCTCACATTTCTAAATTTGCTAATGGCATAGAGGTTGGAGATCGCATACAATCAGGAGTAATTATTGGCATTATGGGACGCTCCGCTAACTATGAAATTCCAAAATCTCGGGCACATTTACACTTAGAGATTGGGTTTAAACTTACTGATCATTTTCAAGCTTGGTACGACCGTCAAAGCTTCAAGACTCTCAATTACCACGGTAATTGGAATGGAATGAATCTTGTTGGTATTGATCCGCTCGAATTATTTACTGCCTTTCGTGAAAGACAGGTAAGTAGCATCAAAGATTATATTAATAATCTTACAATCAGTGCACGGATTCGTATTTTTACCAATAGTTTGCCAGATTTTGTTGGAAAGCATC
>MDSV01045007.1_pt1 | contig 14756 bp, 14 predicted proteins | sample 810851 | NCBI WGS metagenome assembly MDSV01 (sample SAMN05326640, study PRJNA326480) | marine metagenome | isolation source: seawater | place: Atlantic Ocean: North East | collected 2012 | reverse complement strand
TAAGTTTTATGAAAATAGGAGATTATGAAACTGCAGAATTTGCTTTAAAAGAATTTATCGATAAAAATAAAGATCATGATTTGGCTGGCAGCGCTCAATATTGGTATGGTGAAACTTTTAGAATTAGACAATTATATTCTGATGCAGCAACAGCTTACCTTGATGGATATCAAAATTATCCAAAAAGCAAAAAGGCAGCAGATAATCTTTTGAAACTCGGAATAACGATGGTTCAACTTGGAGAGAAAGATCAAGGGTGCAAAATGATTTCAGGAATCAAAAAAGAATATCCAAAAGCGAACAAGTCTGTGTTACAAAAAGCTCAGTATGAGCAGAAAAAATTCAAATGTAAATCTTAAAAATGGTTTTCAAGACTATAAGGATTTATCTAAAATATATCTAAATTTTAAAAAAAAAATTAGACTTACTTAGTAAAAAAAATTATGTAGTTGCAGTTTCAGGTGGGCCGGATAGTCTGGCTTTAGTTGCACTGTCTAAGGCATATACGTTTTCTAAAAAAAAAACTAAATTTTCTTATATACTGGTCAATCATAATCTTAGAAAAAACTCAAATCTTGAAGCCAATCAAGTTAAGGCTCTTTTAAAAAAAAAAAACATCACTTTACAAATTTTTCAAAATAAGAAAAAAATTAAAAGAAATATTCAAGCTGAAGCAAGAAATATTAGATATAAAATCATCTCAAATTACTGTAAAAAAAATAAGATTAAAATTGTTCTTACAGCTCATAATTTAGAGGATCAAGTTGAAACTTTTTTCATCAGACTTTCAAGAGGAAGCGGCTTGAAAGGCCTGTCTTCAATGAAACCACTTAGTAAAATTGATACTCGAGTAAGCTTATATAGACCATTACTTGATACTAAAAAAAAATTTTTAAAAAAAATCTCTAAAAATATTTTTGGAAAGTATTTTATAGATCCATCTAATAAAAATGATAAATACCTCAGAACAAAGGTAAGAAATTTACGGAGACCTCTAGAGAAAAGTGGAATTAAGTATGATCAAATTTTTAAGTCTATTCAAAATTTATCATTAAGTAAAATTACGCTAGAAAAATATTTAGATGAAATTTTCAGAGAACTAATAAAAAAAAGAAACAAAGAAATATTTATTAATTTAAAAAAATATGAAGAATTGAATAAGGTTACAAAAATGGCTTTGATTAATGAGTCTATTAAAAAGTTAAAAAATAATTACTATGATTTAAGATCAATTAAGGTAGAAAATTTAATCAAAAATATAAGCGGAAAAGATTTTAAAAGGGCAACTCTAGGAGGGTGTATGTTTTTTAAAAAAGGGGAGAATTTGTGTCTAAAAATTGAAAAAATTTAATCTTTTTAGTAAATTTGTAGCTTTTTGTCTTATTTACAACTTATTAAATATTACAATATACTTGTTTAAAATAAATTAATGACTATCTAATAACTATGAATTTAAAAAATTTAATAATGTGGATCATAATAGTTCTGTTGTCCGTCGGGCTATTTAACATGTTTCAAGATCCTAATAAAATAAATTCTGAGAAAAACACTTTACCTTTTTCAAATTTTTTAAATGAGGTTGATGCTGGAAGAGTTGTAGAAGTTCAAATTCAAGGAAATAATATTTCTGGAGTTTTAGCTGATGGTAAAACATTTAAAACTTATTCACCAAATTACCCAGAATTAGTCGATAAACTCTCCAATAAAGGGGTTAGCATTTTAGCTGCTCCGCAAGAGGACAAGATGCCATCTCTTTTAGGAATTTTACTATCATGGTTTCCGATGCTTTTACTAATTGGAGTGTGGATATTTTTCATGCGACAGATGCAAGGTGGAAAAGGTGGAGCCATGGGTTTCGGAAGATCAAAAGCAAAATTACTGAACGAAGCACAAGGTAAAGTAACATTTAATGATGTTGCAGGTGTCGAAGAAGCTAAAGAGGAAGTAGAAGAAATAGTCGAATTTTTAAAAGACCCAAAAAAATTTAGTCGACTGGGTGGAAAAATACCCAAAGGTGCTTTATTGATTGGTCCGCCAGGAACAGGAAAAACTTTATTAGCTAAAGCTATAGCGGGCGAAGCGAATGTTCCTTTTTTTTCAATTTCAGGTTCAGACTTTGTTGAGATGTTTGTAGGTGTTGGTGCATCAAGAGTAAGAGACATGTTTGAACAAGGTAAAAAACATTCACCATGTATTATTTTTATTGATGAGATCGATGCTGTCGGAAGAAGTAGAGGTGCAGGACTTGGCGGAGGAAACGATGAGAGAGAGCAAACACTTAACCAACTTCTTGTTGAAATGGATGGATTTGATACTAATGAAGGAATTATTTTAATAGCAGCAACTAATAGACCGGATGTGCTAGATCCAGCATTATTAAGACCAGGAAGATTTGACAGACAAGTGGTTGTAGGCAACCCAGACATTATTGGAAGAGAAGCTATCCTCAAAGTACACGTTAAAAAAATTAGTATAGGTCCTGATGTAAAACTAAGAACTATCGCAAGAGGCACGCCTGGATTTTCAGGAGCTGACTTAGCAAATTTAATTAACGAGTCGGCTTTACTTGCAGCAAGAAAAAACAAAAGAGTTGTTACAATGTCTGATGTTGAGGAAGCAAAGGATAAAGTGATGATGGGAGCAGAGAGAAGATCTATGGTAATGTCAGAGGACGAAAAAAAACTTACCGCATATCACGAGGGAGGTCATGCTATTGTAGCATTAAATGAAAAGGCATCAGATCCAATTCACAAGGCAACAATAATCCCAAGAGGCAGAGCTTTAGGAATGGTAATGAGACTTCCTGAAAGAGACCAGCTATCTATTACAAGAGAAAAAATGCATTCCGATATAGCCGTAGCTATGGGCGGAAGAATTGCAGAGGAGATAATTTTCGGACACGATAAAGTAACTTCAGGAGCTTCATCAGATATAGATATGGTAACCAAAATGGCTAAAAATATGGTAACAAAATATGGAATGAGCACTGAATTAGGAACCATTGCTTATGGCGAAAATGAAGAAGAGGTTTTTTTAGGAAGATCTGTAACAAAACAACAAAATATGTCTGAGGAAACTGCTAAAAAAATTGACGCTGAAGTAAAAAAAATAGTTGATAAGGGATACGAGAGAGCTCGGAAAGTTTTAACAGAAAAAATAGATGATTTACACAAATTAGCAAAAGCTCTTTTAATCTACGAAACGTTATCTGGAGATGAAATAAGAGACTTAATACTTAAAAACATTAAACCAACTAGATCCTTCAAAGAAGAAGACGAAGATGATGGCAAAACATCCTCAGCCCTCGGATCTCTAGGATTAAAACCTAAACCAGCTATTTAATAAATATGAGAAAATATTACACTCGCGCGTGTAATTTTTCCTATGGCACCAACTCAAGAAAACTTGTTAAAAGTAAGATAAACTTACCATTATGCGGTAATAGTTCTATATCTTTCAATCAAATTGAAATTTTTACCAGAGATAATCATAAAGTAAAATCTAAAATTATAAATATAAAAGATATAAAAAAAATATCTCCATCTTTAAAAAAGATAATTTACAAAGACATAAAAAAAATTACTGCAAAAAGAGAATTTCTTAGAAAAAAACCTCATGTTCTCATGGGTGTTTTGAATATTACTCCCGATAGTTTTTCAGATGGAGGGAAATTTAATTCATTTAAAAAAGCTCTAAATAGAATATCTGGCATGATAAAAGCTGGCGCAGATATCATTGATATTGGAGGTGAGTCAACTAGGCCAGGGTCAAAAATTATTAATCAATCAGAAGAGCTTATTAGGGTGAAGAAAATAATTGAAAAGTTCAAAAAAAGATTTTCAAATATTTTGTTATCTATTGACTCAAGAAAATCTTTGGTAATAAAACATTCAATCAAGCATAAAGCAGACATAATAAACGATGTTTCATGTTTTAAATTTGACCCAAATAGTTTAGATGAAGTTAAAAATAAAAACTTGTGGAAGATCATACATCATATGCAAGGTACCCCGCAAACAATGCAGATTAATCCAAAATATAATCATGTTTTATTAGATATTTATGATTTTTTTGAACAAAAAATAAATCAATTTAAAAAAGATAAATACAAAAAAAAATTAATTCTAGATCCGGGTATAGGTTTTGGAAAAAACTTGAAACATAATTTGATAATTTTAAATAAGATTTCTATATTCCATTCGCTTGGTTTTCCTATATTAATTGGCACATCCAGAAAGAGATTTATAAATGAAATTTCTGGTAATTATGATACAAAAGAAAGAATTGGAGGGACATTGTCTTCAATTGTATTTTCTTACTCTCAAGGAATAAAAATTTTCAGAGTGCATAATGTTGAGGAAGTAAAACAAGGACTATTAGTATTTGAAAAATTGTTGAATAAATGAAAAAAAAATATTTTGGAACAGACGGAATTAGAGGCACAGTCAATTTAGGAAATATTAATGGAGAAAAATTTTTTAAATTTGGTTTAGCCGCGGGAATATATTTTAAAAATTTGAAGAAAAAAAAACAAATAGCAATAATTGCAAAAGATACAAGATTATCAGGATATACTTTAGAGCCTGCCTTGGTATCAGGATTAGCGTCAGCGGGTATGCATATTTATACACTAGGGCCATTACCAACAAATGGATTAGCAATGTTAACAAAGAAATTGAGAGCAAATCTTGGCATAATGATCACAGCATCTCATAACCCGTTTCAAGATAACGGTTTAAAACTATTTGGTCCAGATGGAATGAAGTTATCAGATAAAATTGAAAAAAAAATTGAAAATTTAATTGACTCCAAAATTCTTAATCATTTGTCTAAACCAAAATTGCTAGGAAGAGTAAAAAGGTTAGAGGATGGAAACGATAAATATATAAAAATTTTAAGAAGTAATTTTCCAAGTAATTTTAGCCTTAAAGGTATGCGAATCGTAATAGATTGCGCAAATGGAGCTGGATATAAATCTGCTCCAAAAATGCTTTCAGATCTAGGTGCTAAAGTTTTTTCAGTCGGTGTTAATCCTAATGGATTGAATATTAATCACAAATGCGGATCAACATTTCCTATAGTTTTAAAAAGATACGTTAAAAAATTTAAAGCACATCTTGGAATAGCTTTGGATGGCGATGCAGATAGAGTAATAATGTGTGATGAAAAGTCAAAAATAATTGATGGAGACCAAATCATTGCAATGATTGCAAAAAGATGGAAAAAGAAAAAAATTCTTAAAGGCGGTGTTATTGGAACTCAAATGTCTAATTACGGATTGGAAAAATTTTTTCTGAATGAAAAGATCAATTTTAAAAGATCAAAAGTTGGAGACAGGTATGTTAAAGAGATGATGAGAAAGTATAATTATAATTTAGGAGGAGAACAATCAGGTCACATAATACTAGGTAAATTTGCTACTACCGGCGACGGTCTTTTAGTAGCGCTTGAAAGTTTGTTTGCTCTAAGAAAAGGGATAAAAGCAAGTAAAATATTTAAAGTGTATAAATCAATTCCTCAAAAACTTATAAATGTAAAAGTGAAAGATAAAAAAGTTATAAATTCTAATAAATGTAAAAAAGCAATTAAATTTGCAAATAAGTTGATAAAAAATAAAGGCAGACTATTAGTGAGACCTTCTGGAACAGAACCAAAGGTGAGAATTATGTGTGAGACTCTTAATGATTCTCTAATGGACAAGTGTATTAATATAGTAAAAAAAACTATTCACTAAAATATGTATCCAAGGTCTAAAATTCTTATTATTGCAGGATCAGACTCATCTGGCGGCGCTGGAATTCAAGCAGATATTAAGACAGTTACTTCACTTGGTTCTTACGCGATGACGGCAATTACTGTAGTAACCGCACAAAATACCACAGGAGTAAAATCTATCGTAGGAATTAAACCCAAAGAAATTTCTAATCAAATAGAATTTTCTTCAAAAGATATAAAGCCCCAAGCAGTAAAAATCGGTATGCTACACTCTAAAGAAGTAATCAAGGCAGTGCTAAAATCTTTAAAAAAAATTAAAATTAAAAAAATTGTTCTTGATCCAGTCATGGTTGCAAAAGGAGGTTCAAAACTTATCAATAACGCAGCTATAGTTTATATTAAAAATAAATTAATGAAAAAAACCTTTCTTATAACTCCAAATATACCAGAAGCAGAAATACTAACAAAAATTAAAATTAAAACTATTAACGATATGATAAAAGCTGGTAAAATTTTAATTAGTTTAGGCGCTAAAAATGTTTTGATTAAAGGAGGCCATCTTAAATCTAAAAATATGAATGATATTTTGATTAATAAAAAAGTGATTAAAATATTTAAAAGTAAAAAATATAATTCTAAGAATACCCATGGAACTGGCTGCACATTATCCTCTGCAATAACGACTTATTTATCATGTGGAAAAGAATTGATTAAATCCTGTGAGCTTGGAATTAAATATGTTAATGAAGCAATTAAATCAAATTTAAAATTAGGAAAAGGAAATGGACCAATAAATCATTTAAATTCAATTGAATTGAATAGAAAATTTTATTAATGAAAAACGTTGTTGTAGTAGGTTCTCAGTGGGGAGATGAAGGAAAAGGAAAGATAGTAGACTGGCTCTCTAGTGAAGCAGATGTTGTTGTTAGATTTCAGGGCGGTCACAATGCAGGCCATACGCTAGTAATTGATAAAAAAGTATTTAAACTGAGACTATTACCCTCTGGAATTGTTAGAAAAGGGAAGATTTCAATTCTTGGAAATGGCGTAGTTATTGATCCATGGGCTCTTCTAAATGAAATAGAAGAAATCAAAAAATTAGGAGTAGATGTAACTCCTGAAAACTTTATGATTTCAGAGTCAGCATCTCTTATACTTCCTTTTCATCAAGAAATGGATGAAATTCGTGAGGATGCAGCTGGTCATGGAAAAATTGGAACTACCAGAAGAGGTATTGGGCCTTGTTATGAGGATAAAGTAGGAAGAAGATCTATTAGGGTCATGGATTTAAGATCAGAAAGCAATCTTAACAAAAGATTAGAAAATGTTTTATTGCACCATAATGCAATTAGAAAGGGTCTTAATAAAAAAATTTATGAAAAAGATGAATTGAAAAAAAAATTACTTGAAATTGCTCCTAATATATTGAAATTTGCACAACCTGTTTGGCTTAAACTTCATGAGTATAAAAACGAAAGAAAAAAAATTTTATTTGAAGGTGCGCAGGGTATTCTTTTGGATGTTGACCATGGAACTTACCCTTTTGTGACTTCCTCCAACACAGTTCCTGCTATGGCAGCGACTGGTTCCGGAACAGGTCCTAATACAATTAATTATGTTCTTGGAATAACCAAAGCTTATACAACTAGAGTTGGTAGCGGACCATTTCCAACAGAATTAAATGATGAAATAGGAGAAAATTTAGGCAGGAGAGGAAAAGAATTTGGAACCGTTACAGCAAGAAAGAGAAGATGCGGTTGGTTTGATGGAGTCTTAGTGAGACAAACAATTAAAATTTCAGGAATAAGCGGAATTGCTCTTACAAAATTGGATGTCTTAGATGAATTAGATGAAATTAAAATTTGTGTCGGTTACAATTTAAATGGAAAAGAAATAGATTATTTACCCGCAGCTTCAGAGGACCAATTTAGCATAAAGCCGATCTATAAAACTTTTAAAGGGTGGAAATCAAAAACTCAAGGGGTAAGAAATTTTAAAGATTTACCTGAAAATGCTAGAAAATATATTCACGCTTTAGAAGATTTCGTAGGTGCAAAAATTTCAAGTATCTCCACTAGTCCCGAAAGAGATGATACTATCTTAGTTGAAGATCCTTTTAATAGTTAATTTACAGGCAACAGATTTTTTGACTTACTAGCGTTAATCATTGATTTTTGTAATTTTTCAAAAGCTTTGGTTTCTATCTGTCTAATTCTTTCTCTACTTATTTGATATTTTTTACTTAACTCTTCTAACGTTTTTGGTTCCTCAGCCAGCCTTCTAGCTGTAATAATTTCTTTTTCTCTTTCAGTTAAAATTTTCATGGCACTATTTAGTAATTCCTTCTTATCATCATATTCTTGCTTTTGAGAAACAACTAATTCTTGATCTAGACTGTCATCTACTAACCAATCTTGCCACTCATCTGCCTCACCACTTTTTATAGGATCATTAAGTGACTTTTCTTGACCCATCATTCTTCTATTCATATTTATAACCTCGTGAGAATCTACATCTAGTCTTTTTGAAATTTCATTAACTTGGTCTTCTTTTAAATCACCCTCTTGACCTGGTGCAATTTGATTTTTAATTTTCTTTAAATTAAAAAAAAGTTTTTTTTGCGCAGTCGTAGTTCCCATTTTGACCAAACTCCAAGATCTTAAAACATATTCTTGTATTGCAGCCTTAATCCACCACATCGCGTAAGTTGCTAATCTAAAACCTTTATCAGGATCAAACTTTTTGACTGCTTGCATTAAACCGAGATTTCCCTCAGAAATTAATTCATTTACTGGTAGACCATAACCACGGTATCCCATAGCAATTTTTGCTACTAACCTTAAATGACTTGTCACAAGTTTATGAGCAGCCTTCATATTTCCGTTCTCTCTCCAATTTTTGGCTAACATATATTCTTCCTCTGCATCTAGCATTGGGAACTTTTTAATTTGCGCTAAATAAATAGATAAACCTCCTATAGAAGGTGCTGGAAGATTGCTGATTTCATTTTTTTTGCCCATAAGTTTATTTATATTACAATTTTAATATTTCAACCGCTTAAATTTTTTAACAATTTTAATATCTTTTTAAAGCCCTCGGGAAGATCAGAGCTAAAACTCATCCATTTTTTTGTTATTGGATGAGCAAACTCAAGAGTTTTAGCATGCAAAGCCTGACCAGATAATTCGTTCAATTTTTGAAAAAAATCACTATTTATCTTTTTAAATTTAATATTTTTTTTTCCATATTGTTTATCTCCTAATAAAGAAGCTCCTTTATATTTTAAATGCACTCTAATTTGATGTGTCCTTCCTGTTTCCAGTCTACATTCAATCAAACTTATTTTTGGAATATCTTTAATATTAAAAACTTCTAACGTTTTGTAGTTTGTAACAGCTTTTTTTCCATTAAAATCACTTACTGTCATTAATTGTCTATTTTTTTTATCTCTAGTAATAAGTGTTATGATTTTTCCATCGAGGGGTCTAACAACGCCCCAGGACAAACAAATATATCTCCTTTTGATAGAATGTTTACTAAATTGATTACCTAAATTTGCGTGAGCTAAATTATTTTTTGCTATTACAAGTAGACCGCTAGTTTCTTTATCAATCCTATGTACAATACCAGGTCTTAAAGTTCCATTTATGTTAGATAAACCTTTTTTATATTTATATATTAAAGCATTAACTAATGTGTTTTCATAATTTCCAGCACCTGGGTGCACAACCATCCCCTTTGGTTTATTAATTACTAAAATATCTTTATCTTCATAAATAGTATCTAATTTAATTTTTTTTGGTTTAAGATTTTCAACTTTTTTATCAATTATATTTATAACAATCTCATCCTTATCTTTGATTTTTGTTGAGGGCGCTGTTAATATTGAAGTGTTTAATTTTACTTGTTTATTCTCAATTATCTTTTTTAAGTAAGATCTTGTAAAATTTTTTATATTCTCGCTCAAAAAAATATCTAATCTTTTTCCATTATTTTTCATATCTACGGAAAATTTAATTGTATTATTCATAAATTAATCTAGATTAGTCATATTGCGCCGGTAGCTTCAACTGGATAGAGCGCCGGATTTCGGCTCCGGAGGTTATGGGTTCGACTCCTATCCGGCGCACCAAAAATTTTCATTGTAAAACTTACAATATCCATTCTTTAAATTTTTCTTTATTATTTTGAATAAAATCTGGAAACGTATTATCAATTTCAATTTTACTATAATTAAATTCTCTTCCTAAAACATCTTTTCTTTGAGCAATTTTTTCATTTATCATTTCAATATCGTAAAATATATTTTTATTATATTCTTGATGAGCATAAGATCTTATTTTTTTTGAAATTTTTTTTGCATTTTTTAAGAAGCTGAAGTGCCAGCCCCCATCAAATATTAATTGAGGAAGATTTGGTTTGTAGATCTTCCAAAAATTCTTTTTTATTTTTATATCTCGCAACCATTGTGGAGATTTTAAGTATTTTTTTACACAAATTTTTGTACCATACCAATCAGGATTAGAGGTATTTAATAAATTAAGTTTCTGCTGAAAATTCTTTTGTACAAAACATGCATATTTTTCTTTTATATTAAAATTTTTTATTTTATGTGGATCAGGTATTTCATCTATATCAGAAATCATAACTAAATCATTTTCGTTATCATTTTTAAAACCTTCGTATAAATAATTACGTTGAAAATTTTCCCTTAACCAAGATGGTTTATTCCTCCACGAAGCTGAGAAGATCTTTTTTTTTACAGGCAAAGTATCAACAACTAAATAATTTATTTTTTTATTAAATTTTTTAAAATTTTTGATATCAAAGTTTAGTTTTTTTTTATTGCCTGAGTGGTCAGTTCTAGACTCCACTATAACAAATTTGTCCACCTCTTTATTTAAAATATTTAAACGCAAATCAAGCATAAGATCTTCGTCAAAATACATAAAGCAATCGATTAATCGCATCTTTTAATTTAAATCTTTTGAGATTTATTCTCCCATGTTTATTAAAGTACCTCTATTTTTTGCCCCTTTATAAGATAGGTAAAAAGTAATTATTCCAAATACAAAATATATAAAAGATATGAAAACAGCTTTTAATATCTGAAAATAACTTATGGTATCATAAATTAAAATATTTCTCATCTCCTCGAAAATATGAACTAAGGGGAGTAACTTTGCTACTTCTTGAAGCCAAAAAGGGAGTATATCAATTGGATAATAAATACAGCCTAATGGAGCCAAAAAAAATAAACTGGCCCAAGCAATATTTTCAAAAGAAGGACCGAATCTTACTAATCCAGCAGTAACTAAAAGACCCAGGGTTACGCCAAAAATATATAGAGTGATTAATAAAAAAATTAGCGGTATTCCTATTTTAAAAATAGAAACACCAAAAAAAGGAATCGCTAGAAGAGCTGCTGGTACCAAACCAATTAAAGTTCTAAAAATTGCAGTTAATGTAAGCGCAGTGATTATCTCGCTTAACTTGATTGGGGCAATAAATAAGTTTGTAAAATTTCTACTCCAAATTTCCTCAAGAAACATCATATTATAGCTAATACTAGATCTAAAAAGAAAGTCATAAAGAATTGCAGCACTTAAAATAATACCAACAGTATTTTCATAATAAGATGAACTTAAGGTAAAAAATTTTGAAATAAATCCCCACAAAAATATTTGAATAGTTGGCCAATAAATTAAATCTAAAATTCTCGGGAATGAACCTTTAATTAGGTAAATATGCCTCAAACTTAAAGCGAATATTTTATTCCAACTCATTTTTGTTCCTAGCTATTTTTAAAAAAGTATCTTCAAGGTTTTCTCTACCATGTTTTTTTATCAATTCGACACAAGTCCCACTATCCACAATCTTACCTTGCTTCATCATTATTATTTTATTACAAAGTCTCTCTACTTCTCTCATATTATGAGAAGCTAATAAGATAGTAATTTCATTATTTTTTTTTTTATATTTTTCAATATATTCTCTTACGAAATCTCCGACATCAGGATCCAGGCTTGCAGTTGGTTCATCTAAAAAAAGTAATCTTGGTTTGTTTATTAATGACTTAGCCAAAGTCACCCGATTTTTTTGACCTGAAGACAATTCACCTGTTTTTTTATTTAAAAATTCTTGTAAATTTAAATCCTCGACCATTTCCTCTATTCTTACCTCAATATTTTTAACACCATATAGTCTAGCATAAACATCGAGATTCTGTTTTACAGTAAGTTTTTTTGGCAATTCTATATAAGGGGAAGCAAAATTCATTGAACTTAATAATTCAATTCTATTTTTAGGTTCTAATTTAATCTCATTAATAAAAATTTCACCGCTGGTTGGTGTAATTAGCCCAAGCATCATTCCAATAGAGGTTGTTTTTCCACACCCATTAGGACCAAGCAATCCAAGAGTCTCATTTTTTTTTATATTAAAACTTATATTATTTACTGCCGTTGTAGACTTAAATTTTTTTGTAAGATTTTGTACTTTTACTTTCATTTAAAATTTTGACGCTCTTTTTATCCTATCATTGATTGCTATTCCAGATTTAATATTTGGAATTTTGCTTATTTGAATTTTTTTATATCCCTTTTTTTTTATTAATCTAAAAGTTTTATATAGATTTGATGCCGCTTCATTTAGACTAGGTCTTTCACTTAAACTAAAAAAATTTTTCTTATTTTTGAATTTGTTGCCTAAATAAATAAAAGCACTTTTTCCATCGTACTTTTTTTGATTAATTAATACTGGTATTCCTGGGGAGTAATGTTTTTTCATCATTCCCGGTGATGTCATAACTTTACTTCGAATTTGTTTTTTTATTTTCAATTTTAAAATTTTCTCTATTAAACTTTTATTAATTACACCAGGTCTTAAGATTTTAGGAGTGGCAGTTAAATCAATCACAGTCGACTCAATCCCAACTTTTGCTGTACCTCCATTTACTATTAAAGGAATTTCTTTTTTAAACTCCTCGAATACATCTTTTGCATTCACCGGACTCACACTCTTAGATTTATTGGCGCTAGGCATCGCTAAAGGATATTTAATTTCTTTCAATAAAGACCTTGTAATTTTATGATTTGGAAATCGAATTGCTACGGTTTTAAGTTTAGCAGAGGCAAGAGGATGTATTTTAGAATTAATCTTTTTTTTTAAGATAAATGTAATGGGACCTGGACATAATTTTTTGTATAATTTAATAAAATATTCATTTGAAACAACATCATTTATCGCATCATCAAAACCATAATAATGAATAATAAGAGGATTAGATTTAGGCCTACCTTTTAAGTGAAAAATTTTTTCGATCGCATTTTTAGAGTAAGCATTTCCACCTAGGCCATAAACAGTCTCTGTCGGCAAACCCACAACATTTTTATTATTTAGATAATTGATAGTTTTTTTGAGAGTTTTCTTGTTAAAAGAAAATATATTTGAATAGCTATTTTTCATAATGTAAATATTATTTATTAGATGAAAATTGAAAATATTCCAGCTGATATAAAAAGTAAATCATTAAAAGAGGCCCGAGACGAAATTGATAGAATTTTAAGTAAATTGGAAAATCAGGACACCAAACTAGATGATTCTTTAGGGGATTATCAAAGATTAATTCAATTAAATAAATATATCGACATTTTATTCAAAAAAAAATTAAAAGAAATTTCAGAAAAAAAAGAAAAATGATAAAAAAAAAATTATTTCAAAACGCAAAAAAAATAGATAAATTTTTAATACACTTTTTAAAAAAACAAAAAAAATCTCTTTTAGTAAAGCCAATGAAGTACGGTATTATATCTGGTGGAAAAAAAATTAGATCAACTATAATTTTTGATACTGGTAAAATATTTAATATAAATGAAAAAAAGCTTTTAAATATTTGTGCAGCAGTTGAATGCATTCATTCATATTCACTAATTCATGATGATCTGCCATGTATGGACAACGATTCTGTACGAAGAGGAAAACCTTCCACGCATATCAAATTTGGCGAGGCCTCAGCAGTGTTAGCAGGAAGCTCCCTATTAACTTTAGCCTTTGAAATTATTGCTGATAAAAAATATTTAATAAACTCTAAAATGAAAAATGAAATTGTGAGATTTTTAGCAATTAGTTCTGGGCATACCGGCATTGCCGGCGGACAAGAATTAGATCTTAAATTTGAAAATAAAAAAAAACAAATTAATCAAATAATTGAAATGCAAAAGAAAAAAACAGGGAAGCTATTTAATTTCTGTTTATATGCAGTAGGTGTAATCGCAAATAAAAAAAGAGAGGAAAAACTCTTTTTAAGCAATCTTGGCGAAGAAATAGGTTTATTATTTCAACTTGCTGATGACTTTTTAGACAAAAAAGGTTCTAAAAAGATACTGGGAAAACCAGTTAAAAAAGATAATAAAAAAGGTAAATCAACTTTATTAAACTTAATGGGAGAAAAAAAAGCTTATATGTATGCCAATAATTTAAAGAAAAAGATATTGCGTAAAATAGAAAAACATGGAAAAAAAGCAAAAGAATTAACACGTACAATAGAATTTATACTAGAAAGAAAATTTTAATGGGTAGACTTATTAAACAAATAAATTTTCCTGCTGATTTAAGAAAATTTAAAAAAGATGATCTAAAACAAATCTCTGATGAACTAAGAGATGAGTTAATTGATGTAGTCTCAGAGACGGGAGGACATTTAGGAGCAGGATTAGGAGTTGTAGAATTGACTGTAGCTTTACATTATGTGTTTGATACGCCTAAAGATAAATTAGTTTGGGATGTAAGCCATCAATGTTATCCACACAAGATTATAACTGGACGAAGAGATAAAATTAAAACACTTAGAAAAGGTGGAGGTCTATCAGGTTTTACTAAACGAGCTGAAAGCGAATATGATCCTTTTGGAGCAGCACATAGCTCAACTTCAATTTCATCAACACTTGGTATGGCCGTCGCAAAAAAATTGTCAAATAATAATAATAATGTAATAGCGGTTATTGGTGACGGAGCTATGAGTGCTGGGATGGCATATGAAG
>MDSV01170145.1_pt1 | contig 14757 bp, 12 predicted proteins | sample 810851 | NCBI WGS metagenome assembly MDSV01 (sample SAMN05326640, study PRJNA326480) | marine metagenome | isolation source: seawater | place: Atlantic Ocean: North East | collected 2012 | reverse complement strand
TCATCAAAATTAAAATTATCACCGTTTATATGATTATTATGTTTATCACTTCTGATGTGCCTCAAGTGATAATGTAATCTTTTTTTTTTACAGAAACCTTGATGCAATAATGCTGACTCATGGATCAAAATATCCCCTTTCTTAGCGTCAACAATATCGTAAATTTCTTCAGGCAGCTTTGCAAAACCCTTGCCTTCTGTTCTTACATTGGTTCTTGAAATTCCATATTTTTCCAAAAGATCATTTTTATGTTTTGGAATAATTCTGTAACCCTTCTCATCTAACAAGTAAATTATTACTTGTACCGAATTTTCTGAAGGAAAATTGGAATCATCTCTATGCCATTCTCCCTGATAATTGTAAAAATTTGAATTTGTGTGAAGTCTAATCAAAGGTGTGTAGAAATTTTTCCATTCTAAAAAATTAAGAATATAATCTCTGTAGTTCAATTTTTGAAATTCGCCATATGTTTCTTTATCCAGGACTGAATGCAAAGGATAATCTACACCAAAAAGATTTAGCTTATTAAAAAAATTTGGGTAATCTCTATAAATTCTTATATGTTCCCAGCTTCCTGTTTGTGCTTTACATAGAATTTTTTTAGATATTTCACTAATTTTTTTTAATTCTAAATCATTATAAAAATTTTTAATTAAAACATATCCGTTTTGTTTAAAATCTTTTTTTAATTCATCCATCTTTATTTTTTACCTAGCGAATTATAAATTACTCTTCTTGAAAACTGTCTTTCTAATTCTTTTTGAGGTGTAAAAAATCTATCACCCTCTCTTAATTTATCTATTATGTTTTTTCCTTTAGAGTCTAAAACCTCCTCAATAATTAGATAATTTTTATCATCTACTGCAACAACTATCCATTCCTGATCATTTCTTATAATTAAACCTTTCATGTATTTGTGAGAAATATTTTCCCCACTATGAAGTTGTACCTTTTTAATTCTAACTATTTTTTTATTTGAATTTAATTTTGTTAAACACCCTTTAAATGGATCATCAAATGCATCAATAAATCTTTCTAGCTCTATACCTGACATATTCCAGTCTATCCAAGAGTCTGTCTTTGAATCTAATCTTGGGTAATATGATGATAAATATTTGGGTTGCTCTTGACAATAAAATTTATTACCTTTTTTAATTTTCTTAATAAAGTGAAAGTATAAATCTATTAAACCACTATCTAAATTTTCCTTAAAATCCTTTGGTAAACGACAATTTTTGGGGAATAATTTTTTCCGGCAAAATATTATTTGACCTTTGTCAACTTTCTGGACAATTTTATGAATTAATAAATTATTAATTCTATCATTTTTCATTATTCTCCAAGAAAATGAACCTCCACCTGCATCTAATGGCAATCTTGCTCCATGGAAATTAACTAAATTTCCTTTAGAAAATTTTATAAAGTCCTTTTTAAATATCCATCTTGATCCTAATGAAAAAAAAAGAGTATTCTCAGGTTTATAGTTTTTAAGAATGTAATTTTTTAAATTTTTATCTATATTTCTTATTATTTTATACCTAATATTTTTATCTATATTTTTAGATTGATCTTTTGAGGTAAAAATTTCTGTATTTAGATTGAATTTATCATTTATTTCAATGAATTTGTTAAATATTTTAGATGTACCAAAAAATAAAACATTTTTTAAATTCTTAATTTCAAAGTTATTTTTAGACATTTTTTAATTTAAATTTATTATAAATGTAAAAAACATAGAGCTCTATGAATATCAGGCTCCATTTTATCAGGTTTTCTGTAAAAATTTATATGTGCTCCAATTTCAACATTATTCCAATGAGATTTTCTATCTAAAATTCTCCTGAGCAATCTATTATCCATTTTGCATACCAGAATATTCTTTTTCTGTTTTCCTTTGATGATCAAAATTTTTTTTTTTGAATTATTGAGTTTTATAAAAACGTTAGTTTGAAAGTTTACTCTAAATCTTTTTACTCTTTCTTTAAGCTTGTCAGAAGCAATCATTAAGTCTTTTTTCAGGATAATTGGATTAGGTTGTTTGCCTAGTTGATAAGGATATTTACGTTTTAAAATTTTTTTTTCATAATTTTTTTTATGAAGGTAATCAATTGGAATATATTTTTTTAATATTTTTTTTTGCTTGATATCATAAGAGTTATTTTCGTTTAGACATATCACTTTAGTTTTAGATTGATTTTGAAATTTTGTCCTTAGATAATCTGAGCATTTTTCTATAGTTGTAGTTCCGAGATAACTATTCTTAACACCTTCTTTTCCACCTAAAATATAACTTCCAGCAAAAGGTAAAACTGCATCTGGTTTTAAAATTTTGATTATCTTTACTAAATGATCAAAATTCCTCTCTAAAATTTTTTGTGATTTAATTTTTTTTTGATCGATTGTTAAATTATCAAAACATGATGGATATGGTCCAGCAGCATTATAATTTAACATCGCAAGATTGATTTTAGAAAATTTTTTTTTCAGTATTTTGCTATATTTTAATGTTGGTGTATTGTCATTAAAGTTTATTGCTTTAATTTTATTACTTTCTAATACCAAGGCACTATCAATTAAATTCCCTATAAAATTTTCCTCATAAATATGTCCAGAAAATGCTTTGAAAATTGTTAGTTTGAATTCTTTAAATTTAATTGTTTTTTTATCCTTTATTAAAATTAAATTTTTATAGCCTTTTTGAATCAATTTTTTTTTTAAAAAGTTAGGCTCTTGATCTAATAAAATTATAGGGGTATTTAAATCATACTTAAAAAACCTTTCATCATAATGATCGGGATGTATATGACTTAAATAAATTGCATCTACATTTTTGATATCTCTAAACTTGGTTTGCAAAGGCGGATAATGAAACCAACTTCCATCAAAAACTCCATTGTCGATCCAAGGATCACACAAAATTTTTGTACCTTTACTTCCCGTAAAGATACCACATGCATTAGCTATAAATTCAAATTTCATTTAATTCTTATTAACATCAAAATTTATTGTTATCTAGAGACAAAAAGGTCTGATATAATTTTAAGATAATTACAATATGAATTATCATAATTTAAGAATAAGAAAAGCCACCAAATCTGACGCAAAATTTATACTAAATACCTATAACTATGGCGTGAAAAAACTTAAATTTGTAAATAAAGATCCAATAAGTTTCAAATCCCACCTTCTGTGGTTAGATAAAAATTTAAAAAAAAAAAATGTTTATATTTATATTGCTACTAAAATTCCAGAATTGAAAAAAGTTGGTTATATCCGATTTGAAAAAATTAAAACAAAAACTTGGGAAATATCAATAGCTAATAATCCTTTTTTTTACGGTAAAGGTTATGGATCAAAATTTATTCAAAAAACACTTAATAAATTTAAAGGTAAAAATAAATTTATAGCAATAGTTAAAAATAATAATAAATCATCTATTAATTTTTTTTTGAAAAATAAATTCATAAAAAAAAATAATAAAAAGTACTTAGTTAAGAAGCAAATTTCTTTAACAAATTTCAGTTATTTTGAATTTAGTCAAAGATTAATCTCTTAAGATTACCTTGTTAATGTAATTATTTTACCATCTGAAGGTTTGTCAGAATTATTTACTAGAAATAATAAGTAGGTACCATTTTGGATATAATTTTTATTATCAGGTATTGAAAATTGAATGTTATTATTTTTTTTTATAAAATCTATTTCAAAATACTTTGGTTCAGAACCTTGGGCGTGAGTAACAGCACCTGTTGAAAGTAATGTAACTTTTTTAATTTCGTCAATTTTATTTGTTTTTATCTTTAATAATTTATTTTTTTTATCTATTTTTGCTGAATTAATAGAAACAATTTCTGGTCTATCTGCTATTTTTGTTTTTCCATTCCAATCTTTCTCAAAAAGATAAGGTGGATAAAATAATTCAGCATTCCATACATCTCCACCTGCTAAAAGGATAGTTCCATTTGGTAGCAATAATGCTGTTGAATGGTAATTTCTTCTAAATTTTATTGGTGACAAATCTTTCCACTCGTTTAATTTATGAGAATATATTTCTGGATTAAAAACACTAAACTCTCTATCATTTAAAGCAGTTCCTCCGACACTAAAAATTTTTCCATTTGGCAAAATTATAGCATTACCATTAGATCTAGGGTAATTCATACTTTTAAGGTTTGAAATTTTGGGTTTAAAAGGATCTGACAGATCAATTTGCATCACCTCATTTGAAGACATAAATTCCTCACCTTTTTGTTTACCTCCAATTATTAAGACCTTATCTTTTTCAATCATCAAAGCAGATGCAGTAGAGCCTACAGAAGCACTCATATTTAAAATTGTCATTTTTCTCTTAGAAATTTCATTTTTTTGATGTCCTTTGTGATCAGCTTTTTGATCATTAAACATAAGATCATGACTATCCGCTTTTACCTTGTCGTTTACTAAAATTCTTCTTGGATTATTTATTGAAGAATTAAGTTTTATTCGACCAACATCATGAATCTTATTTTCTTGAGGGTCAAATAGCCAAAGCTTATTATACGATATACCAAAAATCATTCCATTTGAAAGCAAAAATGATTTTGGATAATTCCATTCATCAAAATCTTTATTTGAGAAATAGTTTAAAGTTTTTTCTTTCGGTAATGATACGTTTTGAACTTTATAAACTCCATTATTGTCTAATGAAATTTTTTCTGGAATATCACTATAGGTGCCATTGACAACATCCATTCCACCAAAAATATAATAATTATCCAAGCCATCTCTTACTATTGAACCGTACCATCTAGGGTATGAAAAACTCTCTAATTTATTAAATTCATTTTCTTGTATATCAAATTTTACAAAATCTTTTTGTGAATCAGGCCCATTTAATTTTGGTTCTTTATTTCCTCCTAATATTAACACTTCTCGATCATTTATTACTCTTACAATAGAGCAAAACGCATCCCAAACTAATGGTTTAAAAAAAATTTTATGAGCCTCATCCTTAAAACCTTTGTCTAAATCCCAAATATTAATATCAACACCTCCTTGTACATCATGATGTGCCCACTGATGATCACCTGCATTTCTATTGAGAACATAATTATCCGAAAGTTGGATATTATTATCTTCAAGGTCTTTTTTTACTGCATAAGATCCAAAGGTCATCACTTTGTAGTTGGGTAACAATATTGAATGGATAGCAGTAACATTCCAATCAAATGGTTTACTTACTTTTCCTAAAATATGTTCATTACCTGTTAAAATAAGTTCATTTAAGTTGAATGTTGGTTTCTGTTTATCTTCTCCATATTCGAGAGGATTTACTGATACTTCTTTATTGATATCAATATTTAATAGTTCGGTGCTGAAACCAAGTTTTTTTAAAATTGGTTTTCTATTAGCATATATTTGAAATATTGAATTTAGAAAAATTATGAAGAAAGCAATACTTGATACTAAAACTATGATATTTTTTTTAGTCATATTTTTGAACCTATTCTTTTGTCTTAATTAAGTAAATATTCAACTACCTTCCACCAGTGATAAAAATTGTCTCCCCAGATATATATGATGCCTTATCACTGGCTAAAAATTCCACTAGATTTGTAATATCTTTAGTTGAACCAATTCTCTTCAATGGTGTTTCTTTTATAATTTTATCGATCCTTCTTTTAGTTGAATGTTTTTTTTGAAAATCAGTATCTATAATACTTGGGGCTATTCCAACAACTCTTAATTTTCTATTTAAACTTGAGAGTCCTTTTGTAAAACCATTTAGTCCAGCTTTAGCAACACCATAATGAATGGAGTTTGGTGCGCCACCAGATCGACTAGCTATTGATGATACATTAATAATCACGGGTTTTTGAGATTTTAATAACAATGGTAATAGTTTTTTTGATAGAATAATTGGCGATAAGAGATTTAAGTTAACACATTTTACCCATAATTTATCCTCAGAAGTAATAAAATTTGTCCTTTTAATAACATCTCCAGCATTATTAATTAATAAATCAATTTTTTTTGTTTTCTTTTTTATATAATTAACAAATTTATAAATATCTTTTGGGTTTTCTAAATTTACTTTAAAACCAAAAAGAGAATTTTGATATTTTTTGAACTCATTCGATTTTAAAGGTTTAGATTTATATAGATAAAAAACTTTAAAATTTTTTTTTAAAAAATTTTTTACTATTTCTTTACCTATGCCTCTTGTGCCACCTGTAACAACTAAAGTATTATTGACCATTTTTGTTAATGTCATTTAAAAATTTAATTGTTATTAATGCCAAATAAATTGAAGAATGTCTAAAAATATTTATTCTTTTATTGGTAAAATCTACTTTTTCTTCATAATTAGAATTAATACCTCTTAATAAACAAAGTAAAAAATTTAAATCAAACCTTTTTTTTAAAAATTCTTTTTCTTTTTTAAAAAAGATGTTTCTATTAAAAACATCTTTATAATTATTAAGAATTCTTTTAGGCCAGTCATAACTAATTTGAAAATTATTTCTTTTTTTTTTCGATAAATCAAAAAGATTACTTTTAATATGATAATTTTGATATTCAATTGTATCATGGTCAAAAGTATAAAAAAAACGTGCAAAAGCAAACATTGGGTCAAGACATTGCCATCTTGAATCGGGATCTATAACAAAAAATTTATCATCTTTTTTTATATTTTTTAAAATTATATTTTCACCATGAAAATTGAAATGACCCAAAAAGCTAAAATAATTTTTATCACAATCTAAAATTTTAATTTTTTTGTATTCCAGAGTTTTTGTTAAAAGATAGTTAAGGCTTTTAAATTTACATTTGTTAATCAAAATTTCATTATTTTCTCTTAAAAAACTTAAGTGATCTTTTTTTTTTAATATTTCAAATTCATTCATTATAAGTTTAACAAATAAAGTGGATGGCAATTTATTGCTATTTAAATTTAGGTTTTCTCTTGAAATCTTATAAATTTTATTTTTGATATTATCAATTCTTTGAAGCTCTTTTTTATTTAATTTTTTTTTTAAAATATTTGAGAGAGTTTCGCCTTTAATGTATGGTTGGATATAAAAAAATTTTCCAAAAGAGGATATCTTTTTATTGTCAATAATAGTTTTGGGGATTATCTTATTATAATTAATTGATTTGGCACGTAATTGTTTTATTATTAAATACTCCTTTTCAAGACTCTCTCCAGCTCTTTGAGAAATTTTAAAAACATATTGATTATCTTTATTTAATATTAAATATTTATGATTATTTTTAATAATTTTATCTGTGTTTTTAATCATTAAAGAAAAAATTGATTCTTCTTCGAGTTAAAGAACCATTTTAAAGCTTCTATAACACTACGACAATAACCTCTTGTGTTATGAACATATGATTGAATAATAAGTTCTGAAATTTTATTTTTTGAATTATTTTTAAAAACATTGTCTTTAAAAATTAAATACTTTTTATCGCTTAATATATTTGATGCATTTTCTGAATAACTAAATGCTTTACTTCCTAATGATAATTCTGATAACGAGTAATTAAATTTTTGTTTAGTTGATAATTTGCTTAAATTATCTCTAATAATTTTGTAATTTAATGATTTATTATTAGACATCTCATACTTAAAGTAAAATCTTGAAATCATATATCCTGGAGGTGATATTAATGTTCGTAAAGAGACAGTATTATGATTTTCTATTCTAGGAAAAAGCCGCTTCATAGAATCTGACACTTGTGAAAAGGAGGGTCTTAAATTATCTCTTGGATCTTGTTCTCTTGGATTTAAGCTTTTTGTACCAAGTCGACCAGTGGGAGTATCTGGATGTACTATATCAACTTCTGTATTTAATAATTGAAAATTTTTACAAAGTTTATTTGCTACATCAAGTAAAGCAGCCAAAGATGACATCCATCCATTTGATTGACAAGAACCAAAAACAAAAATCTTTTCTTTAGAATTTCTTTTTTTATTAGCAATAAATTTATCATTTACGTTTAATAATGATGGATAAATTGCTGGTAAATACTTATTTTCGGCTACACCAAAAACGTAATGACTAAATTTCAAAAAACTAAGCATCAATTTTTTGTTATTAATTTGAGATTTGCTTGTTGCAACAATTGTTGCATCAAATTTGTTTTTAAATTTGATTTTTGCTAAATTTTCACTTTGAGACCATATTACTTTAATTCTTCTATCATTTATAATAATTGAGCTAGTTTTTTCATCTATTTTGATTGAATTAATTAATGTTGGATTAAGTATAATAAGCCTTGCTTTAAGCGAATTGAGAGAGTCTTTAATTGTTGGATCAATTAACTTAGTTATCACAGTTTTAATTTGTAAATTATCTTTTTTTGGGTTGTTAAGATAAATTAACATAGAACCTATTTCTGATCCAAATCCAATTAATAAAACATTTTTCATAACTTTATAAATTTTGTAACTGGTAAAACTCTAAGTTCCTTTTTTTTATTTACTTTTTTTATTCTAATTTTTTTAGATTGGATAATTTTTAATAGATCAATTAAGATATTTTTTCCTCCTATTATGCTTGCGCCTACAGAACCACTAAGTCTTGAACTTGCATCTAAAATTTTGGGTTTTTTTTTTTTATCTAAAGTTATATCAAAATCACAAGCTTTATGAATATTCATAATTTTTATAATATTTTCACAATACTTATATATTTTTGAACTTTCTATTAATTTACAACCTTCATTTACTGGTGAAAATGGATTTTCATATACCCTTTTTCTAATAGAGATATTTACTAATTTTCCTCTATTGGCAACACAATCAACATCAAAAGTGTCACCCTCATAATAAGGCATTAATAAAAAATTATCTAAAGATCCGAGTCTCAATTTAATTTGATCTCTAATTATATTCCAATTACCTTCAAGACAAATTCTATCAGTAAGTAACTCTTTACATCTATTTATATTGCCATTTATTACAAATATTCCTCTTGATCCACTTCCATATCTCTGTTTCAAAATAATCTTTTTTTTTGGATATCCAAATTTAAATATCTCTTGATCTGCTTCTTCTAAATTTGATATCTTTTTAAATTTTCCTGTATCTAAACCATTTTGATTTAAGAAATTCATCATTTGAAATTTGTCTGTCATTAAATTAACTGTCTCAAAGTCTCCTACAGAGGTAAGTATGTTATTTTTTTCAAATAATTTGCTGTTGTTTGAAACTGCTAAACTTTCATTTTCTGAGTTTACCAAAACAATTTTAATTTTATGTTTTTTGACAATATTAAAAATCTTATTAATATATTTTTTTTCAATTACATCAGCTCTTGGAACTAATTCAAAATTATCAAAAAAAGATTTCTCAATATTTGGATTAGTATCTACTCCAATAACTTTTATTTTTTTATCTATAGATTTCAATCCCATGATTGTGTCATAAGTAAACTTGCCCCCCGCACATGTGAATAAAATATTTGTCATCTTAATTTAATCTTTCAAAAGGTTTTTTTGCTACAGGTCCCTCTAACTTTTTAAAAATATTTTCATTTCCTGACTCACATTTTTTAATCACTCCAAATAAATCATTTAAAATACTTAAATATTCATTAATTATTTTTTTATCATGATAAATACTTAGATAAACTGTGTTAGATGCTAAAAATTTTTTTTTTAACATTTCTTGAGTAATAAAAGTTTTATATGCATTGAAATTATTACTTTTAATTGTAAATTTTGATATTGCTGGCAAACCTTCTATTTTAATATTGAGATTATTTTCTTTAGCAATTTTTTTCCATTGATTATTTAAGTAATTACCCATTTTTGTTATTTTCTCCCATGATTTCACCTTTTCCATTATTTCTAATGTTTTGATAGCTGCTGTTGGGCCAATCCGATCTGTCCAAAAAGTACTACTTATAAAAGTTTTTTCTGCATATTCCATTATTTCTTTTTTACCTAAAACAGCAGTGATTGGATAACCATTTCCAAGAGCTTTTCCTAAAATTAAAATATCTGGCTTAATATTAATTTTTTTTTGTAGACCCCCAAAGCTCTCTCTAAATCCAGACGTACATTCATCAAAAATTAATATAATTTTTTTTTTTGTGGCAATATTTCTTACTTTTTTTAAAAATGAAATGTCAGGTTTACTACTCCTGCAAACTTCCATTTTAATAATTCCAATATTTCTTTTTTTAATTAATTTTTCTAAAGTTTTAAAATCACCATAACTAAAAGGAAATGCTGTATTTTTTAAATTATTTGGAACACCTAATGGGTTTAAAGAAGATATTAAATGTTCATCTAAATTATTTTTATTCCCCAAATTTGAAGAAAGGTACCAATCATGCCAACCATGATATCCACAAAATGCTATATTATCTTTTGATGATGCGGCTCTTGCAATTCTTATTGAAATTGAATTAGCCTCACCACCAGTTCTTGCAAATTTTACCATTTCAGACCATGGATGCATCGCTACTAGTTTTTCAGCTAGGTAAACTTCTTCATAACAATTGAGAGTGGTCATAGTTCCTTTTTTTAATACATTTTGAACTGATTTATCGATTTGAGAGTTTGCATACCCAAGAATATTAGTCCCAACACCCATGGTTGCCATATCAGTATATTTTTGATTTTTTAAATCCCAAACACTAATTTTCTTACTTTTTTTAAAATATGTAGGCCACTTATTTGGTAAATAAAGATTTGGATTCTTTGATATAAGCATATTGCCACTCGGTATTAAAACATTAGCCCTTCTCCATAATTTTTGATTATCATCTAGTTCATTACCATCTGTAATTTTTATATGACTATTTTTTTTAAAAATCTGTGGTTTTTTCTTAAATAGTTTAATTATACTTCTCCAACTAAAATTTATATTTGGATTAAAATGTTCATAAATACTACGAATGACCTCTAAATCAGTTTCTTCATCCAAAGTTATTCTTAAATTTGATAGATCTTTGAAGGGACACTTTATATGCTTTGTTTTAAATTTTTTTAAATTATCTCTAAAATATCTTGTAACACCTTCTTTTTGAATCAATTTAATAGCATTATCATTCGCCTTTTTAATTGCATCAAAAGTAAATACCTCGACATCTAGTCCGTCGGGAAAAGTATGTGGAGATCCATTATAAACATAGTCGAGTTTATTTTTTTTTAAAATTTTAATAAATTCATCTATAATTGAGCTGTCTACTAATGGACAATCACCAGTAATTCTTACAATTATATCGGATTTGTATTTTTTTGCCGCTAAATAATATCTGTTTAAAACATTTTTTTCAGAGCCTAAAAAAACTTTTGAGGTTATTTTATTTAATATAAAATTTTTGAGTTTAATATTTTCTTTACTCTTGGGGATTGCAAAAATTATATCATCTACCATTTGACATTTAGAAACCCTTTTATAAATTAATTCTAACGAATTATATTCTCCTATTGGTTTCAAAACTTTTTCAGGTAGTCTTTTAGAACCTAATCGAGCTTGTATAATAATATGTGTTTTCAATTATAGTTTTTTTTAGTTAATATTTTATAAGGTTTAATAGTCCTTAGATTTTTCTTGCCTAACAATTTATCAAATTTTTTAATATCTATCTGAAATTTATTAGTATTAGAACTTCGCATTAAACTTATATTTTCTAAATTAAAAGTTTCACCTTTAATAATTTTTTTTTTGGAAATAATTTTTCTAAGGTACAATTTTCTAACTTTTAATTCTTCATTATTAGGCCCAATTTTATATTTTCCCATTATAGTTTCAGCTCTTCTTATGCCTGAAATTAATTTTGGCATTTCTTTGAAATCTGCAGAAATCTTGTGGTCTCCATAATTCAATTTTTTAAAGGTAATATGTTTCTCAATTACTTTAGCACCCATCAAAACAGATGAAATACATGTAAAATTATCCTGCGTGTGGTCCGAGTATCCAATTAATGTTTTAAATTTTTTTTTATAAGAGATAATTTTATTTAAATTAACCATATTATCTTTACACGGATATATCGATGTACATACTAAAATTGCTAAATCTTTTGAATTATATTTTTTAATAGTTTTAACTGCTCTAACAATTTCTGACTCAAATGCCATTCCAGTTGATAAAATTATAGGTTTATTCTTTTTAGCTATTTTTTTTATCAAAGGTATATTTGTAATTAAACCGGATGAAATTTTAATTAGTGGAAAATTAAATTGATCTTGATATTTTAAACTTTTTAAATCCCCAAAAGTTGAAAATAAAATTATCTTTTTTTTTTTAGCATAATTGAAAACTTTTTTTAATTTTTCTTCACATAAAGAGTATTTTTTAAAGTAGTTGTATGATTTTGATTTTGGAAAATAACTTTCTTTTGGGTCTGAAATCTGTAGCTTAACAGCATCAAAACCAGATTTTTTAGCAACGTCAATTATTTTAATACAATTTCCCAATTTTCCATTATGATTCAGACCTATTTCACCTATTACAAAAGTTTTTTTATTATCGAAAATTTTTTTATATTTATTTTTTACTAAATCATACATTTGATAAAATATTTTTAATTAAACTAGTATTATTTCTTGTGTTATACAAAACTTTACTTTTTACCAACTGATCAAGATTAAATAATATTTTGTTTTTGTTAATATCTTTTATGTTTCTATATATTATTGAACATTTTGATTTTAAATTTTTAAATTGAGAATCATTTTGACAGATTAAAATTGATTTTACATTAAGATATAAAGCTTCTGATGCAATTAATCCTCCAGAGCAAATAATAATATCTTTATTAAAGTTAAAAATGTTCCAAATAGAGTTTAATCTTCTTTTGATTGAAGTTATATTTTTTTTATAATTGGATTTGTTATCAAAAAAATTTTTTAAAGAATAGTTAGATCCTAAGATAAATTTGAATGTAAATTTTTCAAATTCTTTATTTAAAAATAATTTTAATAATTTAAACGAATAATTTTTACTATCAATATCACCCATATAAACATATATTTTTTTAGACTTTGATTGATTTTTCAATTTTAAATGTTTTTTGTTAACTATAAAATTTTTCATACCCAAAAGTTTTACTGTATTTTTATTAAGAAAATTTTTCTTTATAATATCTTTATTTTCTAAGTGGTAATTAATGTAAATATCACAATCATTTTTTAAAGCTAAATCATCAATAAAAATCAATTTCGTAAATTTTCTAACTTGAGATTGCCAATTAAAATCAAATAGGTAAGAGTCTAAAACAATGAAATCAATATTAATCTTTTTTGCATATTTCATTGTCATCATTGCATCTATTTTTTGATCTTCAATGCTAAGAGGATTAAATTTTTTTTTAATTTCATTTTTAGAGGATAAAATTTTTAAAGGGTATTTTCTTTTAATTAAATAATTCAAATTACCTGAATAATTACTACAAATAAAAAAGATTTTATTACCCATTTTATTTAAGATACTTGCTAAATTTAAGCATCTTTGCAAATGACCACTGCCAATTTTTTTAGAAGAGTCAGTTCTAAAAAGTATGTTCATTTTAAAAATAATCTACCCACTTCAAAAGCTTCCGCAAATTTTATATTTGAGCTAAGACCTCTAAACTTTGCTAATGTTTCAACTCCAATTTTTGATCGAGGATGTGGCCATGTTCTAAGTTCTTTTTTGTAAAAATTCATTCCATTAATCTTTTTTTTAATATTCTTGCTTATATCTACAAACACCTTAGGGTTAAAATTTGTAAAATTATTTGAAAAATTACATTCTGTGCTAGACAAAATTTCAAAAAACAAAATAGTTTTTACAAAGTCATATTTAATAATTGGTCTTACAGCTGTAATTACAGCGTTATTTGTAATACGATGATCGATGTTTAAATCACTAGAACTATGGGTTAAGATTGTGTCCGGTTGAAAATCTTGTACAATCTTTTCTATACTCTTAACAATATTTAAAAACCTTACAGTATCAAATGAATTATCTGGATAATTAAAAAATATAGGTTTTAGTCGTGTAATTGTTTTAGAAAAATTAAGTGCTGATTTTTTTCTATAATTAATCTCTTTTTTTAAGTTATTTCCTCTTGAGGAAACTCCATCACTTAGAAAGACAATTTGTATTGTTTTTTTTTTGAATTTACTTAATGTACCACCACATCCCAAAACTTCATCATCTGGATGTGCAGCGATAACTAAAATTTTTTTTTCAAACATTTTTTACTTTCCAGTAACTTGGAATTATAAGTTTATCATCTTTAATAATAAAGCTTTTAAATAATTTTTTATTATATTTAATTTTTTTTTTCATTCTTTTAATAATTTCTTTTAATTGACTCAAATTTTGCACACCAATAATGACTTTTTTGACCCTATTAGCACTCATAACAAATGCTAAACAAAAATGAATTGGATCAATATTGTTTTTTTGAATAAAATCTAAAAGTAGTTTCATTTTTTTTTTCCATTTTTTAAAGTAATTTGGATATTTTTTTTTCAATAAAATACCTTGTAAAAAAACTGAACGAACGTGAATTTCTACGTTTTTAAAAGATTTTGAATTATAAAATTTACTAGATAATAACCTTTGATCAAAAATGTTCAAAGGTGCTTGTACTACTTCATATTTAAAAATTTTAAAAAACTTGTGTATTTTTTCAGGGTAATAGGTTGAAATTCCAATTTTTGATATAATTCCATAATTTTTAAATTTAACTAATACTTTATAAATTTTTGAGAGGTTTTTTTTATTATTAAAAAATTTATCAAAATTATGTAATAATAAAATAT
>MDSV01088863.1_pt1 | contig 14759 bp, 14 predicted proteins | sample 810851 | NCBI WGS metagenome assembly MDSV01 (sample SAMN05326640, study PRJNA326480) | marine metagenome | isolation source: seawater | place: Atlantic Ocean: North East | collected 2012 | reverse complement strand
CAGCCTGGTAGCGCATCTGGTTTGGGACCAGAGGGTCGCAGGTTCAAATCCTGCCACTCCGACCATTTTTATGAAAAAAGCTAAAATTTACATTCCTAATAAAAGTCCAATGCAATCAGGTCTTGGTAAAACTGATAAATGGATTTTAGAGTATGAAACAAATGATCCAACTAATAATCCTTTAATGGGTTGGGAAAGTTCTTCAGATACACTTACTGAACTTAAATTAGAATTTTCTTCAAAAGAATTAGCGATTAATTATGCAAAAAAGAAAAAAATTAATTTTGAATTAATAGAACCTAAAAAAAGAAAAACTGTTAAAAAATCGTACGCAGATAATTTTCTTAGATAATAATAAATGTTTAAATTTTTTACTCAAAAAAAATGGTTTTTATGGAGTATTTTTGGTTCACTATTTATTCTTATTTCCACTTGGTACCAAGTACAACTTGATGTAAGAATTAATGAATGGTTTGGGGAATTTTATGACACCTTGCAAAAAGCCTTAACCACTCCCAACTCTGTCACAGAAAAAGAATTCATTGGATATCTTTTTACTTTTGCTAAAATTGCCGCTTTATGGATTTTAATTGCAGTTTTTACAGGTTTTTTTACTAGCCATTGGGTCTTTAGATGGAGAACATCAATGGCAAGTTATTACCATGAACAATGGTTGAAAGCTCGTTTAACTGAAGGAGCCTCCCAAAGAGTACAAGAAGACACATTAAAGTTTGCACGAATAATGGAAGGTTTAGGTACAGGACTTTTAGATAGTATAATGACTCTGATAGCTTTTACACCTATACTTTGGGGTCTTTCAAAACAAATTGATGTTTTACCATGGATTGGTGAAGTTGATCACGCTTTAGTATGGGTAGCAATTATTTCTGCACTTGGTGGAACTTTATTACTTGCTGCTGTTGGTATTAAATTACCTGGTATCGAGTATGATATTCAAAAAGAAGAGGCTGGATATAGAAAAGAATTAGTACATGGTGAAGACGACCCAATACGAGCGGCCCCACCAACAATCGGGCAGTTATACAACCGAGTACGTGGCATTCATTATAAATCTTATTTTCACTATTTATATTTTAATACAGTTAAATGGAGTTATTTCCAGGGAATGGTGATTGTACCGTATTTAGCTTTAGCACCAACTATAGTTACAGGTGCTATCACATTAGGTTTTGTTCAACAAATAACAAGAGCTTTTGGAAGAGTTGAAGGTTCACTCCAATATTTAGTAAAAAGCTGGTCTACAATTGTTGAATTAATTTCAGTTTGGAAAAGATTAAGAGAATTTGAAGCTAAGCTAAATATAATTGATGATTTAGGTACTGAGGTTTCGTGACAATAGACAAAAAATATATAGATCAGTTTATAAATGTAACATCCAAAGCAGCTATAGCTTCATATCATATGGTAGGAAAAAAAGATAAAATTGCGGCAGACCAAGCAGCAGTTGATGCAATGAGGAATGAATTAAACAAAATAGATATGACAGGTGAAATTGTTATTGGAGAGGGTACTTTGGATGAAGCGCCTATGTTATATACTGGAGAAATACTCGGTAAAAAAAAAGGTCCAAACTTTGATATAGCTGTAGATCCTCTAGAGGGAACAAATTTTGCTGCTAATAATTTACCCGGAGCTTTATCAGTGATAGCTGTTGCTGAAAAAGGCAATTTATTTAAAGCTCCTGAAACATATATGCATAAAATTGCAACTGCTAAAGTCGAGAAGGGGCTGATTGATCTTGATTATTCAATTAAAAAAAATATTGAAAATCTAGCAGACTTTAAAAACATGAGTCCTTCCAATTTAACAGCATGTATCTTAGATCGTCCAAGACATAAAAAAATTATTGAGGATCTATTAAATTTAAAAGTAAAGATTAAACTAATTACTGATGGTGATGTAGCGGGCGCACTTTTAGTAACAAAACCAATTTATAATGTAGATATTTATTTAGGTATAGGTGGAGGACCCGAAGGTGTATTAGCTGCAGCTGCATTAGATGCTTATGATTGTCATTTCCAAGGTAAATTTATTTTTGATAATGAAAAAAATATTAATGATGCCAAAAAAATGGGAATTATTGATTTAAATAAAAAATATGAAATAAATGAAATTGTTAAAGGAGATGCAATTTTTTGTGCTTCAGCAATAACAGATACAATGTCCATGAAAGGTGTTGTTCCTGACAATGATGAATATTACATAACTGAGACTTTAGTAACTCATAAACCCTCAAGAGATAACAATGTCAGTATTGAAAAGAGAAAGATGGTATTTGATCATATTAAAAATTAAAAAATGATTTCGGTTTCTGGTAGAAAATGGAGAGAAAAAAAAGTTAATCCGAAATTTGTAGAAAAAATTCAACAAGATCATAATTTTTCAAAAATCTTATCAAAATTAATAGTCTCAAGAAATTTTGATCAAAATGAAATTCATTTAATTGAAAATAATTTAAATTTATCTAATAGATTTCAAAAAAATCCAGATTTTATTGATGCTGTAAATCTTGTTTTCCAAGCTTTAGAAAATAAAGAAAATATATGTGTATTGGGTGACTATGATGTCGATGGATCAGCAGCCACATCTTTATTTGTTAATTTTTTTCAAAATTTAAAACATCCATTTTTTTATTACATACCAGATAGAGTTAAGGATGGCTATGGTGCTAGTAAAAAACTATTTGAAAAATTAATTCTTAAAAAACCTAAATTAATTATTATGGTGGATTGTGGATCAACAAGTGTTGAAGCAATAAACTATTTAAATAAAAATGAAATTAAATCTTTAATAATTGATCATCACGAAATTAATAAGCCATATCCAAAAGCAAATGTAATTATTAATCCAAAAAAAAATAATGGTTATTTAGAATATGACTATCTTTGTGCTACAGCACTTACTTATTTTTTCTTAGAAATGTTATTAAAAAAATTTCAACATAAAATTAATTTAAGAAAATATCTTATTTATGTTCTCTTAGCTACAGTTTGTGATGTTATGCCTTTAAGAAAATATAATAGATTGATTTCAATAACAGCTATTAAAGAATTTAAACTTACTGATAATCCGGTATTTGATAAATTATATAAATTAAATAATAAAAAAAGTAAAATTAGCATTAATGACTTGGGATATTTAATTGGTCCTATATTAAATGCAGGGGGAAGACTTGCAAAATCTAATTATGCTACTGAACTTTTATCAACAAACAGTTCTTTGATTATTAATAAAAGATCAACTGAACTTATTAGTCTTAACGAAAAAAGGAAAAAAATTGAAAATATAATTTTAAATAATATTGATTATAATAAAATAGAAAAAGATGATAAAAATATTATAATCTATTATGATCCAAATATTAATGAAGGATTAATTGGTATAATAGCTTCTAGACTGAAAGATTATTTTAACAAACCTTCAATTGTAATTACGAATTCAACTAATTTACTTAAAGGTTCTGCTCGGTCTGTGAATAATTATAATATTGGAAAAGCTATAAAAAATTTATTAGACAAGAATATACTTTTAGATGGTGGTGGTCATAGTATGGCAGCAGGATTTACTTTAAAAAAAGAAAGTCTTAACACTTTTAAGAGATCTATTTTTTTGGATTATTCAAAAAAGAGCTCTATAAAAGAACATTTTTTTTCATACGATGCTGAAGTATCATCATATGCTTTCAACAAAGATTTTTATACAGATATTAAAAAACTAGAGCCATTTGGTACAGGAAATCCAAATCCTACATTTCTTTTTAAAGATCTAAAGGTAATTAAGATAAATCTTATTAAAGAAAAATATCTATCTGTTATTTTAAAATCAAAAGTTGGATATACAATTAAGTCTATATATTTTGAATCAATAAATAATAAAATCAGTGAATATTTACAAAATTATAAAAAAACTTTTAATGTATTAGGTCAAATTAACGAAAATGTTTGGAATAATAAAAAAGTTCTTCAATTAAATATTCAAGATTTGATCATTTAAGTTAATTAAACTTGATAAATAATGACTTTTAAAATAAAAGATATCCAAATGGTCCCTTCGTCTATCGGTTAGGACAGCTGGTTTTCATCCTGCAAAGAGGGGTTCGATTCCCCTAGGGACCGCCATAAATGATTAAAGCAAAAAAGATTAAAAATGCAGATGTATTGAAAGAATACTTAATAGTTCATTGGCTGAAGGAAATATATAGTGAATACTAATAAAGCTAAAGAGATTGTTATATCCGCAATTACTGATACATTAGAAGGGAAAGTGAAAGTTACTGAAGATATGCAACTTATTGGTGGTGACTCTTTATTAGATTCTATGAAACTTGTTGAAGTTTGTATTAAACTAGAGGATTTAGCAGAAGAAAATGGTTTTGAGTTTGATTGGACTTCAGAAAATGCAATGTCTAAATCCCGAAGTATGTTTCGAACTGTTGCCGCTCTCTCAAACGAGTTTGCTAACCAATCGGAGTCATAAATTGATCATTGTTACTGGAGCTAGTCGAGGTTTAGGTAAAGCTATCGCTGAACGTTACATTAAAAAAGGTGAGAAAGTAATAGGTCTTTCTAGGTCTACAGATGGCCTTAAAATTGATTGCATACAATGCGATGTAAGTGATTATTCATCGGTAAAAAATGCTGCTCTAAAAGTTAAAAAAATGAAATTACCAATTAAAGCATTCATTAATGCTGCTGGTATCGCATCGATGAACATGGCAGTTACAACTGATGAGTCTACCGTTCAAAAAGTTGTACAAACCAATCTTATTGGTACAATTTATTGTTGCCAACTTTTTGCACCAATAATGCTTAGAGAAAAAAAAGGTTGTTTCATAAATTTTTCTACTATTGCTGTAGCATTAGCATTGAAAGGGGAGTCAGTTTATGCAGCGACTAAGGCTGGTGTTGAAACTTTCTCACGTACTTTTGCAAGAGAAATGGCTGATTTTAATGTTCGTGTAAATTGCATCGCTCCAGGACCAATTCAAACAGATTTACTTAAAGGAATAACTGATTCACAAATTAAAAATATTACTTCACAACAAGTTATACCGAAACAATTTAAAAAGTCTGATGTTTGTGATCTTGTTGAATTACTTATTGATGATAAAGCTTCTTCATTAAGTGGCCAAGTGTTAAATATTGGTGGTGTCTAATGACCATTTTAGACAAACTAAAAAAACGATGGGATGGAATCGATTATCCTTTTCTTATTCATTCTAAAAATCAATTAAGGTTTAATGAAATTTCAAAAGAACACACCATAGACATTTCTGAAATAAAAAGTGGAGATGTTGTGGCAATCATTGGTGACTTCGACCCTAAATCAATTCTAATATTATTAAAACTTATAGATAAAAATATAATTCTTGTACCACTTACTAATGACACAAAGTCACAACATGATTACTTTTTTGAAACTGCAGCTGTAGATTTTGTTATTGAAAATAACTTAGTTAAGCGTATTAAGCGTAAAAATAAACATTCATTAATAGAGAGATTAAAAAATGATGAACATGCTGGCTTAATTCTTTTTTCTACTGGTACCACAGGACGTCCTAAAGCTATCTTACATGACTTAACTCAGTTTATGAAAAGATTTGAAACACCTCGACCTACACTTAAAACAATCAATTTTTTATTATTTGATCATATTGGTGGTTTAAATACTTTATTACATACACTATTTAACAAAGGTACTATAGTGGCTCCAATATCTCGTAATGTTAAAGATATCTTGAAAATTTGCAAAGTTCATGAAGTTGAGCTTCTACCTACAACACCAACATTTTTACGTATGATGCTTATGAGTGGTCTGATACCAGATAATTTTCCAAAATCACTTAAAATTATCACTTATGGAACAGAGCGTATGGATCAGTCTACTCTTGATACTTTATGCAAACTTCTACCAAATGTTGACTTTAGACAAACTTACGGCATGTCTGAACTTGGAATTGTTCGAATAAAGAGCGAAGCTCGTAATAGCTTGTTTATGAAAGTTGGAGGAGAAGGTGTTGAAACAAGAGTTATAGATAATGTTTTAGAAATACGTTCCAAAACTCGAATGTTAGGATATTTGAATTCTGATAGTCCTTTTGATAATGATGGTTGGTATAATACCAAAGATATTGTTGAAGAACGAAATGGCTATTATAAAGTAACTGGCCGAACAAGTGAGGTAATCAATGTAGGAGGTCTGAAATTCATGGCATCTGAAGTTGAACGAGTAGCACTTCAATTTGATGGAGTAGAACTTGCAAAAGCTGAAGGTAATCATAATCCTATAACAGGCCAACACGTAGAACTAACAGTTCAATCTGCACCTAATACAGATGTTGATAAAGATAAGTTAAAAGCTTTTCTGAAAGATACTTTACCAGCACACATGTTACCAAAACGACTAAAAGTTTCTTCAACTGTTATAGGTCATCGTTTTAAAATAATTTAATATGGAAAATAAAAAAATTCTTATTGTAGCTCACCCAGACGATGAGGTAATTTTTTTTAGCTCAATTTTAAAAGAAGTTGAAAAAATAATTATTTGTTTTGGTGAGTCAAATAACTCAGAAGTTTCAAGGGGTAGAGAGTTAATACGCGAAACTTATCCTTTTAAAAATGTTGAATGGCTTAATATTCCACAATCTAATGTTTTTTCATTAGCAGATTGGGAAAAACCTATAATAACAGATGAAGGACTACAGGTTAAGATGAATGGCCAAAAATATCATGAAAATTATGAGTCATTAAAGAGAATATTTAGTAATTTCCTCACAGATTGCTCCATAGTTTACACCCATAACCCATGGGGTGAATATGGGCATGAAGAACATGTAAGTGTTTTTAATGCTATTTTTGATGTTATTAAAGATACAAAAACCGAAATGTTTGTTTCAGGCTATGTAAGTGATAGATCAAATGTTTTATTTAAAAAACGTCAAAATCTTCTAGGTAACAAAATACTTTCTAAAGATGTGCCAAGAGAAATTTGTGAAGAAATAAAATCTCTGTATATATCTAAAAAATGTTGGACATGGCATAATGATTATAATTGGCCAAATACAGAAATTTTTTCTAATATTAGACTATCTGAAAATCTTCATACACAAACTAATATTGATTGTAGTGCATTTCACCCAGCCATGTATCTTTCAGTTAATTTTTCACAAAATTACATTAGAAAATTGGCTTCAAAAATATTACCTAATAGATTAAAAAAAATCATAAAACGTTTATTAAAAAAGAAAGCACATAAATGATTAAGTCTATGAGTAACGGTTTCTATTTAGTAAATGAACCTGCGTTACTCAAAGAAGTTATACGTTTCCTTCAAAAAGGATTTTCTTGGACCACTCAAAGAAGTTCTGACATATTTGATCGATTAAATTCTCAAGAGCATAAAATACCTATTGGAGCTATGCTTGTAAACAATGGAAGAATTGTTATTGCTATATTATTGTTTCATCAGGGAAAGAGTGTTTTTGAAAAAAAGGAAATCATCAATCTTTCTGCTTGGTATGCAGAAGATACTCATAGAGGTATCGATGCTATTAAATTTGTAAAAAAGTTAATAAAAGTTTTAGAAAATTATATAATTACTAATTACACACCTAATAAAGCAGTTTGTAAAATATTAAAAGCATTAGATTTTACTGACATGAGAGTTCACCAATCATTAATAGGTATTTCAAAACAATTTCCTTTTTTAAATATTGTATCTTTTTGGAAAAATACTCAGTTCAATGGTACTTCAATTATACCATTGAAGAATACATACAATCATAAGCTTGACGATTTAAAAGATGTAAGTTTTTACACAGTTAATTCAATTATAAAATACAAATTTACATTGAAAATTTTAAACTTATATGTGCCTAAAAATGAATATAAAATCGATATATTAGAATTAGTTAAATTAATTATTAAACACCGTGCAGTAAGGGTAAATGTTTTTTCTAAAAGTACTAGTGTTGGTAAAAACAACCTTTGGTTAATCAAAAATAATAGAGAAGAGGACTTTATATTTCCTTTAGGATCTGAATTGACAGTTTAAATAAGAATGATATTAAAATTTTGAAAATAACAAATTCTCATAAATTTTATACGAACACAATGTGGGCACAATAGATTGCAATATATTTAATTATTAGTATTAATAATTATGCACTATGTTTATTTAATAATAACAGAAAATAATAATAAACTTGTTTCTTATGTGGGGTACACAAATAATTTAATCAATAGAATTGCACTCCATAATGCTTCGAAAGGTGCTAAATTTACAAGAGGCCGTGATTGGAAGTTAATTTATTATAAAAAATATAAAAACATAAGTACTGCTTTAAGAGAAGAATATAAATTAAAAAAAGATTATAAACTAAGAAATAAGATTAAAAAAAATTATATTAATAATGAAAATATCAGTCCTATTACCCTATAAAGAAAATTTTTCAGATAAATATGCTGGTGCAGTTTCATTATTTGTAAAAGATACAATTAAAAATAGTAAATATTTCAAATCAACATATATTTTTGGTTACACAACATATAAAAAACCATTTCTTAAAAATTACATTAATATAAATTTAAAAAAAAATTTTTTACAAAGTGCAAGTAAATTATATGTTAATAAATTTTTAAATGAAGAAAAAAAAATAAACTCCAGAATTATTGAAATTCATAACAGACCCAATTATATAAAATATTTAGGGAATCTCGATAAAAAAATCATATTATATTTTCATAACGATCCGTTATCAATGACAGGATCAATATCTAAAAAAGACAGACTTTTTTTATTAAATAAATTAGACAAGATCATTTTTAATAGTGTTTGGTCTCAAAAGAGATTTTTTATTGGGATTGAAAATGAAAAACTTTTATCACAAAAAACATCTGTTTGCTTTCAATCTACTTCAAAAACAAATATTGATTTTAAAAATAAAAAAAAAATTATTAGTTTTGTTGGAAAATTAAATTCCGCAAAAGGTTATGATCTATTTGGTAATGCTATTATTAATATACTTAATGAATTTAAAGATTGGAAAGCTATAGTTTTTGGTGATGAACCTAGAGAAAGTATTGTTTTTAAACATAAAAACTTATTAGTTAATGGTTACACCAAACATGAAAAAATACTTAATTTTCTGAAAAAAGTTAGTATATCAGTTGTTTGCTCAAGATGGGAGGAGCCATTTGGAAGAACTAGTCTTGAAGCTGCAAGCCGTGGTTCAGCAGTAATAATTAGTAACAGAGGGGGTTTACCAGAAACAACCAATTCAGCTATTATTTTAAAAAAACTATCATCGAAAGAAATATATTACGAAATAAAAAAATTAATTACTAATCAAAAAAAACTAATTAATTTACAAAAAAAAAACTATAAAAATTTTATATTTAATCATAAATATATAAGTGATTTAATTGATAATATAAGATCTGAATTCATTAGTATTTCAAAATTTAATTTTATCAAAAAGAAACCATTAAAAATTATGCATATAACAAATTTCAATGAAAGATTTAATGGTAGATTACATTATAATACTGGAAGAAGATTGAATAATGGATTTATAAGAAATGGACACAATGTTTTATCTATTAGTGACAGAGATATTTTACATAATAATAAATCTATTAAAGATCTGAAAGGATATGCTTCTCTTCATAAAAAAGTTATTGAGAGTAACGATAATTTTAAACCTGATTTATTAATATTAGGTCATGCAGATCGTATAAATAACGAAACACTCTATAAACTTAAACAATTAAATAGATCACTTAAAATCTCACAATGGTTTTTAGATCCGCTTTCAAAATATGGTCCTGATCATGAAAATAACAAAAAAAGGATTACAAATAAAATTGATTTAATTGATAATACTTTTTTAACAACTGACCCCAATTCATTATCATTTAAATTAAAGAACGCATTTTTTATGCCGAATCCATGTGATGAGTCATTTGAAACTTTATCTAATTATCAAAAAGACTGTAATTTCGATGTTTTTTTTGCAATGAGTCATGGTGTGCACAGAGGGGGACTAAAATTTGGTAAAACTGATGATAGAGAAATATTTATAAATAAATTAATAAGATTAAATAAAAATTTAAAATTTGATGTTTATGGAATGAATAACGTCCAACCTATTTGGGCAGAAAATTTTATTAATAAAATTTCTAATTCTTATATGGGTTTAAACTTAAGTAGAGGAAAACCAATCAAGTATTATAGCAGCGATAGATTAGTACAAATTACAGGTAATGGTCTTTTAACATTTGTTGATGAAAAGACTCAATTAAATCATTTTTTCAAAAATGATGAAATGGTATTTTATAAGAATATTGATGACTTAAGTTATAAACTTAATAAATATAAAAAAGAAAAAAAAATTGGTAAATTAATTGCTCGAAAAGGGAAGAAAAAATATTTTAAAATATTTAACTCTAGAATCGTCTCTGATTATATTATTTCAAAAACTTTTGATATTAAATCGAAGTATAAAGTTGCTTGGTAAATGTTTTCAATAATAATTCCTACATTAAATAATCTTGAATATTTAAAAATTTGTATAAAAAGTATAAATAAAAACTCTATGTACAAACATGAAATTATTCCCCATGTTAACATCGGTAATGATGGAACTACTGAATATTTAGAAAAAAACAATATTAAATTTACACACACAACTTATAATTCAGGCATCTGTAAAGGCATGAATTTAGCCTCCAAATTAATTAATAATGATTATATTTTATACGCACATGATGACTTTTACTTTTGTCCAAATTGGGATCATATATTAAAAAAAGAAATTGATCTTATTGGTCATAATAATTTCTATCTTTCTGGAACTATGGTCAATAATGGACAAATTGATTTTAATTGCGGTAATACTGCTAAAGATTTTAATGAAAAAAAATTTTTAGATAATTATAAAGATCATAATTTTTATGATTTTCAAGGCTCAACTTGGGCACCACATTTAATTCATAAAGATATATGGGATAAAGTGGGTGGATTTAGTGAGGAATTTTATCCTGGGACTGGATCTGATCCCGACTTAAATATGAAACTATGGAATATAGGTATAAGAATATTTAAAGGAATAAATGATTTTAAAGTTTATCATTTTGGTTCTACAGTTACAAGAAAGTATAAAAATGATAAAAATATTATTACAGAGTCAGGAAGCAAGGGAAGTAAGATTTTTTTATTAAAATGGGGAATAAGTATAAAATTTTTTAAGAAATATTTTATGAGATCAAATACAAAATATAACGGATCTTTAAGTGAACCTAAAAGAAACTTAAAATATATGATTGACTTAATTGCCAATAAATTAAATTATTTCTATCTCAAATATATATATAAATTTAATAATAAACTTAATTAGAATTTTATATGAAATTATTAAAAACAAAAATTCCAGGTTTAAAAATTATCAAATCTAAAATTTATCAGGACAAAAGAGGGTTTTTAAGAGAAACCTTTAGAAATAAACTCATTAAGAATAAAAAGTTTCCTTTTGATGTAATGTCATTTTCTAAAAAAAAAGTTCTAAGAGGTCTTCATATTCAAACAAAATACTCACAAGCCAAAATTATTACTGTTACGCATGGAAAGATTTTTGACGTAGTTGTTGATTTAAGAAAAAATTCTAAATACTTTGGCAAATATTTTTCAATAATAATTTCTGATAAATCTAATTTTTCGTTTTATATACCAGAAGGTTTTGCGCATGGATTTATGTGTTTATCGAAAACATGCACAGTTAATTATAAATGTTCAAATTATAGAAATTCCAAGTATGAGAGAACTCTCGCCTGGAACGATCAAAAAATTAAAATTAAATGGCCTTCTAAAAAACCTATTTTATCAGATAAAGACAAAAAAGGGCTTAATTTAGAGTCGTTTTAATCTTAATGAAAAATTTTTTTTTGAATTTAGGTAAACAACCCTTAGCAAATAAATATTTAAAAACATTCAAAAAAAACCAAATTAAATATGATTTGAAACTATATTTTGATACAAAATCAAAACTTGTATCAATTTCAAAAAGAATACCATCAAAAATAATGTTTAATAATAAATATCCATATCGTTCATCAATGTCATTAACAATGAGGAAATCTTTTAAAAAACTTTCTAAAGAAATTAAAAATAAATATAAACCAAAAATGCTTTTAGAAATTGGTAGCAACGATGGTGCTTTAATTTGTAATTTTAAAAAAAAAAATGTTTTAGGAATTGAGCCATGTAAAAATCTAGCTGAAATCACAAAAAAAAAAGGATTTAAAACTTATAATAATTATTGGGATATAAGATTATCAAACAAACTAAAGTCAATTTATGGTCATATTGATTTAATTTATTCATCAAATACTTTGACTCACATAAGTAATCTTAATAACGTATTCAAATCAATAAATAATATATTATCATCAAAGGGTATACTCATTATTGAAGATCCTTCATTATTAGAATGTATTAAAAAAAATTCATACGATCAGTTTTATAACGAACATATTTATCTTTTTTCAGCAATAGCAGTTAAGAAGTTATTAGAAAAATTTAAACTTGAGATATTTGATATCAAGAATTTATCAACACATGGGGGATCTTTAAGATACTATATAAAAAAAAAGATTAATAAAAAACTCAAAATTACAAAAAACGTAAAAAAACAAATCGATAAAGAAATTAATTATGGGCTAGGAAAGCTCAACACTTATAAAAAATTTTCTAAAAATGTTAAAAAATCAAAAATAGATTTATTAAGAATATTACATAAAATTAAATTAAATAAAAAAAAAATAATAGGGTATGGAGCAACTGCTAAAGTCGTAACAGTATTAAATTATTGTAATATTAATAGTGAATTAATTTCAAATTTTACAGACACTACACCAGAAAAAATTCACAATTTTATTCCAGGTAAAAATATAAAGATTTTAAAATATAAAAAAGATATTCTTAATAAATATGATTTTGCTTTTTTAGGAGCTTGGAATTTCAAAAAAGAAATATTTAAAAAAGAAAGAAGTTTTTTGAAAAATGGTGGTAGGTTTATTACACACATACCAAAACCAAAAATTATTTAAATTGAATACTCTTTATGAAAAAAAAACCAGTAGTTTGTTATCTATTTACTAGTTTTGATAAAATTGATTATATAAAAAATTTTAAGAATAATTATCTTAAATTCGATGCTGGAGTTGCTCATGATTTAGTTATTTGTTTTAAATTATTAAGTTTAAATCAAATTAATATTATTAAAGAAGAGCTAAGTGATCTTAAATTTTATGATTTTGTTGACCCTCATACGAAAAATGATTTTGATTTTGGAAGTTATAAAAGAATTGCTGAAATACACCTTGATAAACAAATTCTTTTTTTAAATAGTCACTCTTATCCTATTTGTGATAATTGGCTATTAAAACTATTAAATTACAGCGATAATAACGTCTTGATTGGTACATCTGCTTCAAATGAGAGTGTTTTAGATTCAGTTAAACTAAAAAAAAGATATAAAATTTTGTCATATTTATTTAAAAAATTTACATTTAAAAGAAGATTTAATACGTTTCCCAATCCTCACCTGAGAACATCAAGTTTTTTAATTAATGGACAAGTTTTTTTTGATTATGTAAAAAATATAAAAATTCAAAGTAAAGAAGATACATGGGAGATTGAAAGTGGAAAAAAGGGTTTGACCAACTATTTTAAGAATAAAAATTATGATATTTACGTTATAAATTCTGACGGAAAAAAATTTACTGAAAATGAATGGATATACAGTGAAACTTATTGTTATTCTAAACAATCAAAATCAATAATTTCAGATAAACATACCAGAAAATATCTAGATTTACCTGAAAAAGAGCAAATTTTAACTCAACTTAAGGCTTGGGGAAAATAATTAATTAAGGCCTTAAATCAGAACTTTTGCCCATCATTGACTTTACTAAACCGTTTAATCTATATTTGTACTTATCTAAAGAAATTTTATTTTTTTTTATTATTTTATATAAAAGAATTCTCAAATTTATTCTAATTAAAAGGGGAGTGAATATGATTAACGAAAGTATTTTACCTCTTTTTTTTGTACTAAAATAATACTTTGACCATATAAAATGCCAAATTAAAATATTGTTTAAATTCTTTTCTGTTTGATTATTAGCTTCAACAGATCTCCCAATAGTTTTTACTTTTATTCCATTAATTTGGTATGAAATGTATCCTTTCCTTTTTGCCCTATAGCAATATTCTGTTTCTTCAAAATAAAGAAAAAAGTTCTCATCAAATTTACCTATCATTTCAAAATTTTCTTTATTAATTAACATGCATGAACCATGAATTGAGTCAATTTTTCCATATTCTATTTGTTCATTTATTTGTTTATGGCCTTTTTCTTTTACGTTTAGAAATCTTGGACCTAGGGCAGCAAAACTATCATTCAACTTTTTTGCATAATTAAAAAAAATCTCTAAATCTTTAAAACTAAATTCAATATCTGGACTTATTTGTAAAAAATATTTTGTTTCAATCTTTTCTACAGCAAAATTTAGTGCTGAACTTACTCCATTATTTTCTTTAACATAAACTGATATATTTTTGTAATCTTGTTCAATATTTTTTTTTAATTCATAATTTTGTGAATTTTCTATTATTATTGTTTTTATAGTTGAGGGAATTTTCTTAATAAAATCATATATTATTTTTTCACTTTTATAGGT
>MDSV01058827.1_pt1 | contig 14759 bp, 12 predicted proteins | sample 810851 | NCBI WGS metagenome assembly MDSV01 (sample SAMN05326640, study PRJNA326480) | marine metagenome | isolation source: seawater | place: Atlantic Ocean: North East | collected 2012 | reverse complement strand
TTCGTATCACCAACGGGAAGTCCAGCTTGGAAAACTGACCTAATTAATGGAGACAAATACTATATTTCAACCACTGTATTTGCTGCCCTATCTGGGTATCCAAATATTAATGTTCCTATGGGTTTTATTGATAATGTTCCAGTAGGGGTATCATTTTTTGGAGCTAAATGGAGCGAGCCCACATTAATTGAGATCGCATATTCTTATGAACAAAAAACAAATCATAGGAAATCTCCGAAATACATTCCTACTGATTAAGTCTGCGTTTATGCATAAAATTATGTTTTTACTGGTTTTAGTAAATAATTTTGAATTGAAATAAAAAGAACAACTAAAACTACTGAAAAAACTTGCACCATTATTATGTATATTGGCCATTCACCCATCAGAAATGGGCTAATTGAGTTTGGCATCACTCTTAGAAACATATAATTACTATCAAGCACATAATTGACTATTGTTATTAACCCAACGATAATATTTGTATAGATCACTACTTGTAAGATTGATTTGTAATCCATTCGCATATCGTATTTAATCATCATCCATAAAACAGCAAATATTAAAGCAGCGTGATATCCCTGACTATAAAAGAAAAATATTCTATGTTCAAATAAGTCACCATCAGGCGTCAAAATAGCATTTGTAGCTCCCACAAAACCCCAATAAAAAATCAAATTAAATATAGTTTGATTTCGATATGTCAAATTAAAAGCCGCTAAATAAACTCCAATGCTACAAAGTTGTAGAGGTAGATCTTTGGTTATAGAATAATAACCGGTAAAAATTCTGACTAAATCTTCGGATAGATCCAAAAATATCATTAGAATAGATAGAACAATTAAAAAAAATTTGCTATCATCTTCTATTCCAATTTTATCATTATATCTCAAAAATATAATAAAAAGAAAAAGGATGACTATTATAGAAACGATATGATCTAAACTAAAGACTTCAAATTTATAAGGCAGCATTATAAATGACGGTTCATGAACTTATTAAAACAACTCAAATTTAAAAGGAAAGAATATCAACTGGTTTATCTTTATGAGACATAACAGTTTTCTGTTTACCATGAAAGTAAAAATTCATAATATTTAATTGATCCTCAAAAGATGAAAATAAGAACCTATTTTCAACACTAATTTTTTTTATTTTCTTATCAATATCTAAAATTTCTAAATAAAGCCAAACGATATCAGTTTCAAATTCTTTTCCTATCCAATTTAAATCATACTCTTTTTCATTTATGAATAAAAAAATCGTTTTATTAATGTAATTAAAAATTAAACTATCTATATCCTGAATATTATCATCATCGTCAATTATAATATTTGAGTTATTAATTTGATTTATTGTTTTTTCTAAGTCATTCGCGAAAACTCTCATTGTTATTTCAATAGACCTCGAATTATCATTAAACTTTAGAGAAACTATCGAAGAATGAAATGGATGAGCGAATAAACAACCAAAAAAGAAGATGCCACATACTACTAAATGTTTAATTTTATAATACATTATTAAATTTAAATTATCTAAAAAAAAAGACATTCAATATTTTTTTAAAAATCATGTTAATAAATGTATAAAAACAGTCAAAAAATATTTTTTGCAATTATAACTGCAACAGCACTTGCTCAAATTGAAGACAAGTTCAAACAATTAGATCAAGAGATAGCTACACCTAATTCATATAGAACTGCAGCAGGATACCCTGGACATGAGTATTGGCAAAACAGGGCTGATTATACTATAGATGTAAAACTAGATGATGAAAATCAAACTATAAATGGATTTGAAACAATAACATATACAAATAACTCACCAGATGATCTTAATTATTTATGGGTCCAACTTGATCAAAATGTTCGAGCAAAGGATTCCGACTCGTATAAGATCTCTACTGGGAAAATGAGAAGCAAATTAGATTTTTCTTCTATGAAGCCTGGATATATATATGGCGATAAAGATGCATTTGATATCCTAAATGACTTCGATGGTGGCTTCAGTATTGAAGAAGTGGTCACAATAGATGGAAGAAAACTTAATTATACAATAAACAAAACAATGATGAGAATCGACCTTGACAAACCATTAAGGTCAAAATCAAAAACTTCGATTTCCATACGTTGGGACTATAAAGTGCAAGATAGGATCTTTATGGGTGGTAGGTCTGGATATGAGTTTTTTGAAACTGATAGTAATTATTTATACACGATTTGTCAGTGGTTCCCAAGAATGGCAATGTACAATGATGTATATGGTTGGCAGAACAAACAATTTTTAGGAAGAGGAGAATTCACATTGGATTTCGGAAATTATGATGTTCGGATAACCGTTCCTGCAGATCATATAGTTGCATCAACAGGCGAACTGCAAAACATGATGGAAGTGCTTACTAAAGAACAGATCGATAGATATAAAAAATCAAGATCTGCAAATAGTCCTATGATTATCATATCGCAAGATGAAGCAATCATAAATGAAAAATCTAGAAGTAAAAAAGTTAAAACATGGCGTTATAAAGCCAAGAACATCAGAGATTTTGCCTTCACTAGTTCTAGAAAGTTCATCTGGGATGCAATGGGTGTCAAACTTGGAGATCGTACTGTAATGGCAATGTCATATTACCCCAAGGAGGCTAACCCCTTGTATGAGAGGTACTCCACTAGAGCTGTGGCCCACACGCTAAACGTATATTCAAAATATACATTTGATTATCCTTACCCCGTTGCAATTTCTGTGGAAGCAGCTAATGGGATGGAATACCCTATGATTTGTTTTAATTATGGTAGGCCTCAAAAAGATGGCACTTATTCTGAAAGAATTAAATATGGAATGATAAGTGTAATCATTCATGAAGTTGGGCACAATTATTTCCCTATGATCGTGAATTCGGATGAACGGCAATGGACATGGATGGATGAGGGGTTAAACTCATATCTGCAATTTTTAACAGAGCAAGAGTGGGACAGGGATTACCCAAGCAGACGTGGCCCAGCTAAAAATATTGTAAATTATATGAAAAGTGATAAAGAAAACCTTATGCCGATAATGACCAATTCTGAATCAATCTACCAATTTGGTAATAATGCTTATGGCAAACCGGCTACAGCTTTGAACATCTTAAGAGAAACTATTGTAGGCAGGGAATTATTCGATTTTGCATTTAAAGAATATTCAAAAACATGGATGTTTAAACACCCGACACCAAGTGATTTTTTCAGAATTCTTGAAAATGCTAGCGCTGTAGATTTAGATTGGTTTTGGCGAGGATGGTTTTATTCAACAGACCCTGTTGATATTTCAATCGATGAAGTAAAATGGTATACCTTAGATACTAAAAACCCAGAAGTCGAATTCCCTCTAAAAAAACTAGATAAGCAAAATGAACCTACTCAATCTTGGGAAGAAAAAAACCGCATAGAAATCCAAGAAACAATCGTTGAAATAGATGAAGAGGCAAATGATTTTTATAATAAATACGATCCTTATGAAGTCACAATATTAGATATGGACGATTTTATTAAATACAGAGATAGTTCTGTAGTAGAACCTCAAGAAAAAAGAATTTATAATTCAAATTTAAACTACTATGAAATAAAATTTTCTAATGTTGGAGGACTTGTTATGCCTATAATACTTGAAATTCAGTATGAAGACTCCACTAACTATATCATCAGAATACCTGCAGAAATATGGAGAAAAAATAGAGATCAAATCACTAAAGTATTTGCAACAAAAAAGCTTGTGGAATCTTTCAACTTAGATCCCCAGCTTGAGACAGCAGATATAAATATTGTAAATAATAATTGGCCAAGAAAAATGATTAAATCAAAATTTGAGCTTTATAAAAACAAAAAAAATAACAGGTGGAAAAACTATAAAGAAAATAAAATGCAGCGTTATAACAGATTAAAAAAGATAAAGAAATCAGTAATAGATTGAGGTTCTAACTTGAATGATATTCCTGTATAGATTTTATTTTAATTTTATTTTTTGTCCGTATTGCATATAAAACTGCTTCCGCAGCCGACAGGGTAGTAATGGCCATAATACTTTTTTGAATACAGGCCTTCCCAATTGCCTCTTCATCATATCTGGATTGAGCACCTAAAGGCGTATTAATCACAAGATTTATTTCATTATTTTTAATACGATCAACAATGTTTGGCCTCCCTTCTCCCACCTTATAAACCGTCTCTGATGCCGTGCCATTCTTCTTAAATTCTTTAGCAGTACCTTCTGTAGCAACAATGTTAAAACCAAGTTCTTGAAATGCCCTAGCAATGGAAATTATTTTAAGTTTATCTTCATTATTTACAGATATAAAAACTAAGCCAGACTCTGGCAATTTTATCCCAGCACTAAGAGTTGCCTTATAAAAAGACAACCCAAAATTTTCAGAGATCCCCATTACTTCGCCAGTTGATTTCATTTCTGGACTTAAAAAAATTGATTCTGCAGGGAATTTGTTAAAAGGAAGTACAGCCTCTTTTATAGAAACGTGATTTATGCTGTCCCATTTTGGCAAATTATAATTTTTTAATTTTTGCCCAACAGATAATTGAGCAGCAATTTTTGCTAAAGGAACATTAGTGGATTTACTAACAAATGGGGTTGTCCTGCTTGCTCGTGGGTTCACCTCAAGCACATACAACATATCATTTTTGTACGCGAATTGTATATTAATGAGTCCAATGACATTTAATTCAACTGCGAGCATAGTTGTTATTTCTTCAATTTCAACTATTGTACTGGGTTTAATCTGATATGGTGGTAAAACGCAAGCAGAATCACCAGAATGAATTCCAGCTTCTTCAATATGTTGCATTATTGCACCAATGTAAACTTCTTCTCCATCGCAAAGCGCATCGACATCAAACTCAAAAGCATTCTCTAGAAATTGGTCGATTAAAATTGGATGACCCTTGGTAACATCAGCTGACCTAGATATATAATCAATTAGCTGATCTTGAGAATAAACAATTTCCATAGCTCTGCCTCCAAGAACATAACTCGGCCTAGCAAGAACAGGATATCCAATATTATCAGCAACAGCTACAACTTCATCTAAACTCTTACCGGTTCCAAAAGTAGGGCATGCAATGTTCAAATTTTTTAAAATTTTTCCAAACTTTTCTCTATTCTCTGCTACATCAATATTAATAGGAGATGTTCCAATGATTGGCGCACCAGAATTAGCAAGTTGATTAGAAATTTTTAGTGGGGTTTGGCCACCAAACTGAACAAGCACCCCGTCAGGTTTTTCAAAATCAATTACATTCATTACGTCCTCATATGTGACTGGCTCAAAATAAAGACGATCAACCAAATCAAAATCAGTGCTAACAGTTTCAGGGTTACAGTTAATCATAATTGTTTTATAACCTAATTCTCTCAATCCAAAAACTGCCTGAACACAACAATAGTCAAACTCTATACCTTGACCTATTCTATTTGGCCCGCCTCCAAGAATAATTACTTTTTTACCTTCAATGGGCTCAATTTCATTTAAATGGTCATATGTAGAGTAGCAATAGGGTGTTTTTGCTTCGAATTCAGCTGAACATGTATCAACCAATTTATATGAGGGTAAAATATTTTCTTTGATTCTTCTTTTTCTGATTTTATCCGTGCTTGTTTGATTATTTCTAGCTATTTGTGCATCTGAGAAGCCTTTACTTTTTAATTGATATAGCGTTTCTTCATAATTTTGTTCAGATAGCATTTTTATTTGATTTAAAAACCATATGTCAATCTTTGTAATTTTAAAGACTTCCTTGATCGTTTTCCCTGACAAAAAAGCTTCCCTTATTTTTAATAGTCTGAATGCGGTTGCAAATCTTAAACTTGTCAAATCAAAAGATCGCGCTCTGATTAAGTCTGGGTCCTTTTCAAATGCCCATTTAGGCTCTAATCCATCAACTCCTACTTCTAAAGACCTAAATGCTTTTTGAAGCGACTCTCTAAATGTCCTCCCAATAGCCATTACCTCTCCAACACTCTGCATTTGAACACCTAAATGACCAGATGAAGAGGGAAATTTTTCAAAATCAAATCGAGGAACTTTAGTCACTATATAATCTATTGTTGGCTCAAAGGCAGCCAAGGTTTTCCCAGTTATATCATTTGGCAGCTCATCTAAGGTGTAGCCAACCGCAAGCTTTGCAGCAACTTTTGCAATGGGAAACCCTGTCGCTTTGGAGGCAAGTGCAGACGACCTACTTACGCGAGGATTCATCTCAATAATGATCATCCTACCACTTGCAGGGTCTACAGCAAATTGAACATTTGATCCTCCTGTTTCCACACCAATAGTTCGTAAGCATTTGATTGCCCAGTTACGCATTTTTTGAAATTCTTTATCTGATAAGGTCATCGCAGGCGCTACTGTGATAGAGTCCCCAGTATGAACACCCATAGGATCAATATTCTCAATAGAACAAATGATTATAACATTATCAGATTTATCTCTTACAACTTCTAATTCATATTCTTTCCACCCAATTAAAGACTCTTCAATTAAAATTTCGCTAATAGGGCTAGAAGCCAAACCTTTTTCAACAAGATCTTGAAATTCTTCAAAATTGTAAGCTACTGAGCCACCCGTTCCTCCTAAAGTAAATGAAGGTCTTATAATTACTGGAAAATTAATTGTATCAATTAGCTCTTTAGCTTCGCCCCACGAATAAACGAAATTACCAAGAGCAGTATCAATTGAGACTTCATCCATTGCTTCTTTAAATTTTTCTCTGTCTTCCGCTTTTTGAATTGAGCTAATTTGAGCTCCAAGTAATTCAACTTCGTATTTGCCAAGAATACCTTTTTCATAGAGTTCAATCGCTTGATTTAATGCAGTTTGGCCTCCAACTGTTGGTAGAATTGCATCAGGTTTTTCTTTTTTTATTATTTCAGTTATATATTCAAGAGATATTGGTTCAATGTATGTGCTGTCTGCAATGTCAGGGTCAGTCATAATTGTTGCCGGGTTAGAATTGACTAAAATAATTCTATAGCCTTCTTCTTTAAGAGCTTTAGCAGCCTGGGTTCCAGAATAATCAAATTCGCAAGCTTGCCCAATAATAATTGGTCCAGCCCCAATGATTAAAATAGAATTAATGTCTATTCTTTTAGGCATCCATTAACTCAATAAATTTCTCAAACAAATAACGACTATCATGTGGTCCAGGACTTGATTCGGGGTGATATTGCACAGAAAATGCGGAGTATTCTGGACAATCTATGCCAGCATTAGTGTTATCATTTAAATTAACATGCGTTTCAATAACATTTGAGGGCAAACTATTTCTATCAACAGCAAAACCATGATTCTGACTTGTAATTTCAACTGAGTTAGAATCTAAATTTTTTACAGGGTGATTTATTCCTCTATGCCCGAATTTTAATTTAAAAGTCTTAGCATTTAATGAAAGAGCAAGAATTTGATGCCCCAAACAAATACCAAATATTGGCTTCTCCCCCAAAAGTGTTTTTACTGTTTCAATTGCATAAGTAACTGCGGCGGGATCACCAGGCCCATTAGATAAAAATATGCCATCAGGGTTTAAATCTAGTATTTTTTCTACACTTGTATTTGCAGGTAATACAGTAACACAGCAATCTAGTTTTTGAAATGTATTTAATATGTTCCTTTTGACTCCAAAATCAAGCACAACAACTTTTTTATCTCCTTTTTTTGAAAATACGTACTCATTTTTTGTTGAGACGATTTTCGCTAGGTCCATTCCCTTTATTGAAGGATACTCATTTAGCTCCTCCTTTAAAATACTTTCATTATAATCTTCTGAACAGATAACACCATTCATCGCTCCGTGATTTCGCAAATGTATTGTTAATGACCTAGTATCGATATCTTTTATACCAACAATATTTTCATTTCTTAAGTATTCTCCTATTGAAGTTTGAGATCTCCAATTTGATGGGAGGGTCGATTCTTCTTTTATAATAAAACCTGAAACCTGTATTTTATTAGATTCTACATCTTCATCATTGATTCCATAATTCCCAATGTGCGGAGCAGTCATTGTCACTATTTGCTTAGCGTATGATGGGTCGGTTAAAATTTCTTGGTAACCTGTGATACCCGTATTAAAACACACTTCTCCAAATGTTTTCCCTATTGCTCCAAATGCCTTACCTGGGAATGTAGCACCATCCTCAAGCACTAAAATAGCAGGTAAATTTTTTGACATATAAATTAAATATTTTTATAATAGATAAAAAAAACGGCCATTCAAAAAATAAATGACCGTTCGATTATGAACTCAGAACATAATCAATATGTAAAAATAAAACTCCTTCATTTACTGTAATAAAAGCATAACTCTACAATTCGATAACACACCAAAACTTTTTTCCGCTTCTCTAACTTTTTCAGCATCCATGCTTGTAATGTAGACATCATCATCTAATGAACCTACGGCTTCGACAAATAGTGGATTGCTACCAACACGTTGACTTACATTCCTATCATCCATTGAATAAGCATAACCAACAGGACCTCTGTTAACAGCTTTTGATCTAGAATAACTAATTGTACCATACACAAGATTGCCTTGCATATCGATTACCTCAGGGCTCATTGAGGGATCAACAGCATGTTCGCGAGCATCAATTACAATCCCAGAGATTCGTTGGCTCTTAGGCAGCGCAGCGCTTGTCATTAAATATGCTGGACTCATACTGTCTGACTTGTAACCATCGATATCAGTAAGAATTTCCGACAACCCTGACATTTTCACTGCCAAAGCTATAGCAACTTTTTCACCTTCTAAGTATTCTATTTCTCCTTGCTGGTATGCACTACCAATAAGACCTTCAAGTCTACTTTCTATAAGAGGTTCTTCTTCCATTAACTCACCAATTAATCTTCCATCAAAATTAACCTGTTTCATTAAACCAATTAAGTTTGAACGAGCAATAGTCCTAGCCTCTGCTTTGGCTATTTTTAAATTTTTCTCTACAAGTTTTAATGAGTTATCTACTGGAGTTTTTGCATCAATTTCAGCTGCCCCTCTACAAACAATGATTCTATTAGCGTAATCAATAAAACCCTCATCCGTAGTCACTACAAAAGTATGCTGGCTCGATGTTTGTGAAAATGATAATGAGAAAAAAGCTAAAACAAAGAATAAACGTTTTCTCATTGCAGCAAATATCATATATAAAAATAACATAAATTATGTCATCCGCGCAACTCCCCATAAAAAGAATTAAATTGTAAATTAAGATTATAACGTGAAAATAAAAATACTCATATTAACATTTTGCCTTACTATTAATCTTTCTTGCGTTGAAAATGTGATAACAATTCATGTTCTACCTGACGGACAAACATTTTTACAAATTGTAAGCACTGGCGACTCTACAGATATACTTGACAGTGACTTTAAACATCCTATATATGAGAATCAAAACTCATTATACAAAGTAATTAAATCAGATTCAGTCTGGAAATCTATAACAAAAATAATGTTAAAAGATTCAGTATTTTCTTTAAAGCCTGAGCATGGTTTGTCTTATGATTTTAAAATTCAAAAATCAGCAACCTCTATCTCAAATATTTATAGATTTAAAATGAATTTTATAGGAAGAGAAATCAAAACAGAATATCCACTACTTTATAAAGCAATGAAATCAAATAATTTAGATAGTTTAATTTGGCTCCCTGAAGCTCTAACTGTAATTATTGATAAGGCAATTTCAGATCTAGAGAATAATCAAAAGTTTAAGGGATATGATATTGATAGACCAAGATTAGTGAATCATTTTAAAAATTCTTTCTCTAGAATTTCGACTTTTGAAAAACTGCAAGATATTCAAAATGATAGAAGATCATACATTCAAAATACATTAAAACCTTTTAAACTAAATAAAGACTTTTCAGATGATCTATCAAAATCGATGAAAAGCCATGAAGACAGACTTAGAGCATCTCTAGGGCTGCAAGATGATAACTTTATTATCAAACTACTTTTACCTGGCAATCCAATTTCTGGTAATGCTATGTCAATGACTGAAGATACACTTATATGGAGATTTGGGCTAGATTCTTTGCTTGACACAGGTTTTAATTTATATGCAGAATCTGTGATGACAACAAAAGATAAACTACAGAAAACAACCGTTGTTATTATGTTCTTTCTATTAATTATTAGTATCATTTTAATCAAGAAACAAAATCAATGATAAGATATTATTTTATAATTTTTTTTATTTTAATTATTAATGTTGCTAATACAAAACCCATTTATAATGAAAAAAAACTACGAGCAATATTATATAATCACAGTAAGATAACTAAAGGGTTTCCTACTATTCTCGGCATACATTTTTATAATAACAAAGAAGGAAAAGTCTTGCAACTTGAATTTAAAACTGATTCCATAAGCACTGATACAATGATACTAACAATGAATTCCCTTGCAAAAGTTGGACAATTTTCTAAAACTCCTTTAAATAATTTTATAGTAATTAATCATTATAATGGTTCAGATATTCCAATTAGTTATAAAAGTAGTACAGAGTGTGCAATTAATTACTTTGTTAAAAATCAGATTACGAAAAGAAATTGGATGAAAGACTGTTTAAGTAATAGTATTACTCAAAAAGAATTACAAAATTGGTCAAAGTTTAACTTAGGAGAATAGCTTTGAAAACATTCATTGATTCCTTAAAAAAATTTAGTACCTTGGATTTCCCTGTATATGAAGTTTCAGAATTCATTATGAAGAGCGATATCGCGATCAACTCTTTAACCAAGTATGAATATTTTAGCAAAAAAATGTATACTCGTAATAGAATTTATAAAGATAAAAATTTTGAGGTCCTGTTGCTTTGTTGGCTCCCAAACCAGATGGCACCTATCCATGGGCACGAAGGTGAAAAATGCTGGTTCAAAGTACTTAATGGATCTCTTCAAATATGCAATTATTCAATACAGTCAACTACTCCATTAAACTTGACAATTAATGAAAAAATAAAGGCGTCAGTTGGTTATGTTGATGGGCCTGCAGATATTCATTCTATTGAAAATTGCAGTAAACATCCCGTATCAACATTACATATTTACACCAAACCTTATGATACATGTGCAATTTACGATCTGAAAAAAAAGCGTATAGATAGATTAAAAATGCTCTACCATAGTATTGATGGAAAGCTATGCTAAAAGTTATTACTTTTTTTCTTATTACAGGTAATGCACTTTTATTTACTCAAAATTTAGACAATCAAATTCAATTAAATATTATTGAAGACATCAAACTCTTTCATAGTCCGCCAGAACCTTTATTCACTGGTAGACCTTTTGAATTATCCTTAGTCACAGAGCTAAGTGAATCCATAATTCATTCAACATTGTTATTTTTTAAAACAGATAGTATGGAATCCTTTAGAGAAATTAATCTTGATGGGGAAAATGGATTATATAAGTTTAAAATTAATACTAGAGATTTTCCAGGTAACTCCATAGAATACTTTTTTGCAGTAAAGACAAATGATGGAAGGATATATGGAGCCCCAGTAAATGACCAAAATGTTTTAGAACCAATAAAAAAAGTATTTTTAGACCCTGTGAAATATTATGAACAAAAACAACGCCTAGACCAATGAATGACATTCATATAAGGATTAACGGATTAAAAAAGGAAATAGAAAAACATAATTATCACTATTATGTACTAGACAACCCAATTATATCAGATACTGAATGGGATAAACTTTTCAAAGAATTAGAAGCACTTGAATCAAAAAATCCAAATTTAATTGACATCAATTCACCTACCCAAAGAGTTGGTGCAAAACCTTTAGATGGGTTTAAAACAAATAAGCATCGAATGCCTATGCTATCTCTCTCAAACGCAATGAATAATGAGGAATTACAATTATTTAATGGTAGAATGAAAAAGCTTTTAGAAACCGAAAGCCAAATTGAATACATGGCAGAACCCAAATTAGATGGGATTGGTGTTGAATTAATTTATCAAGATGGATTTTTTTTAAAAGGACTTACGCGCGGTGATGGTTTTGAAGGTGAAGATATTTCCCAAAACATTCGCACTATTAAATCAGTACCTCTAAAATTGATAGGCAAAAATTTTCCTAGTTTATTAGAAGTTCGAGGAGAAGTATTTATTAAAAAAATAGACTTTAAAAAACTAAATGAAAATCAAATAAGTAAAGGTTTGCAAATATTTGCAAATCCAAGGAATGCAGCAGCAGGAAGTCTAAGGCAACTAGATGCAAAAATAACAGCAAAAAGGCCATTATCTATAAATTGTTACGAACCAGGAGTTATTAAAGGGGAACAATTTAAAACTCAAGAAGAATTTTTATTTTATATTAAATCTAAAGGAATACCTGTAAACGATCTGACAAAAAAAGTCATTGGAGCTAATAATATTTTGAAATATCATAATAATTTAGAAGATCAAAGAAATGAATTAGATTATGAAATTGATGGTACAGTATTCAAACTAAATAAATATATAGAGCGTGAAAAAGCAGGATCAAGAAGTAGATCTCCAAGGTGGGCAATAGCAGGAAAATTCAAAGCCCAGCAAGTAACAAGCAATATAGTAAGTATATCTGTCCAGGTTGGAAGGACTGGAGCACTTACTCCTGTTGCAAAAGTAAACCCTGTTTATGTTTCAGGTGTAACTGTGACCAATATCACATTACACAATCAAGATGAAATTGATAGAAAAGATATAAGGGTAGGGGATAAAGTATTAATTGAGAGATCAGGTGATGTAATACCTAAGATTGTCAAGGTAGTAGCCAGAAAAAATAAAAATGTTATAAAATATAAAATAAAAGAAGAATGCCCATCTTGCGGAAAACCATCCGTAAAAATAGATGGAGATGCAGTTATTAGATGTGTAAATGCTTATTGCCCAGCTCAATTCAAAGGTAGAGTTCAACATTTTTGTTCAAAGCTAGCCATGAATATTGATGGCCTAGGAGAAAAAATTGTAGAACAATTAATTAATAACAGGTTAATAAAAAAATTAGAAGATATATACTCTATTAATGAGCTTGAACTAGCAAAACTAGATAGGATGGGGGCTAAGTCTGCAAGAAATATTATTACATCAATAAATCGATCAAAAAATACCACCTTTTCAAGATTTGTTTATTCTTTAGGAATTAGGAATGTGGGGGAGCATACGGCCAAAACATTAGAAAAACATTTCAATAGCAATATCGAAGATTTTATGCAATCAACTGAGAATCAACTAATTGAAATTGATGAAGTAGGTGATATAGTTGCCCAATCTATCGTCTCCTTTTGGGGGGATAAGGAAAATGTTAATTCTATTAAAAAATGCCTTGATAGGGGTGTTAAAATCTCTAAACCTGAAAAGAATAAATCAGAACATCTAAAAAATACTATTTTTGTTTTTACTGGGACCCTTGACTTAATGAATAGAAATGATGCAAAAAAAAAAGTAGAGTTATCTGGTGGAACTAGTAAAAACTCTTTGACAAAAAATACATCTTATCTTGTAACAGGTAATAAAACTGGGTCAAAAGTTGAGAAGGCAAAAAATATGGGGATAACTATCCTAAATGAAGATGAATTCTTAAAACTGATAAGTAATAATTAATAAAAAATTCATTAAACATCATTGTTTATTTATAACTTAACTTTAAATATGAATATGATGAAAATTGAAGAAGTTGTTGGAGATGTCATTTTAGTTATTTTAGAAAATTATGACCCACTAAAAAAAATTGGAATCAAAAGTGATAAAATTTTTGTAAAGGTCAAAGGCTATGATGAACATGGGATGTGGATACACCAACCTCAATTTAATATTCCTAAAATAAACTCTACAAAAAAAAATGATACTCAAAAAATAGAAGCTTCAATTTTAATTCCATGGGGGTTTATTGTTTCAGTCGCTCATTTCCCTGGCGCAGAGGGCTTTGATTTCCCCAGCCCATTTGAATCCAGTATAGGATTCGAATAACTTTTTATGCCAGAATTAGCTATTCAAATAAAAGATTTAAAAAAATCTTATCAAGATGTCTTCGCCTTAAAAGGCGTCAATGTAAATATTCCTAAAGGTGAATTTTTTGGATTACTTGGCCCTAATGGCGCAGGCAAAACAACAACAATCAATATACTCACGGGCTTAGTATTTAAAGACAGCGGTAATTGTTTAGTTTTTGGTAAAGACACAGTTAGTGATTATCGATTTACCAGATCTAAGATAGGGATTGCAGCTCAAGAACTATCAGTTGATTGGTTTTTCAGCATTGAGAACTTATTATTTTTCCAAGCGGGTTATTTTGGAATAAATCATATAGATGCTAAACCAAAAATTGATAGCCTATTAAAAAGACTAGGTTTAAGTAAAAAGAAAAATTCAAAGCTTAGACAACTTTCTGGGGGGATGAAAAGACGCTTCCAAATTGCAAAAGCTCTTGTACATGATCCAGATATTCTAATTCTTGATGAACCAACAGCTGGAGTAGATGTGGAACTACGGCATGAATTATGGAGCTATTTGAGAGAACTTCATAACAAAGGTAAAACAATTCTACTAACTACTCACTATATTGAGGAAGCAGAATTACTTTGTGATAACGTATCAATAATTGATGAAGGTAAAATTCTAAAACAAGGTTCACCAAAAAGCTTAACAGAAGATTTAGGGCAATCAGGTATTACGGTTCAATTAACGCAAGAATCTATTGATAAAAAGCTACCAATGCTTGATCTTGAC
>MDSV01246333.1_pt1 | contig 14760 bp, 13 predicted proteins | sample 810851 | NCBI WGS metagenome assembly MDSV01 (sample SAMN05326640, study PRJNA326480) | marine metagenome | isolation source: seawater | place: Atlantic Ocean: North East | collected 2012 | reverse complement strand
AGGCAGCAACTGGGGTGTTTATGAAGGTCGTTTAGCCGTTGGTATTATGGGTATTGCTTTTGGCGATACACCAGCAGGCTCACGTATCGATGTGATTGGCCTTTCAACTGATGGCTTAGGAATAAATGGAATTGTACGCATGCCACTCGGTTTCACAAAGCGTTTTCGTGGTCTTGTAATGGGCCCAGATAACGCGTTATACGCTTCTACAGATGAAGGTGAAATTTATAAAATTTCAGCATCAACTAAGTAAAGCAAATTAAGTAAACCTACAGTTAGGAAAACTTTTAACTTGCGCCACACTTGTGGTGCAAGTTTTTTTTTAAATAAAGAAAAAATTATTACTTGTACTGGCTAGGACAATAAGCCTAGTATTAATATTATGAAAAACTTAACCATCTCTTTTATAGTGTTATTTTTATTTTCAGTATCATCGGCATCTGGATACGAAAATTTAGATCAAACATCAAAGGAAATTCACGAGTCTACTAGACAATATACTTTCTCTTGGTTATTTCAAGACGAAAGCGACATGAAGCCTAGAGGTGGAACAACAAAAGGTGAAGAAGTTATTCTAAGCAAAGTACCAAGCGACGAATGGAACCACCTACAAGAATCCGGCATATCAAAATTTGAACGCGATCGCCGCGCAATATTAGCAATGGTGGGTGGTTATAGAACAAGCTTTGATTTTATTGAAACAGTAGGATTTAGTATTCCGTATAAACCAGCAGTACCTTATCAATCTTGGGGTACCGAATATGTTTACCTAGTCGAGGATCGAGGCGATTTTATTAGTCTACAACATATAATTGTAATGTTTATTAAAATGCCAGATGACTCAATTTCGGATGCAATGATAATAAAACATTGGAGACAAGATTGGCAATATGAGGATATCAATCTTAATGTCTTTACAGGTAACAATACTTGGATAAAAGAAGTCGTTGCTAAAGACGATGTTAAAGGCTCATGGTCACAAGCTGTTTATCAAGTTGACGATTCACCACGTTATCAATCAATAGGCGAGTGGCAGCATAAAAATAATTATTCTAGTTGGCTGAGTAATGAAACATGGCGGCCATTACCAAGGAGAGAATTTAGCATTAGAGATGATTATGATGTTTTAATCGGAACAAACCGACACACTATAACTCCATTTGGTTGGGTACAGGAAGAGGACAACTTAAAGGTAAAACTTTTAGAAAATAATAATAAAATAGATAAAGTTTTAGCTAAGGAGGTTGGTCTAGCTAGATATGAGCATATTGTAGATCATGACTGGAAAGCTGGTGATGAATACTGGAACAAAACAGCTTCTTTCTGGAAAGAAGTCAGGGATATTTGGAACGCTATTCTTGATGATAATAGAATCTTAGTAATTAAAAAAACTATAGAGAATCAGTCTCTATATCAATCAATGTTTAGGTTAGCAGATAATTCTACTCAAAATAAATCGCGGGCAGAAAAAAGAAAAGAAATAGAATCAATACTCAATCGCTATATAGATATCATTGAAAAATAAGGAAGGTCTATAGCAAAAACTAACAACCAGTATTTTGGTTAGGTTCAATCAAAAAAGTCAAAACTAAAACTGGTTTTATATGGAGTTACTGAAGCCTCTTGGATTGAATATCCTACATCAGCTGCGATAGTGGAGACAGAGTTAGTAAGGAGGATGCCAGTAATCCATTTTGGAGACCAAATCTCATCAGCTTTTAGACCACTGGCCGATTTCACATAGATTATTTGGTTGGCTGGAGGAGGAGGCACGTGAATACATGCGCCTAGATAAGGAACAAGTAGAAATTCTGTGACATTATCTCCATCAAAAGCTATCGGTGTTATATAACCGGCAATCTTTATTTTCTTCTCGTTGAGACTCATATTAATGAGTCCACCCGTTCCCTGCATTTCTTTCATGAATTTCATATCATCTAGGAAATCATCTAATTTTTCTTTTGAACCATCAAATTCGGATATGTCCGGCATACCAATGATATCTACATCCACATTAAGGTCTATTTTTTTACCCTGGCCTTTGTCTGGAGATAAGTCCTCCCATGTGATCTCCGCCGGCTCTGCAAATATTGAATTATTAAAAACCAATACAAAAGATGTCAGAAGAAATTTAATCATATGCTTATTCATAATTTTTAACCTCTAATCATAAGTCCATCTGAAAGTGAAGTTCTGTATGCTCTTAATGCTGGTATAATTCCAGCTAAAGCTGCAGCAAACACTATCGTGATCATGAGTATTATTTCATTCCTCTCTGGCAATGTGATATCCATATAAAGTCCGGTAAGGCTCTCGATAAATGGTTGGATAAGAAAAAGAATACTATAAAGAGCAAAAAAACCAATCATTACTCCAAGCAATGCGATTGTTGTAGCCTCAGCCGTAAACAATACAAAGACCTGAATTGGCTTAGCACCAACCGCCCGCAAGATTGCCATCTCTCTTCGACGTTCGTTTAATGATGCAAGCAGGGAAATAATCATTCCTAGTATAGCTGTAAAGACGACCATCGTGGAAACAATAAGTAACGCTTTTTCTACATTGCCAATCATTAACCATAATTCTCCAAAAACGACACCAGGAAGAATTGCTATTAATGGTTCTTGTAGATAAGTATTAATCCATCTCTGAAGTGAGAACGTCGACATTCTGCTTTTAAGGCCGACATACATTGCAGTAACTGCTTTCGGGCTAAGGTCCATCTTACGCAAATCTTCAACGGATTTTTTATTTTCTTGTTCGATGAAAGTACCCGTCTCCCATCCAATATGAATAGCCTCGATAGCCTCCATACTAACATGTACAACTCTATCAACGGGTGTTCCTGTTGATGCAAGAATACCTGAAACTCGAAAAGGTGTATCACCGTGATCTTTGCCTATACTGATGGGGCCACTACCATGTGCCAGTACAATTTCATCACCAATTTTATAGTTCAACGAACGTGCAACATCAGATCCAAGAACCGTATCAAATAAGTCTGAAAACTCATGTCCCTCCAGGAACTCAAGAGGAATATCTCGGCGGTATCGAAATCTCTCGAAATACTCTCTGCTTGTTCCAACTACTCGGTAACCTCGATGCGAATCACCAAGCGCAATGGGTATAATCCATTTCACTTCATTTCGTTTTTTAATATCTTCGACTGTTTTCCAGGTGACATTTGCTGTTGCATCGCCAATATGAAAAACCGAATAGAGTAGCAGTTGCACGCCACCTGTACGCGCACCAACCACCAAATCTGTTCCGGATATTGTATTAATAAAACTCGAACGCGCTGATGTTCTTACTTTCTCTACCCCCAAAAGCAACATTACAGAAACCGCAATAGACAGAATAGTCAGTATAGTTGTAAATTTACGATTCATTATGCTTTGCCATGCTAGGCGTAGAATAATCATTTCAGTTTTCCTTCTCTACAGAAGTATCACAAATTTTTTCAAGTTCAATTATGCGATCAAATCTTTTAGTAATATGTTTGTTATGACTTACCATTAGAAGAGAGGCACCAGTTACCTCCTTCTGTTTGAATAGTTGTTCTAAAAATTCAGTCTGATTTTCTTCATCTAACGAAGAGGTTGGTTCGTCGGCAATGATAAGCTCGGGAGACCCAATGAATGCCCGAGCAGCAGCAACACGTTGCTGTTGACCAATCGATAGTGTTGCAGCTTTCTGGTCCCCCAGTGTTTTACTAGTAACACCCAGTGCGTCTAACAGTCGCTTAGCTTCAGCACTAGTTTTCGATTGAATTTCACCACACATCTGTCTTCGGTTAGGTGAAAAATATAAAGGAAGAAGGACATTATCAATCGCTGATAAATAAGGCACCAAATTAAATTGTTGGAATATAATTCCCATATGGTCTGCTCGAAAACGGTCTCTCTCTGAATTAGGCATACTCTCAATATCCTTTCCTAATATCTGAGTAGTACCTTTTTGCGGTCTCAAGATACCGCATAGCAGACTAAGTAAGGTTGACTTTCCTGTACCAGAGGGGCCCACTAGGACCCCGCTTTCTTTTTTTTCAAGCTGAAAATCTTTAACTCTTATACGGAAGTCATTTTTTGCAGATCCCCAGCAAAAATCTATATTTGATAGATGTATAGCTAGATTTTCATTTCGTTCGGACAGTGTCACTACCAATTTATCGTCATTTGTTAGAGGCCGGAAGCTTAATTTTTTTCATATCGCTTTCCCACTCAATGGCTTTTTGACCCGATGCAGAAATTATCTCCACTTCAATCTCCTCAGCTTTTGGAAATAATTTGAAGAAATTAGTTTCCAAGTTTGTAAGTTGGTTAGGATTTGAACATGTCATCTTCCATGTAACATGAAATCCTGAATGGATTTCACTTTCTCCTTCTTCGATTTCAAATTCAGCCGAATTTTCTTTAATTATACAGTTTGCCTCGGCAGATGGAATAAAAACACCGGCTGCTTTCTTTAATAGTGAAAGCGCGTTTTCAATGTCAGCTTTTTGTTTATCATTTTCGGGGGCATGCTCGAAACCAACGATATCATTGGCTGGAGATTCTAATTCCATTTGCATACTTTGACCCTCTAGGGCAATTTTCAGTGTACTTACACCATGCTGATGACTATCGAGTTGTCTTTTTTCACCGGCATGCTCTGAATCATGGTGATGACTATCTTCACCGGCATGCTCTGAATCATGGTGATGACTATCTTCAGCGGCGTGTAGCGAATATAACCCACTGAAACACACGATAGTTATTCCTATCACTAAATGATGAATATTTTTCATAATATATTGCCTCTTAAAATTTGGTAACTAATTAAATTATATAAGAATTATTAAACCTTTTGATAAAATTAGGTTCTTCTACAGTTTCAAATTGACGCTTACTACGTAATGTAATAACATTACAAAATGAGTATAGACAGTATATCAGAACGGCAAAAGTTATCATCTTCCCATCAACATAAACATTGTGTTTCAAAAGCAAAGACTCGATTTGTCGAGCGGCTAAGAGAGATGGGTAAGGGTGTTGGTAGGAACGACGAACCTGTATTGAACCTCTTATTAAGTAATCATCAAATATTTAGTGCTTATGATATTGCTGAAAAAATATCGGAGATGGGGAGACGTGTTCAACCGATACAGATATACCGCTCACTCGAAAAACTCATGGCGCTTGGTCTTGTTCATCGTTTATCTACAAGGAATGGATTTATTGCATGCTATGAAGATGGGGAGTGCGCTACCGGACAATTTTTAATTTGTACTGAATGTGAAAGTGTTAAAGAGATAGACAGTCAACTAATAAATAGAGAAATTAGTGATTCAGCTCAGGAAAATAGTTTCTCTATAGCGAATAAAAGTGTTGAAGTACTTGGACTATGCAGTAATTGTCAAGACGCTTAAAATTTTAAATCTTCCCATTACATTCTCATATGAAATTAAATTACCACGTATTTTATTCATTAGGTTTTATTTTTTAGATAGCACAGGAAATTATTTGGAGAAAATTTAGTATGAAATTCTATGCAATTGTTACATTTATGTTTATTGGTGGTTTCATTCAGAATGTTTATTCTGAAGAAGTAAAAGAAATTGAAGAACTTACTGTATCTGCAAGCCCAATCGGCTTACAAAGTCTGGAGCATTGTGCTGCTCCCTTTACTATTTTAGAGGGCGATGAACTTCGTAGGAGACAAGATTCAACGATAGGAGAAACTCTATCAAACATTCCTGGAATAACAACAGACCGATTTAGTCCGCTTGCTAGTAGACCGGTAATCAGGGGGCTTGGAGGAAAACGAGTAAGTATCTTAGAAAATGGGGTCGGGGCAATGGATGTTACTACGATTAGTGCCGACCATGCGGTAACAATTGAACCTATACAAGCTGAAAAAATAGAAATAATTAGGGGTCCTGCAACGCTACTTTATGGCAGCGAAGCGACAGGAGGATTGATAAATGTTTTGACTAACCGTATTCCAGAGTCTGTTCCTGAATTTGGTGGTCGTATTCGTTCTAGTTACGGTCTTAATCCGCTTGAGAAATTAGCATCAGGGCAATTTGAAGGTGGTTTTGAAAATTGGGCATTCCATTTCGATGGCACTAAACGAAATGCGAAAAATTATGCTAGTACGAAAAAACAAATCGATAATAGTTTTTATGAGGTGGAAAATGCTAATTTAGGAATTTCATTTATCGATACCTGGGGCTTCATCGGTATATCTTTCGGATCTTTTGATTCAACACATGGGATACCAATAAATCCCGCGGATCCATCTGAACTTCCATTTCTTGAATCAGGGCAAGACCGTATAGACTTAACAGCTAAGATCAATCAACCCTTATCTGGCATAAAGACTGCCTCCATGCAGGTTGGCTATAATGATTATACTCATACTGAGTTTGAGTCAGTAGGAGAAGCAGGAACAGTATTTGATAACGAACAATTTGATACTCGTATTGAACTTCAACATGTCAAATTAGGAGCATTCGATGGCGTAATTGGAACACAGTTTGGTTATAAAAATCTGAGCGCTGTTGGTGAGGAAGCATTTCTTCCAAAAACCAAAACAGAAAATGTAGCCTTATTCATTTTAGAAGAAACTGATATTACAGATTCAGTTCACTTAGATATTGGCGGACGTTTTGATCATGAAACAAATAACCCGAACAATGCCGCAGAAATTTCTAATGATATGTTTAGTATCTCATCAGGTTTAGCTTGGGATGTTAATGAAAGCACTGAAGTGGGTATAAATATTGGTCGAAGCCAACGAGGTCCTACAGCAGCAGAATTATTTTCCAATGGACCCCATGTCGCAACAGGAACATTCGAGATAGGGGTATCTACTTTAGATGTAGAAACAACCAATAGCCTTGATTTTTCGTTTAGTAAAACATATGAAAATTGGGGATGGAATTTAAATCTCTTTACCAACTTTGTAGAAGATTTCGTCTTTCTAGAAGGACAAGATCTTAATAATGATGGGGCGATTGATGAGGTTAATGAAGACAATAGCGGAACAGGTGAGTTTCAATTGCTACAATATAATCAAGATGATCTCGTTATGTATGGCTTCGAGACTTCCTTCGATATCAATCTTTTTAAAGGAAATCGTGGTCAGTTAGATTTAAACCTATTTGGTGATTATGTTCGAGCAGACTTAGACACTAAAGGTAATCTTTCAAGAGTATCACCAGCAAGATTTGGTAGCGGACTTAATTATAATTATAAAAAATTCAATACTGGTATCGACCTCACAAACGTCTTAGCGCAAAAAGATAATGGTAATCTTGAGACAGATACCGGCGGTTACGCTGTTTTAAATATGCATGCAAACTATAATGTGTTCAGCGGCGATCAAGATGTAAATGTATTCTTAAAGCTGACGAATATATTAGATGAGGATGGTCGCTTGCATACATCTTTCATAAAGGACCGTGCGCCTATTATGGGAAGGTCTCTCATGCTTGGTTTCCAAGTAGATTTATAATTATTAAAACAGAATAAAGTCGAATAGAATTTCTGTTATAAAATAAAATATTTTAGAAATGAGAATGACACAAAAAATATCTGATAAATTTGCCATTAGTTTATCAACTATATGTGCAATACACTGTTTTTTTGCGCCATCTCTACTGGTGCTGTTTTCGAGTGTTGAATCTATTCAATACAACAATGAGCTAATACACTTCTTATTTTTGTTGATGGCAGTGCCAATTAGTTTCTTTGCTTTAATATTAGGTCTTAAGAATCATAAAAAATCTTCTTATTTCCTTATGGGTATAGCGGGGCTGACTATTCTTATTCTGGCATTAATATTAGGTGAAGGAATTTTAGGCGAACTAGGAGAGAAATTGGTAACACTCATTGGTTCAATTATCGTTGTTTTTGCACATTTTAAAAACTATCAAACTTGCATTCAAATAGAGTGCTCTTGTCATGATGAGTTGAATCAGATTGCTTAGAAAGTGGTCTGTAATATTAATTAGTCGTCTCATTGTTTATTACTACTAATATATTCTTACTAGCGACTAATCAATATATTATCTATTAATGAGTTGGAGATTTATGGACAAACAAAACAAATTGCCAGTTACAGTTCTATCAGGTTTTTTAGGTGCAGGCAAAACAACAGTGCTTAGTCATATATTAAATAATCGTGAAGGAAAAAAAGTTGCAGTTATTGTAAACGATATGAGCGAGATTAATATTGATTCATCTATTATAAAAAATGAGGTAACACTAAATCATAGCGAGGAAAAGTTGGTTGAAATGAGCAATGGCTGTATTTGTTGCACATTGCGCGAGGATTTATTAATAGAAGTAAGAAAGTTAGCTCATGATGGACATTTCGATAATTTAGTTATTGAGTCAACGGGCATATCTGAACCACTACCTGTGGCTGAAACATTCACGTTTGCAGATGAAGAAGGTATTTCATTATCAGATGCGGCATCGTTAGATACGATGGTCACTGTTGTGGATGCAGTCAATTTCTTGAAGGATTTTGAAGAAGCGCGATCATTAAAAGAAACAGGTGAGTCACTTGGTGATGAGGATGAGCGGAGTGTTTCAGATCTACTCGTAGATCAAGTCGAATTTGCCGATATAATTTTGATCAGCAAAACTGATCTAGTTAAACCCTCTGAGGTAGATCATCTGACCGCTATTCTTAAAACGTTAAATACTAAAGCTCGTATCACTCCTATCATGAATGGAAAAATAAAAGTTGCTGAAGTATTAAATACAGGTTTATTTGATTTCGCACAAGCACAACAAGCGCCAGGTTGGCTTAAAGAGATGCGTGGTGAGCATGTCCCTGAGACAGAAGAATATGGGATTAGTAGTTTCAGTTATCTTGCAAGACGTCCATTTCATCCCGAAAAGTTTTATAAATTTTTACATAGCACTGAAGACTATGGCAAATTGATTCGTTCTAAAGGATATTTTTGGTTAGCGACTCGCCCACACTTTGTAGGTAACTGGAGTCAGGCAGGCGGTATTTGTGAATATGGATATGCGGGTATGTTTTGGAAAGCCGTCCCTAAAGAAAATTGGCCTAGTGATCAAGATTATTTGGATTCGATAGCTGAGACTTGGGTGGAGCCATTTGGGGATATGCGTCAGGAACTCGTATTTATTGGTCAAAATTTGGATCAGAGTGCGATAACTGAGACATTAGACAATTGTCTCTTGAATGAAGATGAAGTGCTTAAAGGAAAGGAATATTGGGCAACACTCATCGATCCATTTCCTAAATGGGAGAATGCATGAGTACCGTATCACCTATGAGGGCAGAAACCATACGATGCTTTAATTCTCGAAAATCCGCAGTCGACTGTCATCCCTCAATTTTTACTGATATTTATCAAGAGAACATTAATATTGCAATTTGGGAACGAGATTTAGCTACCGATATACAAAGTTTTGTTAACCAGTTCGTACAATCGCATAGTCAGTATGAATCCAGTTTGATTGTAAAGCCTGATACTGTTTTTAATAAGTTGATTCAGTCTGATAATGAATTTGTTAATGCACAAGCATTCTGCAAAGACATTTCTAATCTTGTTGAGATGTTTTGTGTGTTGTTTGATATTGAACGAGTGGGCTTACGATTAAAAGTTTTAGATAGCGCCATGTGTCCACGATTTCATGTAGATAGAGTACCGTGTCGATTAGTTTCAACGTATTGCGGAGCTACTTCAGAATGGTTACCACATGACTTGGTAGATCGAAGTAAACTAGGTAAAGGAAATAACGGCCTATCAGATGTTGACTCAGGAATTTTCCAAAGTGAAGCAGATATTAATAGATTAAAGACCGGTGATGTTGCGATATTAAAAGGCGAGCTATGGGAAGGAAATGAAAATGCCGGATTAGTGCACCGTTCACCACAAGTCTCGGTTGGCGACAAACGATTTTTACTAACTTTAGATTATATTTAGTCAGCAAACTTTTGTTACACGTATTACCTACCACCATCTGTTCATGTTATGAATAGTAAAAACTTATAATTTCAAGCTCAATATCTCCAATCGGCCTAGTCCAGGTTACTATGTCACCAGGCTGCTTGCCGATTAGAGCTTTTCCGAGCGGCGAAACCCAACTAATAAAACCTTTATTAGTATCAACTTCATCTTGACCAACAATGGAAAATTTATATTTATTAGCGTTATTATCAATTAAATCAATAGTGGCACCAAAACGAATATCATTTTTTTCTTGAATATTAATTTCAATAGGAATTGCCGATTCAACACGCTGTTTAAGATAAATAATCTGAGAATCTAATAACTTAATTTTATTTTTATTATCTAGCTTGTTTGTTTCTTTTAATGACGCACATTCTGATAGTAATTTATTTAAATCCTCTTTTTGTTTTTCTAGGCCTATTTTAGTGATGTAATTCGGATGCTTACTTTGTGGACGAACGGGTAACTCAGCTTCTGCTTGTTCTCCATCAGGTTCTTTTGTAAAGGCACGACTCATAATTAACTCGCGCAAGATGCTTCAAATTTTATTTTCATAATATTCATAAAATAAGTGTACGATAGAAATAATTGTTATCAATAATCACAATATTAAACTTTACCACTTATTATTGAATTCTTTGATTATTTTTATAACTCTATGAATTAATTATTATTATTTGAGGCTAGACTATTTCAGGATGATTCATAATGTCAGCATGTCTTATAAGTAGTTGTTTTTATTAATCGTCATATTAAACTTTACCACTGCCATTGATGGGCCGGTATATTGAATTCACTTTCCGGTACTAAATACTTATTAGCGAGAAAATTAATGATTAAACGTATTATTTTAATATCATCCTTATTTATATTAACGGGCTGCGCGAGAATTGGACCGGATTTAATACAAGCAAGCGGAAATGATTATAATATTGCAATCCAAAGGACAATTGACGAGCAATTACTTCTTAATTTAATAAGATTAAAATACCACGATACACCATTTTTTCTCGAAGTGAACAGCGTCTCCTCACAGTTTAAACTCAATACTGAAGCAAGCGTGAGTAGTACTTTCAAAAAACAAGAAACACCTGAATCTGTCGGTTTATCGGGCAAACTAAATTTTACTGAACAACCGACGGTTACTTATTTACCATTGCATGGAAATGATTTTATTCAAAGATTACTTAAACCTATTTCGGTAGATACAATTTTGTTACTTGCTAATTCCGGTTGGAGTATTGAAAGGATACTGCGACTGATTGTAGATGATATAAATGGTATTTCAAATGCGCCAAATGCAGGAGGACCAACTCCAACTGTAGTTCCTAAGTTTAAAGAATTTCAATCTATTGCAAAATTATTTCGTGAATTACAAACTGAAAGTGATATAAATTTTGTTTATGACAAAAATGGTAAAGCCACTCTTGTTATCAATAACGATGATAATAAAGTAGGCTTACTGAGAGAAAAAATGAAATTAGATACTAAAAAAAACTATGAGCTTAAAAATGGGAAAGGTTTTATTAATAAAAGCAATAGCAGCATCATCCTCTCTACACGTTCTTTTTTGGGTGTGATGTATTATTTATCTCATTCAATTGATGTCCCAGATAAGGATAAAAATTCAGGTAAGGTAACAATTACCTACGATGAACTTGGCGATGAATTCAACTGGTCTGAATTAACACGAGATTTATTTAAAATAAAATCAGCACCAAATAATGCAAATGTTGCTATTTCAACTAATTATCGTGATACCTTGTTTTATATTGATGATAGTGACTTAAATAGCAAGACAACATTTAGCTTATTAATGCAATTATTTTTATTACAATCAGGAAAATCCGAAAGTATTGCTCCACTTTTAACCCTTCCTATTGGGCAATAACTTTATTAATAAATTTTGGTTATTAATTATAACCCGATCCCATATAAAGAATTCCACTACCATAAATTATTCCCGTGAATAAAAATATAACAAATGTATATCCGAGTACCTGACGCATGCGTAATCCGGTTATTGCAAGTATTGGTATTAACCAGAAAGGTTGAATCATATTCGACCATTGATCACCGTATGCAACACCTAAAACTACAATTGCTGGCTCAACATTTAATGATAGTGCCGCTTCAATCATAATTGGCCCCTGAACTGCCCATTGACCACCACCAGATGGCACAAACATGTTGATTAACCCACCGGAAAGAAATGCAAAAAAACCAAGTGTTTCTGGCGTTGCAATTGAAATAATCCAATCAGAAATAACTTTCATTAATCCGGTGGTTGCCATAACACCCATAATTCCAGAATAAAATGGGTACTGCAGAATGATGGGACCGACAGTTCCAGCGGCTTTATTAACTAATTTTATATAATGCATAGGTGAATTTGCTAGTAATAGACCAAATGCCAAAAACGTCCAGCTAACAAAATCCAGAGTTAGGGAAAAACCTCTTTGCGTATAAGTTACCGCAATATATGTAAAAATAGCTACACTAAGAAAGATACTTAACGAGCGGTGATTTTCAAATTTCTCTATTAATGTCATTTTATTTTTTCTGTTTTCAGGTTTCTGATGATTATCCTTCAATAGTTCAGGGTCTATTTCGATTGTATCTTCATCTTTAGGTTTCATCAGAGGGCATATGATGGTGATTGTTGCTAATGCAATAAGTGCAAGCACAATGTTAGTTGGTGAAAGAATTGTTTCTGTAACCGGGATCACACCAATTTTATCTTCTAAGAGATGACCTGGGGTCGCAACAAATAGCGCTGATGACGATGAATAACCCATATGCCAAATAACATAACCCGAATAGGCAGACGCAACGAGTAATGGATAGTGTATTTTAAATGGTTTTTTTAAACATTCTCTTGCAACACTGCGTGCCATAATAGCGCCTATAATTAATCCAAACGACCAAGCACATAAACTAGCAATCCCTGCTGTAAATGCTACTAGTGCGTAAGCTTGGTAGGCGGAGTTGGGTAATTGACCAATACGTGTTAAAAAATTTTGGACAGATTCAGTATGTGCTAGAGAGTGTGCACCAATCATAATGATGGTTATTTGCGCTGTAAATGTAAACAACATAGAAAGGCCGTCACCCCATGCTAATAGTGCGGAAGAGGGTGTGGCATTAGTTAAAATTAAAGCAGAAAAAAAAGTTATTACTGAAAGTATAATGACGAATATAAACGCATCAGGGTAATAGCGTTCAACAAAGGCAATAAAAGGACGAGCCAAGATCTGAAATATCTTCATGAAATTTTATTATTTTTATTAAAATATAGGGTTATAAAATAAACAATTACTTCATTGTAGGCATAGAGAATTGTTTTCCTTCTCTAATACCAGCTGAGGGCCATCGTTGCGTTATAGTTTTGCGTCTTGTATAAAACCTTACACCATCAGGTCCGTAAGCAAATAAATCTCCAAACAACGAACGTTTCCAACCGCCAAAACTATGATATGAAACTGGTACTGGAAGTGGAATATTGATTCCAACCATACCTACTTTAATATGATCTGAGAAATACCGCGCAGCTTCACCATCACGCGTAAAAATACAAGTACCATTACCATATTCATGATTATCTATAATATCCATCGCTTCTTGCATGTTGCTGGCTCTGACAACTTGAAGTACAGGACCAAAAATTTCTTCTTTATAGGAAACCATGTTCGGCGTTACATTATCTATTAATGTTGCGCCAAGAAAAAAACCATTTTCATAGCCTTTAACCTTTATACCACGACCATCAACAACAATAGTTGCTCCTTGTTCTTCTGCACTGTCTATGTATGCAGTAACTTTATCTCTATGCTCCCCAGTTATCAGTGGACCGAAATCATTAGTGCTATCGGTATAAGCACCTATTTTGAGATTTTTCATTACCTCTTTCATTTTGGAAATAAAGGTATTACCGGTTTCATCACCTACAACAATAGCAACTGAAAGCGCCATACAGCGCTCACCGCTGGAACCAAAAGCAGCGCCCAGTAATTGGTTAACAGTGTTATCGACATCAGCATCGGGCATAACGATAGCGTGGTTTTTAGCACCACCTAATGCCTGGCAACGTTTACCATTTGCAGTTGCAGTACTATAAATATACTCAGCAATTGGTGTTGAACCAACAAAACTAACGGCTTCAATACGCGGATCGTGTAATAAAGTATCTACAGCCTCTTTATTACCATTTACAACATTTAATACTCCTTTTGGAAGCCCGGCCTCATGGAGTAACTCAGCAATATATAAAGTCGAACTAGGGTCTCGTTCAGATGGTTTTAGTATAAAACAATTACCGCAGACTATTGCTAATGGATACATCCACATTGGAACCATTGCAGGAAAGTTAAATGGAGTAATACCAGCAACAACACCTAACGGTTGAAACTCACTCCAACAGTCTATTGATTGCCCAACATTTTTGCTGTGTTCTCCTTTTAATATTTCGGGTGCTGAGCATGCATATTCTACATTCTCAATACCTCTCTGGAGTTCACCCATTGCATCATGTGAAATTTTGCCGTGTTCTTCCCCGATAAGTTCACAGATCTTTTCAGCATTCTGTTCAAGCAGCTCTTTGAAGCGAAACATAACACGAGCACGTTTAGCGGCAGGCGTATTTCTCCACTCAGGGAATGCAGCTTGAGCCGATGTAATTGCTTCTTCGACCGTTTCTTTTTTTGCGAGTTGTATTTTTTTACTAACTTTTCCGCTAGAGGGGTTATATACATCCTGAGTCGGTCCACTTGAATATTTTATTT
>MDSV01218848.1_pt1 | contig 14760 bp, 9 predicted proteins | sample 810851 | NCBI WGS metagenome assembly MDSV01 (sample SAMN05326640, study PRJNA326480) | marine metagenome | isolation source: seawater | place: Atlantic Ocean: North East | collected 2012 | reverse complement strand
TGGACTCAAGGAAAATTACTGAGAAGAGGTAGAGCTTACGGACAACCCGGTTAGAGAGTAACTTAATATTTCCATAGGGTCAATTTTTTTACCCCATCTAGATATTTCATAATGTAAATGAGGACCAGTTACAGCACCAGAATTTCCAGCTCTAGCTATAGGGTCACCCAACCTAACAGAATCCCCCACATTAACAAATAATTTATATAGGTGAGCATAACTAGATTCATAACCACTACAATGTAAAATTTTTATTTGTCTACCATAACCAAAGTTCCAACCTGACCTAATAACTTTACCATGACCAGTAGAATAAACAGTATCACTCCAAGCAGCATAAAAGTCAGTCCCACTATGCATTCGCCAACTTCTATGTATAGGACTCTTTCTCCAACCATAATTAGAAGATATTATTAAAGTATCTAATGGTGAACCTAGTGGTAAAGAGTCTAAATATTGATGTAAGGTGTGTATATCTTCATATAGTGAGTCCATATGGTTACACAGAGAATCCATTCTCGACTGAGTTTCTAATTGTATTTTTTCTATTTTTTCATCATAATAATTCTGTAAAAATAAAATAGAAAAGAATCCAATAACTAATATTATTGTTATTATATTTTTCATATTTCTATATTAAATAAGTATTATTACAACTATAGTAAAGAATGTGGACAATTATGCATCTTTGTAGATATTTATGAGTAATAGTCTATGCTAACTTATGAAGAATAAAAAATTACAAGAACAAGATATTGATAAATTACCTTTAAGGACACAGGCTTTAATAGCGATAGGTGGAATACAAAGAGATAAATTAACCTCACCATCATTTATTAAAAATATTCTTAAGAGTGCTGGTCATGAGGCTAAAAGTAGTGGTTTAGAAGCTGATGACGGTAGTGAATATAATACTTTTTATACACCAGGTACTAATATAGATTTAGATGCAGATTTAAAAAGAATTAGAGATAGGATAAGATTTGAAGAATACGGAGACTCATTTCAAAGAGGTGTAGAAGGTAGGGGGTTTGCTTTTGAAGGTATGTTAGCTGGGTTATTTAATGGTGATACTATAGTTGGTTCACCTAAAGAAGATATTAAGGTAGGTAATGATTATTATTCTATTAAACAAGCTAACCCAGGTGATGCTTGGGATACTGGAAGTTTACAAAAAGGATTTAATTTAGCAAAAGAAGAAATGATAAATGATGGTATTTCGGAAGAAGAAATACCACTAACACCAGTTGATTTGATGGTATTAGGTGATGATTATATACCATATAAAACAACAATGTTATCAAATTCCTTTGTTGCAAGTAATGGACAACCATTGAAATGGATTTTTGCACATGTTTTAGATGCTAAAAATATTGAATATGAAGTAGTAACTTCTGATGAATTAATTGGTTTAATTTTAGGTAGTGATTGTAGTAAAGGTACTGGAAGTAGGGCTTGTGCTGTAGGACTAGGTAGAAAAAGTGATACAGGACTTAGAATTAAGTCTAGATTTGTATTAGGCAATCCTAAGATGATTACTTTTCCGAGTGTGAGTGATGAAGATATAAAAAGTATTATATACGACCCAGACGGTGATAGAATAGAAGACAATATAAGAAGATTATTTAAAAACCCAAATAAAGTTAGCCAATATACTGTAGATTATATAAAAAATAACCCAGAAGAGTTTTTCTCAAGAGTTAAAAAGATTCTACCAAATCTAACAACTGAAGAAAAAAGACTAACATACAATGTTTTAGTAGAAAAGAAATTAATAAAAGAAACTTATAAGGTTAATCTAAAAACAATGACTCCAAAATTATGGAGTTTAGTTAGGTTATCGACTAGTATGTTGGGTGAGGATGCGTTTGTATCCAGAGGAGGTAGTATTATAGATTTCCAAAGTATTTTGAATAGGTATTTTAATGTTGGGTTAGATGGAACAGCAACTCTGTGGTTAATAATTCAATACAATTCTCAATACTATAGTATTAGTGAAAAAGAAGTGGTTGAGTTACCATTAGAAAAAGTTAAATTACCTGAAACTATCTATGAGACTTCAGTGGAATATAAGGGTGAATATGAAACATCTTATGAAGATGACGAATGTAATAGTAAGGGTGTTGGTGAAGAAAGTGGTGAAGATTGTGAATGTCGTTATGCATCTAAAGAAGTAGAAGATGAAGAAGGAAATATGTATTCGGAAGAATGTGATTATGGTTATGATGATGACTGTGAGTGTGAGGATTGGGAAGATATGGAAATTGAAGTGTTCTTCTACCCAATTCTTGGCGATGTAACCTGGACACTATTCAACCCAGAAGAACATGATGCCAATCCCCACAGTATTGATGAGTTATATATGGGTGTACTAAATAATCATGAGAAAGAAGTAATTTACATGAGAGAGAAAGATGAAGTGGATAATGGTTGGGATGACAGAACAACCTGGGACTACTTCTATGATGGTGAAGATGGTTACATAGAAAGCTTAGATGTACACGAAATGGATGTAGAAGATGAATTATACTATCTAAATAGAAGTTTATATCTAGGTGGTTTAAATGAAGAAACAGATGTGTTTGGACAAGGTCTATTAGACCCAATAGAACCAGAAGAGTTTGAAGGTGAAGATGAAGAATGGGAAAAAATGGTATCAGATGTTGAAGATGATGAAAAAAGAGGTGAAGATGGTGAACCAGGATATGAAGACATAACACATTTATGGTCGGGAGAAAAAACAGACCCAGAAAAAGGATTTGTAGCACCATCTAAACAAGTTACTGATAACATATGTAAAGTAAAAGGTTTTTGTTCAGCACAGGGACCTATAACATTCGGTCAACTAAGAGAACTAGTTGAGGCAGCAACCAGTAAAAGAATTCAAGCCGATATGGGACGTGGGGCGTTTAAAATGTTATGGAGAATAGTACCATTTTTTATACCACAAATATTAATAGCGGCTGTTGGTGTTACAGTTACAAGAGCTTTTAATAAAATAATTACTCCAGCACTTACAGACACTAAAGGGTATAAGAATTGGTGGGGAAAAGCTGTACTTAAAGCTATGGATATAGCAGAAGGAGATTATATTCCGGATATCGCTATGGGGGATGACCCGTTGAGTAAAGTCTTCTTTATATCTGATGGCTTGATGTCAATGATTAAAGATAAATACAAACTTAAATTTGCAAGATATGTTGCAGATTATGCGGCAAGTAGACCAGATAATGAACCAGTACCTGAATGGTTTGTTGAAAACCTATTAAGAGATTATTTAAATCAGAAATTTTTATTAAATCCACCTTTACCAGTTAAAACAAATGTAGAACAAAAAAACTTAAAAGAACAAACCGAAGTTGAGGTAGTAGACAATACATTAGATAATACACCCTTTACAAAGTTAGATATAACAATACTAAACTACATATATAAAACCTTTACTACAAGTGAACTAGAAGAATTAATAGACAATGACTACTACTCAATGTCTACTGAGTTGTATGATAAGTGGGAAAAACACATAAAACTTTTTGGGATTAACTTAAAGTCGCATAGAGAAGAGGCAGACGGTCAACTATTTACAAAATCAACCAGATATGCTAAATGGATTTTAGATAATTTAGATGCAGCAAGGGCTGAAGATTTTGATGACGACTCTATAGACTTTGGTAGAGTAACTAACCCACTTAAAGAATGGCCATCACTTTATTGGACTAATGGTGAGGAAAGTGGTTGGGAGCGAGTATATAGAGATGGTACTATATTAATTGCAGCTTGGGATGAAGATGATGCACGTGATAAAGCTCATCAGTCTTGGTGGGATTATGACCCGGATATGGAATATGGCGATGGTGGTGATTATGAGACCGACAATTTTGATATTACTAATGCAAACTTTCATAAAAGTTTAAATGAACACATAATACGAAGTAATAATGGTAATGATTTAGATTTGAGTAAATTTGACAATATTTTGGTAAAAGCTATTTTTACTAGAAGTGGGGGTTGGGGAAGACCAACACAAAGATTTATCATATATATGTCCCCTAGTGGTAACATTAAAAGTATAAAAACAAGTAGTGGTATGATGTCAGGTCAAATACCATTCCAAGAAGGTCAAGTGGTTAATTTAAGTGATTTAATTAGATTTGAAAAACAATCAGATTTTGAATTACAAATGGTTGGTAGAATAAGAGAAAATAACCAACTAAGTCGAATAAATAAATCAATTAAAAAATGGGTAGATAATGAGTTTAACTTAGTTTTAGACCATAATCTAGTACCGATATTTCTTAATAAAAGTGACCAAAAACTAAATACCTACAACCAAGTAAATGATTTAATTTGTGAAGTATGGGGAAAAGACTATGATTATAAATTAAATGTTCATGAACTTCAAGTAAAAGATATTGATATAAGTAATAAAAAATATAACAATACAATATTTGAAAATTTGAACAACAAAGGTTTAGACCTACCACTCAAAACATTAAAACATTACTTAAATAAAAATATTAAAGAATCGGTTATAGATAGTATCAAAAAAAATAAAGATTTAAATGTTAATAAACTACAAGATAATTTAGTTAATCTAGGATTTATAAAAGAAAATCAACCAAAACAAAAAGTACTTTTAGAATGGTTAAATAGTGTTATAAAAGAAATTAATAAAAATGGTGTAATCACCAAAGAAGGAAAAATAGATTATGTAGATAACCTTGTAGAAACAATTAAAGATACCCCACATGGATTGGGTGTTCCACAAGAAGTTTTTGATAAAACATTTGAAAATATAAAACCTAGAATAATAAAAGAGTTAGAACCATATGTAAAAGAGTTTATGTATTATTGTTTAGGTTTTGAAGATATGAGACCTGAGAATTCAGAGGATTGGTATTCTATTGATGGTGAAGAACCAGTAGATAGTTCGGTATATGGACCTTTTAAAAAGGTAGAAGATATATTATCTGAGAGTTGTAGTGATGCTTATAATAGAATATGGGACATAAGGACAGAGTTAGAATCTATATTAAAAAATATGGGTATATTAGAACCACGTGTAAAAACTATGATTGACGGTTCAAAAGAAATAATGTATTATGAAGACGACTTATTACCACCATTAGTTGATTTATATTCACAATTATATGGTGAGATAGATAAAAGATTGAAGAGTAGTAGAGAGGGAATGCCTATGGTTAATAGAAAAGAAACACAAAAGTTAGTGGAAGATAGTCGTAGAGCGCATAGTTATTCAGGAGGAAAACATATGAACCCACAGGATGTTGAAGTAGGAGATATAATAAGATTAATACATATGGATGACCCACAAGGTATTGCAGTAGGGACATACGGTGAGGTTGTAGGTTTCGATACAGACCCATGGGAAAACAGAATATTAGTTATCTGGGAGTTACCTGGAGGTGAAAAAAGAAACTTACCACTATACCCCAGTATAGACACGTTCATGATACACCAAAAAAAAGAACAAATAAATGAACAAGATAACCAACTAAATCTATTTCCAATAGGTGAATTTGAGTTTACCGCTCACGAAGACCCCAATGAAGCAGACTGGTTAAAAAAAACAGTATCTGATAGAGTAATTAAGGCATTATTTGATAAATGGGATAAAGACGGGATAAATCTAACCTTATTTAAATACCTAGGAATTCCAACAGGAGCAATGCCAATCACATATATAGTAAAGAGATATATAAGAAATACAAAAAAACCTATTCCTGTATCAACCACATTTGATTGTCATGACTTAAAGGAGTTATTCGACACCAACAATAGAGATTATGATATGGGTTACATAGAAGAATTTTTATGTGGTGATGATTCATTTTGGGATTTTGAAGATTGGTACACTTACGAATGGGATGATTATATGTCAAATGATATAGATGAAGCAAATTGGAAAATTATAAGTGAAATTTTTGGTGGGGTATCTCAGTCAGTTGCAGAAGATATATTAAATAGAAGTTCTTCCAGTGAAGAAGTTGACGAACTAATAGAAAAATATGAGGAAGAAATAGATGAGATTCGAAACTTTATAGTGTGGGCACATAATGACGAACATGAATACGCTATTAAGAAGGCAATGGCTACGGATATAGAAGATAAACTAGCAGACCATTTTCAGGCTGACGGACACTTACATACAGATAATAATGGAAGGAAGAGTTGGACCATTGAAGGAGATTTAAGAGATTATGTAAACGATAAATGGGATAATACTGAAGATGTATTTGAATATCACCCCGACTACATAAGTGAAACGTTAGAAGGTATCTTAATGGACGTAGACTTTCAAAATTATAATCCTATGACTTATTTGTTTGACGCATTAATGGAGGAGGAATACAGATTTTGGGATTATTGTGAAGGAAAAAAAGGAGAATGTTTACAAGCGGAAACAAAATGGTTTGATGGGTATTGGCACCCGAATTATGATATTAACCAATCATTAGCTGATAGGTTACCAGAGTTATTGCACACACAACCTTTAAATGAAAATACAGACGTACCTCATTGGGAGCTATATAAACTACTTAAAAAAACAAACAATATACCGAATGAAAGAAGAAAAAAAGTATTTGATTTTCTAAATGTATTACAAAATATAGGCATAATTAATATGTTTCAGTCACCTGATTTATTGTGGTCAGGTTCTAGGTGGTTAACTAAATACTTAGATTTAAAATATCCAGAATTATTGGAAGAACCAGTAGAATACCTTGAAATGGAAGATGAAGGTTATTGGGATAATGAAAGAATTAAACAGGCAAAATATCTTTTAGATAATGCAGATACTGTTAGAGATACAGTTCTTATGATGTTAATCGATAGTAAAGAAGACCCATCAACGATAAGGGTAGAATCACAAATGAGGCCATTTGCTACAGACTTAGTAAAACTTTGGATGAAATTAAAGTAATATGAAAAATAAAGAAACATATAGTAAAGGGGTTGCTAAAGACCAAGAAAAACACACGGGAGAACAAGGTGAATTCTTTACATTTGATGGTACTGATAATCTTGGTGTTACAGATATGTTTGTAGATGACGGATTTGACATTATCCACCAACACAGGGGTAAAGTTCACTTATCTGATTTATCACCAGAAGAAAGTGAAACAGCAATACCACAAGGAACTAAAAAGGTTAAAAAAGTAGTTAATAAACCCAATTTGAGTAAAGCACCGTTTAATATTGGTTTAAACGAAGCGTTAAGGCAAACCAAACACATAAACCCTGAATTAGAAGAAGGTGATAAGATAATTGTGATAAATAATAAAAGTAAAGCAGAAATTCAAAGTGGATTTAGAGACTATTTCCCGGGCCAGGAACCAAAATTATACGAAAGATATATTGTATTTAAGAAACAATATAGTGGCCATAAGGCGAAACATCCTTACCATTATTTTTTAGTACCGGACATCCCTAAGTATCAAAATCTAAAACTAGATGACTCATCCAATGTGGAGATTGATGACCATGGTGATATAAAAGCTCTTTTCCCTTGGTTGAGTGGGTGGATTTTAGATAAAGAAGATGTAGTTACTGAACATAAAACATTAAGACAAACTAAAAACTTAAATCCACAGTTAATGATAGGTGATGAGATATTAGTGGTTAGTCATGGATACGAAAGGGCCCCTAATAAAGGACCAGAATTGTATAGACCATATCAAGTGGTATCAATTAAACAAAGTAATGACACCCAAGAGACTTACTATGGTTTATATCCTCTAGAACAGACAGATGACAACTTATTAGCTTCTATACTAGCTGGTGGTGGTAAACCAAGAGAGATACTTTTATATCAGGTAGACAACTGGATACTAAGACCAGGATTTAGAAGGGGTGAACTAGAAGAGGAAGGTGAAACTAATGAAGCTGCTAGAACACTATCTAAAGCTAGAAAAGCTGGGGTAGATATATATTATCCTAAATCCGCTGTAAAAGCAAATCCAGAAAGATTTAGAAAATATACAAGAGACAAATACTTAAATGAAAATAACATAAACTCTGGGTTAAATCCTGTTTTAGAAAAAGGAGATATTATAAGAGTACTTGATGTGGATGGTGAACATGCAAAGATGCCAGTGAGATTCGGTGTTTATCTTGTTCAGGCAAAAGGAGATAGGTTACCAGATGGTGAGTGGTATTTGTTACACCCTATAGACCATATGAATTCCCCAAACAGACTTTTGGATGTGGCCTACATGTACCGTGGGGACGCATGGATTAAAATAGGTGATAATATATTTAATGAAGGTATTAATGAAGAAGTTATACCATCTTTTACAAATAATCCAAAAATTAACGACGATAAATTAAACATACCTGCCGATAAGTTTACAGAATATTTAAATAACTTTTGGAGAGAAAAGCTTATTAAAGAAGCCACCCCAATAATCGAATGTCTAGAATACAATTGTTATGGTGGTTGGAAACAAGACCCAGACGCATTTGATACTGGTTTAGAATTAGAAAGGGATAAAAGGTATACAGCAGACCAATATTGTAATGACTGTGGACAAGAGTTCGATGAAGTGTTATCAGAAATAGATAAACAAATAGTTAAGTTGGGATTAGTTAAAATGGAGTATGAAAATAATGTACTACAAAAACCTTTTCCATTTACTTATAATCGGTGGATAGATAATGTGATAAAAGAAATAAACCCAAAATATTTTATTGACAATAAAGAAGAGGTAAATAGAATAGACGGAGATAATCTATTTTACGAATCTAATATTATAAGTGAATCGATAAATGATATGGTTTATATAAAAAAACCTAGGAAAAAACATTTACAAAAAATGGATAATACTTTGGGTAACTTTAAAGGGTTTAATTTAAAAGAATTTAAAAATACACCCCCACCAAAAAACGATTCCAAAGTTACAGAAGATGAAATAAAAGAAGTACAAAAAATAAAGGTAAACAAAAAATTTGTAGATACTACGGATGATATACATGAACATTTTGAAGATTTTTTAAAAACTAAAGATATAGAGTACCCTAAAAAAGAAGTAAACAAAGCTATGAAAGGTTTGAGTAGAATAATTTTAGAACTAAAATACCACTATAATAGACCTAGACCTGAACAAATAGCAGAAAAGAAAAAAATAAAATTAAAACCAACCACACTAGATACCGCTTCAACACCATCATACCCATCAGGTCATGCATTAAGAGGAAGGTTTATGGGTAGATATTTATCAGAAAAATACCCTGAGTATAAAAAGGAGTTAATGATATTGGGTGACGATATTGGTGATGGTAGATTAATGGCAAAAGTACATTACCCATCTGATAATAAATTCGGTAAAAAAATAGGTGATAAACTATATAAACATTATATGAAACAAAATGATTTAAAATTAAACGAACAAGAAGAACCATCAAAAGACGAGGTATCAGGGATTGAATATGGTACATTTACACGTAAAGATATTATCATTTTAAATTATTTAAGTAAAAGATACACTAAGGACGAACTCATGGAAGTGTGGGGAACTAGCAGTACTTGGGGAAAACCTAAAGACAAGTGGTTAGATATAATGAAATTATTTGGTGTTGTAATCGACTCAAGTAGACCTCAAGAATGGGTTAGAAGTTCCAGATATGCAAAATGGGCTTACGACAATTGGGATACAGCGGAAGAATATGATTTTGATTATGGTAAAGTACCCAATCCAATAAAAGCTAAGTTAAAGTGGTATGATGTTGATATGGAAGAAACAGGTACTCAAGTAGAGTATAAAAGTGGAACTGCAGAGGTTATGGGTTATGATGAAGATGATGCGGCAGAAAAAGCTGGTGAAGATTTTTGGAGTTGGGGTGGTGAAATGGAAACTTTTGATTGGGGTGACTATGAATCACATGATTCAGAGGTAACCAATGTAGATTTTCTAAGAATGGATGAATCCAAAAAAGAGGATATAGAAGAAGATTTAGAAAATTGGGGGTATGATGGTGAGGAGTTAGGTCCATTAGAAGAACAAGTAATGATGAAAACTGGGGATATGCTAAAATCAGACATATTTAAGTTTTTATCCCACAGATTTTCACTAACACCAGCAGAATCTGGTGAGATAAAAGACCATAAAGGAAATTATTACCGACTTATTGACATGGAACAACCTCAAGATTATGTCACTTTGTCACATTTAATAGACCCAGTTGTGGAATTTGTAAATTATGGTGTAAAATCTGGGACATTTGAAGAGAGTGATATACAAAAAGGTATAGAAGCAATAACAGAATGGTTATCTTTATCCATGAATCAAAAAACAGACTACATAAACTAATATTTATTATAAATGAAAAAAATCATTAAAAATATTATAAAAGAAAATAATGTAGAAAGAACAGCAAAACAATTTTTTATTGTGGCTAAAACTCTTGCAAATAAATGGGATGACCAAAAATTTGAATACTGGAGTGCAGATAATGACCCGTGGGAAAGAAACCAAGTGATAGAAGAAATATCTAAATTAGTTGGTTTAACTTCTTTAAGTGATTTAAATGCAGCCGAAATATTTTGGTTAGCATATGATAATAAGGAAGGTTTAAGAGATGGAACCATAAAATCATATTTGGGCTTAACGGAAAGAAATCTAAATACATATAGTGTAAGACTAAGCGAAAGCGAAAATGAATATGTTTTATATGAATATGATGTGTTAGTGGAGGGTTACGATGAACAAGATGTAATAAACACATTGTATAATGATGACGATGGTCAATTTCATTGGTGGGACTGGGAAAAAGACTGGTACAAAAGTACCATCCCCAACGGTTATTTCCGTAGAGAAGTTGTGGAAAGTGAACTAACTGATAATGACGTTTTGGGTGAACCAAAATTGGTTAGTATTGTGGATAACACAAGTAGAAAAGGTAGTTTAAAAGAACAAATAAAAGCAAGTCCGGTAGAGAATGACATATTGAGTGAGTTAAAAGAACTCATAAATACTTGGGATGGTTGTGAAGAAGGGATGCGTGTTGCGTGTAAGTATAAAAATCAAGTACAAAAACTTATAGACCAATATAAAAATAAAGGTTTATATGAACATAGAGATAATTTTACAAGCCATTCTAATGAACCACATATTGGAGAGCCTGTTGTGAACACAAACCCAGGTTGTACACACTATAAGAGTGAGGGTTTTATAGAAGATATAAATGATTTGCCAGACGATAAGGGAACAACTATAACATACATAGTAACGAATAATGGTGATACATATAAGGAAGGTGATATACTAACTAAAACAATGGACCAGTTAAGTCCTATTGATTTTGATGATTATTAAATAATAATGAAAGATTTAATTAGAAATATATTAAAGGAGGAACTTTTAATGGAGTCTGGTGGGGCTTTTACTGAGGCAATTGCAGTAGATTTATGGAAAAATGTATTAGCGTACCCACAGAGTAGAACAAAAAAAACTTATGATTATTTAGATTATGTAGCAGGAGAGACAGCTTTCGGTGCTTTACACTGGACAACAAGTGGGTTTGCACAATTATATAAGATTATGGGTGAAGACCTAACCCAAAAATATTTTAATAGAAGTGTGAAAGAACTACAAGATTTTAGTAAAAGAGTGGATGGTAAAGAATTACAACATCCTTGGTGGGAAGATGGGATGATAGAATTCATGAATGGACCTCACAGTGAAAAAGTTCAAAATAAAGCTATACATAATAAATTTATTAAAACATTCAAAAGAAGTAAGTATGGTAATGTTATTGATAAATGGAAAACACCTAGAGAATTTGCTATTGGTATGTCATTAATAAATTCTGCTAAGGCTTGTTTTTTAAGAGGTAAAGATTACAATTGGGATGCGGAAAAAATGATGAGAGATTATTGTAAAGGTACTGGGGAAAAAAGTGATATACCTAATAATGAAGAACCTGGGTGTAGTTATAGTAGAGGATGTAGAAGTAGGTGTAAAAATATAAATAAATTTTACCCACCAACCACAAGAGATGGGTATGTTTGGAACGATGAAGAACATAAAAAATATTGTTCAAGATGAAAGAGTTAATTAGAAAAATATTAAGAGAAGAAACTGAAGAATACAATACTTTGTGTTTACCTTACGTAGGTGCAGACACAGACCCCATTACTGGTGATGTTGGTGATTCTAGAGATGGTGGAAACAGAACTCATGGTGGTATAGACCTAACAGTAGATAGTGGGACTGAACTTATAGCGCCTGCTGACGGAACAATTGAGAAAGCTGATTTTATAGAGTCAGGTGGTAAATGTGGTGGTAAAGTAAAAATTAATCACAGTGGTACTTTTATAAGTCCATATACAGGTGAAGAAGTAAAACTAAAAACAGTTTATTGTCACTTAAGTGAAGTTTCAGTAACAGAAGGAGCTACCGTAAAAAAGGGTGACAAAATAGGTAAAACAGGTGGAGCAGCATCAAAAATTGATGGTAGTCGTAAACAAAAAAATGCAAATGGTGAAATAGTTGACGCTGACAATGCTGCTAGAATAAGTAGTGAATACTACAGAGAAGCTGGAGCAGGAAACTCAACAGGAGCACATCTACATTATGAAGTATATGAAGATGGTTCATATGTAAGTCCAAAAATATATGTTAGAGGTGGTGGTGATTTTGATTATAAACCATGTGAAGCAATTACCACTGACCCAGTTGAAGATGACGACCCTTTAGCTCTGTTAATTTGGTTAAATCAAGGTGGTGATGTTGGGACAGAAGAAGAAGTAAAAACAAAAGAAGAAATATTAGCTTCACTACCAGCTTGTCACAAGAAGTCATATAAAGATAGTAAAGAGGATAGTTTAGCCATAGCTAAATTATGGCAGTGGGGATATATAAACCTACCAAAAGATAAAGTAAATGCACTATATACACCAACACCAGAAAATATAGAAGCTTTGCTAACATATCAACAAAAGTACCAATTACAACAATTACCAGTAGATATTATTAATGGATGTAGAATTCCACAAGAAACATTAGACCATATAAATAATAATGAAAATGAAATTATAGTTAATGAAAGATAATTTGACAAAACCTATAATTTATTATATTTTTTTAAAAAAACAAATATGACAAGTAAAGAATTTAGAATGTGGTTAGAAGGGTTTTTAACAACCCTTAATTTAGATAATGTGGAAATCAGAAAATATCACGAAACATATAATCATTTAACGATGTTAAAGACTATACATGATAAATTAAAAGAAGTAAAAGATTTAGATGAGTTTGACGGTAGAGGAATGAACTCCCTATTAACCGAAAGATTTACACCAACTACCCCACCAAACCCATTTGAAATAAAATGTGAAAACAAAAAATAAAATGAAAAAAATAAATTTTTACGAAGTTATTTTATGGTCATTTATGATATTAATATTCATGACCCTAACATTATCAAGTTGTTCAGGAACATACTATATAGTTGATGAACCTTACGATAATCACCCAACTGAAGTTTACTACTATAATGACCTACCTTATTGGGGGTTCTATAATAACTACTATTATTATTATGGTAAACCCCATTTATATCCGTGGTGGTATTACTATACCTTAATGCCTCACCACACTTATAGTGTTCATACACACGTTACAATTTATTGTAATAACGGATATTATGTCAACAAACCTAGAGGACCAAAATTTAATAACAATAGAGGTGGGACATATAAACCATCTACGGTAGTTGTTAAACCTAATAGGACTAACATTAGGACCAATACAAATAGAAAGAATATTAGAACTAATACTAATAAAACTAATGTTAAGATTAATAGAACCAATACGAATAAAAGTAATGTTAAGATTAATAGAACCAATACGAATAAAAGTAATGTTAAGATTAATAGAAACAATATAAATAAAAATAATATTAAGATTAATAGGTCTAATACAAATAGGACTAATATTAATAAATCTAAAAACGTTAATAGAACTAATAGACCAAATACTAGAAAACCACGATAATATAAACTTCCCTCGTTAAAAACCCTATAGACTACTTGGTTTATAGGGTTTTTTATTTTATATTTGTAAAAGAAATAATGGACCAGTAGCTCAGCTGGATAGAGCAACAGCCTTCTAAGCTGTAGGTCGAAGGTTCGAATCCTTCCTGGTTCACTTAAATACAAATTAAAAATGGTAATAAGTAAAGAAAATGAAAAATTATTAGAAGGGGGTATTACAATAAGCATAGAATATGACTATGATAGTGAGGGTGTATACATTGATGAAGATAGGATAAGAGAAGAGTTTGAGGATAAACTTGAAGAACTTATGGAGATAGATATTTGTAAATGTGGTTTTTGTGGTGAATCACTATACGAAGACACCTACTATTGCTCAAGTGAATGTTATAAAGCTGACATTACTGAAGGGGTATAAAAGAATAATCACCTATACTTGAATTAATGAATAATTTAGGTTATATTGCTAATAAAATAATCTAATAAGTGAGTATATATAAAGAAGTTTTTATAAAAGGGTATTACAGACAGAACGGTCAGTTTGTAAGTCCTCACATAAGAAAAATTAAAGTTAGTAATAAGTTCCCAAAAAGAAGTGTTATAAAATCATATAATACGGTGAACGAAAACCAACTATGTTTTAATTTTTCAGGTATAACATAAAAAAAAATATAATGAAAACAATAATTTGTGACATAGACGGGACAATATTTAAATACCAAGGAGGTACACCAGAAGTAACT
>MDSV01056630.1_pt1 | contig 14762 bp, 12 predicted proteins | sample 810851 | NCBI WGS metagenome assembly MDSV01 (sample SAMN05326640, study PRJNA326480) | marine metagenome | isolation source: seawater | place: Atlantic Ocean: North East | collected 2012 | reverse complement strand
GAGGCGACCATGGCGGACGCATACGCCACCGCTTGTATGGTTTGGGGGCATTTAAAATGCATTGAGTTTTTGGAGAATAATGCGCATTATTCAGGAGTACTTGTCTATACCGATGAAGAAGGGAATTGGTTTACTTACCACAGCCCGGAGCTCAACATTTCGATGGTTCAGACTGACTAAGGGTGTATGCAGTCTTCTTTAGAGTATTTCTTACTAAACTAATAGTCGTATCTAGACAAAAGGGCTAAATTCGAGTTCTTCCTTCTTCTGGCTTTGTGTGTTTTTGTCTTCACTTTTGCACTTCTGGTCAGGTAGCGCACCGCATAAACTACAAGCCTCTCCCTCCTCATTAAGAAATGGACTATTGCTTGCGCAGGTACCAGAAAATTCACCATCTTTTTTGGCCCATATTTTAATGGCTATACCGGCAATGGCAATACCTAAAAAGGTAGTAGCTAATAACAGAGTGGCCCAGAATACTTCCATGGATTGATTTTAATGATAAGCTAAATTGAAATAGTAAGTAATAATCGCATTATTTATGATAAATGACAATAAAAGCTAGTTATTTATAGTCTGTACAAGGAGTAAAATAGGTGCTTCTCAGTGAACATTTCCCTATATTTATCGTCCATTAAATATGTATGCGCCCGTAGCTCAACTGGATAGAGTACCAGGTTTCGGCCCTGGGGGTTGGGGGTTCGAACCCTCCCGGGCGTACAACTAATTTATGCTAAGTAACATAATTACAGTTATTTAGCATTTTTATTTTATAGGAACTGTACAACTTATCTATAGTTAAGAGTGTTTTAGCAATAAATCAAGAGAATAGGATAAGTTCAGATTTCATTGTATATAGTGTATTATCAATATTGATTGGACAATTGAATTCATACAATTAATAATTAAACGGAGTTCATATGAAATTAGCATCTCTAATTACCCTTTCGTTTATATTTTTTTTAGGATGTAACCGGTATTGGTTTAACCCTCCAAACCCTATGCAATTCATTACAGAGTTTAATGAATTAACAAATAGTCATATGTATTCCAAAGCAGATGCTAAACTTGCCGTAACATCCAAAGAATGTAGCTATCTTGAATTACGAGATTATTATTCAGGTGATAGGTTAAATGGACTTGAAGAAATGAAGAATGGGGCGATTGGTGTAGATGAATGGGTTAGTTTAGATGGTGGTAATGCTTTTTCCCTAGAAGCCTACAGATGGGTGCCAGCTGGGGTATCTGTATATGATGGGACAGGTGGGACATCAGCAGAATTAAAAATAGAATTTTATACTATGTCATGTGATGTAAGTGAGTGAATAAGAATTAATTCTCACTCATCTGTTCTTTTAGTAGCCTCTGAGTTGTCTCCCAGTCTAAGGTGGATTTAAGTCCACCACTGTTACTGTATTTTTCTACTAGCTTTAAGGTTTCTTCTGCACCTTCGTAAATACCTTTGGTATAACCATTAGATAACCCTTCCTTTTTACCGATCATATGACCAACAAATAGAGTTATACTGCTAATTAATAATACTATTTAGACTTCCATATAGAATCCATTTGTTTCAACTAAATTTGGTCCCTACAGGCCGAAGTGAAGGTGGGTGGGCCTGTGTTATATCCCGCTACTGCACTCCTTAAAAAGAATGTAAAGTACGCGGAGTACATGGAGTAGGGTGAGTAAATAAAAAAGCCTAAAAGTATAGTATATCTTGAGGCCATATAAAAACTGTCTAGAAGCTAATCTACTTAATCAAAAGCATATCCTTGAACTCAGAAAATAATGAAGTAGTTAGTCTGTACTTGCATTAATACAACCATTAATAAAAGGAAATAACACTAATTAATCGTAATACCATTCTGAGCTTCTGATCCCTTTAATATCTCATACTTCATGCCGCTGGCCCCAGCAAGCTGAACCGCATATTTGGCCTTTGCTTGTACTACTGCTTTGAGTTGTATATGGGGTGTATAATTATGTTTACCCCACTCTTTGTATTACTATTATCGTTATGTCATCACTTTGTTCAGCTTCATTACGAAAATGAATTAATTCTTCAGTTATGCCTTTAACCATTGCGTCAGGATCTAAAATCTTATTGTCTAATAACCAATTTTCAAATCTTTTCTCTCCATAAAAATCACCCTTTAAGTCTCTAGCCTCTGTAATACCGTCAGAATATAAAATTATTTTCTGGTTGGATTTTATTTCATAAACCTCTTCATCATATTTCACTGTATCTAGTATGCCTAACATTAAACCCCCCACATCAAGAGTGGATATCGAATTTTTTTCAACATCTAATACATAGGGATTGTTATGACCTGCATTTACATAACGTATTGTATTCTTGATTGAATCCAACTCACAATAAATAGCCGTTATAAATTTATCCAATGGTGAATCGTTAAATATTAATTCATTCACTTTAGTTAAAGATATATTGGGCGTATTACTGTATTCTAAATGTGATCTAAGAGAAGCTCTCATGGTAGCCATCAATAAGGCTGCTGATACACCTTTACCAGTAACGTCTGCTACTGTAAATCCCCAATTATTTTTATTAGGTAATGATATATAATCAAAATAGTCACCTCCAACATTTTTTGCAGGTATACTACAACCAGCAACTTTATAATTTGAAATCATAGGTTGCTTTTTAGGCCAAAATCCGCTTTGAATGGTAGATGCTAGTTCTATTTCTTTATTTAATAATTGGTTATTTAACCGTTCTTTATGTAATAATGCATTTTCAACAGCAATTGCTGCCTGATTTGCCATAGTTTGAAAAATTGCTGCATTATCTTGGCCAAACTTTTCTAATTGAAGACTATTTATAGCTTGGAGTGCTCCAATTACTTCATTATTATGATTAATTAAAGGAACACAAATTATATTTTTTGTTTTAAACGACGATCCTTTACCTAAATCTCCCCCAAATCTTGAATCTTTACTCACATCTTTAACAACTGCTAACTTTTTATTCTGTATGACCCATCCTGAGATGCCTGATGTTAGTGGAATCTTTTTACCTGACAATTCAGCTGTTAAAGGACCTGTAGGGACCGTTAAAATTAAATCTTTTTTGTCCTCAGATAGTAGAAACAAAGAACTCGCCTCTGCGCTCATTATTTCCTTTGTTGCATTCATTATTTCTTTAAGAATATTTTTCAATTCTAAATTAGAATTAATTTTAGCAACTAATTCCATCAACAAATTTAGTTTATTTACATCTATTAAATTATTCTCTTTAGATATATCTATTTTATTAATGTTAGTTGCCACAAGTCTGTGTCTTTTAGGTTTAATAATGGTTGTATAGCAAGTTTACCAGTTTTACCAATTTGAGTTTCCAAATATTCAAGCTCCTTAAATTGTGCTATAGTAGAGGTATCAGGTTCTAGTTCGATTCCAGAATCTTTCAAGATTAGCAGTCCTTTTGCTTTAATAGAAAGCTCCAAATAAATTCGTAAATAGCAAATAATATCCCCTACTACCAAGGGCTGAAAGCTATTTTGGATAGTTGAGATGTACTTGCCTACTCTTGTCTCAGATATATTACCTGCCATTAATAATTTAAGTAATTCCATATCATTATCTAAGCCAACACCTAACCATGATCTAGTAAATTCTTCGCTTTTATTAAAAATCACATAATAGATAATTGGCAGCGATAGAATAGTAATAATAGCAGTTGTGATCGGTGGCAATAAAAATAAATTATAGACAGCATGAATGATAACTGCTGATAAATAACCAAATAAAAATGTGAAAAAGATATTCCAAGACTTCGTATCATTAATAATCTTTATAATTATAGCAGCAATACTTGTAACTCCGCCATGCATTATTGCAGTACCAAAACCTCTGACAAACCACGTAATTAAATTAGTATTATTTAGTACACTTAAATAAAAGATATTTTCAATGAGTGCAAATCCTACTCCGATTGCAAATCCTAATATTGCACTATCAATCATAAATCCTATGCGTCGCTGCCTGAATAATAGTAATATCGGAATAAGCTTTAGGAACTCTTCAGTAAATGGGGCTATGAAACGACTCAATGTTATTCGATCGACTGAATAATTAATAGTAATAAAATCATTAACTAATGTAGCCAAACCTGCAGTTATGCAACCAATAACTACAGTTGAGAGTAAAAAATTTTTCTTTATCAGTTGAAAAGTATCCAGATACCACATAGTTAGCAAAAAAATTACCATGGGTAGCAAAGCCACACTAAATTCAATTATCACCTGCATCATAACATTGAATAATCTAGACTATCTCATTAAGCGCAATGAAATCATCAATTCATTATAGCTCTCACCAGATAAATCATCTATTGCAGTAGCATAACCTATAGAAAGGGTTGATGAAAGTATTTGAATCATTGATAATCTAAAGTCAATTTGAGCACCAATATTAAAAAATCGCTCATTAAACTTAGAGTCATCCAAATTAGTCATTAACGTACTAGTAAATAGGTTCATCTGAGCCCAATTCACATGATAATTATTAAATCCAAGTTTTTTAAACCTAATGGGTGGTAGTGAAAGTTCACCCATAATTTTCATATAATTTGTTCCTCCTACTTTATTCAATTCTACACCAGGAAAAGAAGTCGAATTACGGTATCTCTTGCTATATTGATTGTCAATCCAATTGTTCCCAAAGCCACCAAAGTAAAAATTTCCCAATGGCTCTTTTCTTGGTGAAAATGAAATCCCAGCAGATGATCTAACCCAAATAGATGAGTGTTTAATTGGTAATGGTATACCAAAATCAAAACTTTGACTGATTCTAGGGAATAAAGTCTCAGCTACATAATTATTGTAAGAGCTCATGGACCATTGAAAACCTTTTTCGTAATCGACAGCTCCTAAAGACGCTCTCATAGACTGATAGTTAATGCTTCCAGATAATGCGAAAAACTGATCAAAAGAGGTAATTACATTTTGAAAATTAGGTAATCTCTCCATGCCACCAAAATAAATACCGCTGATATTTGCTGATAAATTTTTATCTACCTCCTCTATTAGATTAAAATTTCTAGAAAGTCCTAATGAATAACCTTTTCTTGATTTTTTTGTTGGGCCAAACAAATCATAAAAATCAGCTCCATTATAAGTCCCCGTAATTGCCCAATCTGAAAATTCATAGGATGCAGATGCATGTACATTTTCGTCATTCTCTAATAAGATATTGTTAGTGAATGACAATTCAATTCCTATATTGTGCAGTTTCATAGGATCATTTATGTTAATTTTCACACCAGGAGAGACATAATCCTTATATCCATGAATAATTGGATAAACAGAGTTAAGCTTTAGCTTTCTAATCGGTTTATAATCAGATACCCCTATTTTTATTGAATTAACATCAATTATATTTTGTGAAGGTGGTGGTAAAATCCAATCTATTACGATTGGATGATTTTCGACTATTTCCTGCCCTAAAAAATGTATCGCACTAACTTTTTTTACAGGTTTATTTTCTAAATAAATAGGGTAAAAACCATTACCTGAATATTCAAATGCAATCAACTTTTCATCATTCACTGGTACAGGCTTAAATAGGCCCGTTTCTGCGTTACTTAACCATTCCATGGTTTCATTTTCCATAGAGTACCTAGTAATATTAGAAACTCCAGAATAGTATGATGAACCAAATAAAAATTTACCATCATCTGAAAAAGTAAAACTTGCAGGAGAGCTTACATCAAAATCATAAATCTCTCTTGGATTGAATTCAGCATTCATTAATTCATCTATTTCTAATAAAACTAATTTTTGGAAACCACTAACATCTCCAATAGCTGCACTCAAATATTTACCATTTGGAGATATATCTATATCAAATATATCTTCACCATATGGCATTGTGTATACTCTTTCCCAGTCATCATAAGGTTTTGGAATTCTGATTAGTGATGCTATTCCGTTAAAATGTCTCACAGCCCATAAAGATTCATCATGCTCATTAAAAACCAGATAACCAGCCCTTAGATCTTTAATCAATTGTCTTGGGTTTTTCTCATCTATGTTAACTGTAAATAAATCTCTCCAACCGTTATTATTATTTGTATAAAAAATAGATCCAGATTTTTTATCATAGGTCAATGAACTTACAAAATATACAGCCGATCCAATAACATCTGTCACCTTATCGAAAGTACCTTTATCTAAATTATATGTTGTAATATGGGCTACTTCACCCGGCAAATCAGCAGCAAAAATCAGCTTATTCCTAACTTTGTCATATACTGCGTTAGATACTGCACCTAATGGATTAGTTGAGAGACGTTCACCTTGAGTAACTGGGTTACTTCTGATTCTATTCAAGTTAGATGATTGCCATTTCTTTTCCCACTCAATCCAATTTGACCACTCATCATCTAATGATATGCCATAAATATTTTTAAACTGTTTGGCATAAAAACTCTTGCTTTCATCGTCACGAGAAACCCAATCTAAAAGACTATTTGGCCCATATTTGTTAGATAGATATGCCATAAATCTTGTCCCGTACATGTAAGAATTTGAACCAATCTCAAAATCATTAGTAGTCCCTTCCGATTCTAATCCTATCGCATCATAAATATGCATTGAGTCTCGAACCATTGTCCGAAACATCATCTCATCATATCCCCCCATCACTCTTCCAATACCACCATTCATCCAAGTTGTCATGTATTCAGCAATACCCTCATGGTACCATCTAGGTGCATAAATCCGTGGATTAGTCAAATAACTATATCCCATTGAAATTGGATTATCTTTATCCGGAGCGACTTTCCCACCAAAAATTTTTCTGAATGTAAGATCTCTATTTGATGGTTTTTCTTGAGCAATGATATGCACTAACTCATGCTTCATAAGAACACCTATTCTCTCATTAGCTTGATTAGTCTCATAAGCATAACTAAAAGGAGCTATGCCCATTAAAACAACATTATTTGGTACTGCAGTTGCACCACCTTGTGCAAAATCACCAAAATCAGACATAATTACATGTATGGGTTCATTTACCTTATAAGCAAACTTTTCTTTATGGAACTCGAGTGCATTGGTAAAATTTCTAATTGAATGATTTATAAGATATTCATGACCAAAATTGTAATAAATCAGTTCAAGATCTTCTGTAGAAACAATTTTAAATTGAGCATTAGAAGACTTACTAAAAATGAATAGCGATATAAGTATTATAAGTAATGAAGTTTTATTTATGCCCATGATTTTATACTATTTATACAACTCTATTTTAGTTATTTAATAAAAATTACTTGGTAAGTTATTCATACTTAATTACATGGACATTGACTGTATTATCATAATGTCATGTATCGATCAAAATATTACATTATGCAAGCTAGTAAATGATTCTAAATAAAAAAAAGACTACAAATTATATTTGTAGTCTTTTATAGCTCAAAACTAAATAACTATTCTAATCATATAAATAATTATTTAAATGATTCTATATCCGGCCCACTAATTAAATTATGGAAATTTGGATTTGCCATAAGTCTATTAAAATTAGGTGATGACATTAATTCATTGAAAGAGGGACTTGCTAATAATTGTACAAAATTAGGAGTCGAGACAAGTCGAGCAAAGTCAGGGCTTGAAACTAATCTGCTAAAATTTGGACTTGAGATTAACTGCGCAAAGTCTGGACCCGCCATTAACTGCGCAAAGTTTGGCCCAGCCATTAATTCTGTGAAATTTGGGCTTGCAATTAGATTATTAAAATTAGGACTTGCCATTAGTTGGCGAAAATTAGGGCTTGAAACTAATCTGCTAAAATTTGGACTTGAGATTAACTGCGCAAAGTCTGGACCCGCCATTAATTGAGTAAAGTTTGGACTTGTCATTAATTGAGCAAAGTCAGGTGTCGATACGAGTCGGGCAAAACTTGGACTTGAGGTTAATTCAGCAAATTCAGGACTTGCTAGTAACATTGCAAAATTTGGGCTTGATGTAAGTTCTGCAAATTCTGGGCTCGCTGCTAATTCTGCAAAATTAGGGCTAGACATCAACTGTGCAAACTCAGGTCCTGTCATTAATTTTGCAAAATTTGGACTAGCCAAAAGTTCACTAAATGAAGGGTTAGTAGTTAATCTAGCAAAATCAGGGCTTGCTGCTAGCATAGCAAATTCTGGGCTTACCATTAGCTGTGCAAACTCAGGCGCAACCAATAATTCAGCAAAACTGGGACTACTAGTCAGTTCAGCGAAAGAAGGACTGGTAATAAGTTCGCTAAAGTTAGGACTAGACATCAATTGAGCAAACTCAGGATTGGCCATTAATTGAGCAAAATCAGGACTTGCAATCATTTGATTAAAATTGGGGCTTGCAAATAATTGAAAAAAATCCGGGCTTGCCATTAATTGAACAAAGGATTCATTTTGAGATAAATTTGTTAGTTCCCCTGATTCAACTAAATCCATAAAGGTTTTATCTTGTAATAGCTGCTGCATTTCCTGATTTTCAAGAGTTATGTCAGCTTTAGTGACCTGGGTGGCTCTATAACGGACGGCTCGTTCAACAGGATCACCACCAATAGTTCCACTTATTTCGTTAGTTGAAGGTTGTTCTATATTTGATGCAAATAGTATCAAATACATAGCGGCGGCCCCTATAGCAGCTGAAATGAAATTTGACATATTTATCTTGTTATTACTTTTGGCCATTATGTCTCCATTAATAGTTTTAGTTTGATTTATTGTTTGTCTTTTATTTTTAGACTCTGATTCAATAGCTGTTATAATGTTTTTTTTAATTTCAGATGATGATTTTGAAATTAATAACTTTTCACCTAGATACGATAGTTCAGCAACAAGTGATTTAATTTCAAGCATCAAATCCTTTGCCTCTGAATTTTTATTGATAAGTTCCCGAAATGATTTTGAAGCATCTAAAGAATTTTCATTATCAATTTCTGACTGAATTAATTGTATATACTTTTTTTCCATTTACAACTAGTGTTACTTTTTTATAAATACAATACAGATTATCAAATGTTGGTAAAGAATTTAGGTTAATTCCCTTTAACATGATTTCTTAAAACCATTCTTGCACTATACAATCTTGACTTCACTGTTTTTTCAGGCACATCTAGAATTTGTGAAATTTCTTTATAAGTAAAATTTTCAAAATGTTTTAGCTGAACTATAATTCTTTGATCTTGATTCAATTTAGCAATAGCCAAATTTAGTTTATTTAATTTTAATACGTCTATATCCTCAATATCAGACTCAATAACATGAATATTCTCATCATACTCTTCAAATACCCGAGTCTTTTTTAGAGTGTTTAGAGATTCGTTGACAGCTATTTTATATATCCAACTTTTAAAATTGTATTCAAAATCATATTTATTAAGATGCTTCCAAGACTTAATAAATACGTCCTGTGTTATTTCTTGGGATGTTGCATGATTTTTTACAATTCCTAAGATTAATCTAAAGATTCTATCTTGATATTTATCAATCAAAACTTCAAATGACTTTAAATCACCATTCAAAGATTTTCTGATTAGATTATGAATAATGTTTTGATCCATATCTATTCATCAACTACAAACAGTTGATCTAACCTCGTATATTTAAATACATCCTTAATGTGTTCATTAAGGTTCTTGAGAATGATTTTATAGCCCATACCATTAAGCCGATGATAGTTTTTCACTAAAATACCCAACCCCATACTTGAAATATAACTTAATTCCTCCAAATCTAGCGTTAATGTAACTTCATATCTCTGCATAAAATCAGTTACAATTTCAGCTTGACTTGCATCAAACTCACCAGTTAATTTAATTTCATTTTGGCTAATTTCTTCAATCTTAAACATCTCAATTTATGTGTTTAGTTATTTTTATGGTTGTTTTACCTGCATCGTGATCAAATATTAGATCATCCATCAATTTTTTGATGAGATGAATTCCAAGGCCGCCAAATTTTTTTTGTTTAAAATATTCATCAAAATCAATTTCATCTGTGTCTAGTATGTCAAATGGATTATCTTCATGATCAGTCAAAGTTATGGAAACACTATTTTTATAGGATTCTATTCTAATAGCTATATCCTTATTTGTTGTTTTGTTGTGACGTACCATATTCATAAAAATTTCTTCCACAGACAATTTTAGCTCATTAAGTAATTTTAGATTTGACGCATTTTCTGTCATTACAGCGTTCAAAAAATGAAATATCATGGGTAATTCATTAGCATTCCTGCTGAAATATTTAATTTCGTTGGTCATAAACTATAATGATAACTTAACATGAGAACGTTATAATTATATTCTTAGATTTTATTGAACATCATATGTAATAGTTCAAAAAAAGGTGCTTTTGATACCTATAGATTTTGCTTCTATACATTTGATTAAAGGGAAAAAAATAGTAATAATGTGTGTACGAGATGACAAACCTATATCAAATTATAATATATATAGAATTTAAGTACTCAAAATAGTTTTTTATTAACCCAGAGGATTAAGTGTTTTATAATCAATTTATATTTACCAAACAATATCCTTCATCTTTAACCATTTAAAATCCGATTTTGAAAGTGGTGAATAAGAAAGTTCCCAACCAATCTCTATAATTGGAAAAGTGTAAATAACGGTGGACTGGTTCATCCTTATGCCAATGTATGTGAAGCCAACAATTGGGAAAACTTGGTGTATTACTTAATCAAGACATTAATACAGTTAGGAAAGTAGAGACAGATACGGGACATCAAATAAAAGTAGTATTGCATGTCGCTCAACCGGAAAACGTTGATACTTGGTATCAAAAAATAATTAGTATTGGTGGGGTTTCAGATTTCGATATTATTGGTTTTTCCTACTATCCAAAATGGTCTGATGTATATTTAAATAGAATATCAAATTTTGTAGCAAACTTTAAAACTACTTACCAACGTGAAGTGATGATTCTGGAAACTGCATATCTATGGACTCTATCATATGCCGACAATTATAGAAATATTTTAGGTGCTGATTATTTGATTAAAGGATATGAAGCAACTGTTGAAGGTCAAAGACAATTTATGATTGATTTGGTTAAAGAAGTTCTTGATGGGGGTGGAAGCGGTGTATTTTATTGGGAGCCAGCTTGGATCACATCAAATAAGAAAGATTTTTTGGGCACCGGTTCGTCTTGGGAAAATAATACTTTATTTGCCTTTGAAGGCAATGCACATGCAGGGTTTGATTTTATGATGTACAATTATAAATAAGAATCTACTTTGCCTGAAGCAGCAAAATTAATATTAAAGTACACCGTTATTACACTCCTTAAAAAGAATGTAAAGTACACGGAATAAATTCACTCACTCAGTATTTATACATAGTACATGGAGTGGGGTGAGTAAATAAAAAAGCCCCAAGATGTAGTATATCTTGAGACTATATAAAGACTGACTAGAAGCTAATCTACTTAATCAAAAGCATCTTCTTAGTCTGCGTAAACGTTGGAGTGGTTAGTTTATATAGGTACACTCCACTTGATAATTCTGATGCATCAAAGGTAACAGTGTGATACCCAGCCGACTGCTGTCCATTCACTAGTTCCATCACCTTTTGACCCATACTATTAAACACATCAAGGGTTACTTGATTTGCAATTGGTAAAGCATATTTAATTTGGGTAGATGGGTTGAAGGGGTTAGGATAGTTTTGGTAAAGTTCATAATCCGTGATTTCAAGCATTGGTTCATTTGAATTTATGACACCTACATTAAACATATGAGTATCACTCCAATCCCCTTTTTTTGTTGAATTTATTCCTCTGACTTTCCAATAATACTTTTCATGACCGGAATCGAGTGGATTATCCAACGACATAAAGCTCACATCAGATTTGTGTATACTCACATTTTCAGAAAAATCCTCTTTTGATGAGATCATCATTTCATACCCAGTAGAATATTTTACCTGCTCCCATTCAAAAAGTGGATCTATACCAGGGTTTTCATCTAATTCCAGCGGATAAACTAATTGGGTCGCTTTTATTGGATTGACTACCATTGCAAATTCAAATTCAAATGGGCCAATATCAGCGTCTGAATCAACTGGTATTGGCACCCTGGTTTGGATAACATGTTTGTCAAATACTGCTGATCTACCATTTCCAAATAGAATACTTGAATCAGAAATACTCAGATAAACTCCAAAACGATTGATCACCGTATTACCTTCTTTAGGTGTTATTGGTTCGTGTGATATTTCAAAAAGTGGATCCTCAGTATAAATATTATCCCCTTCCCGGGCGAGCACATTGGTTCCCTGGCCATAATTTTGTACAACACTATGATCAATCAGGGGCAAGCCCATTGCTTGGAAAAACTGATCTCCTCTTTTAGCTTCATTGCCCCAAATAACATTATTTAATAAAGTTGAAAAACTGTTGTCAATTCGAAAGCCACCACCCGTATATTCTGCTCTATTATTTATAATTAAATTGTTCAAAACCGATGGGTCTGAATTATTTATATATACACCTGCCCCTTGATACCCCTCATTGTCAAATATAATATTGTCGGTTATGCTGCCTTGAACATTGTTGTTTAACTCAACTCCAGAATAATTATTGTCCTTTATAACATTACCTATTATAAACAAATCCATATCACCTTCCGCAAATAATCCTGTGCTAGCGCCTCCTGTTATGTTGTTGTTTGATATAATATTTATAAATTTCTCTCCTGTATTATGCTCGTCACCATATAATTTAACCCCATTTTTAATGGTGAATCCGTTCACAGTGACAGATCCATTTGATACAAATACCTCAGTATCCAGAATAGTATTTAAAACTACTTCTTGGTTGTCTAGGTCAGCCCTATAGTTAGAGGTTAATGTTGTATTTTTATTATTAATATTTATAGAATTAAATACATATTCTCCTTCAGAAACTAAAACGGAATCTCCATTTCCGCTATAATCTAATGCGGCCTGTAAATCATTAAAGTCTGAAGGAACAACTAGAAGCCGCGCAAAAGCATCTAGATTTTCTATAGTAAGATTATTAGTAGTGCTGGAGCTAATGGAATGATTTTGAGCGATATCTTTTACATTTGAACTATCAGAAAAACCAATTCTTATCGTGCCTGACACTGGCCCCTTAATGGTTCTAAAGCTTATTTGATATCGGTCATTGCTTATTCTGTTCGTCGCCCTGATACTGATTACATCAGGGTTCGCTACTTCGTCATTTAATAGTACATCAAAACTTGTTGGTGTCACGCCCTCGACAGGCTCACTAAACTCCAACTCATATACCAACGGTATACTGCTTGGTTGAATTTCTTCTAATTCTGGGCCTTTAATATCTAACGAAATAATGTCACTGATATACCTTCTCTCTTCTTGAATACGGTCTTTCCTTAAAAAGGTAACCCCAAAAAAACCACCTTCTTTATCAATAGCTAAGTTAATAGGAACAAATTGTTGTTTAAACCAATCACCATATTCTCCATTGTGGTAAAATTCCTTAATAAAACTGAACTCTTCATCAAAACTATCTTTTTGATAAACCCGATATAAGCCATTCTCATCTATGGTTATTCTTAATAGCCCATCATACGAGACCTGGCTTACAATGATTTTAGAACTGTACTCATGGTTATTTAAGAAATGATCATTGAGAGGGGATAAAAATTCTCTTGGCAACTCTTCTGAGCGTATTTTGTCTACAATAGCTAATTCATCCGCGGCAGGAAATTGGTATTTTTGAATTCCCTGATTCGTTATGATATTAATCGATCTTAAGTCCTCAACAAAACTCATTTCAAAAATTTCTTCTCTATGGTGAGTAAATTCCAGTATACCGCCAACCCATTCATTTGAGTTATTAAGTGTAGTATATATAATCGTCTTCTCTAGCGAATCTGGGGCACCATTAAAGGATGGCTGAGATTGAAGTGTTGCGTATCTTGTTCCATCGATGCTTATATGATGTTTAAGTCCCTCTTTTATAAATCCGCTCCAAAGCGTGTCTTCAGGTATCAACTTGAAATAGTTGCCCGGTCCAAAATTGTCAACATATTCATAATCTAATGTATAATATACTCCTCCGGCCATAACTTTTTTTCCATCGCCCGAGAGCGCTGCCCCTGTGTATTCCAAGTTGCTGTACTCAGTGTAGTGAAAATTACCGTCAACATTCCTTCCTTGCAACCTGAAGCCACCGTCGTATGACGCAGGATTCAAAGTAATGCTATCATTTAAGCTGATATAGAGATCACCCTGAAGACCATATGAAAATTCATTATAATCACCGACTCCAATGATTACATTTTTTTCATATATGGGAAAATAGACGCTATGAACGTCATAATATGTTTTTACATATATACGCTCATTAGTGCTTTTGATCAGTGAATAGCTAGCCCTTGATTGCAGAACCTGCTGAGAAATTGCTGAATCGATAAAGAGAATGTTTAATAAAGTAACAAGAATAATTTTTTTCATTTACTGACACCTAGGATAAAGAATTGTTTTTTAATATTTAAATATGCCTCGAATAAGCTCTAAATATTTTTCAAGATATCTTTTTTTATAGTTATTTACGTATCTATATAATTTTATTTAAGTAAAAAAACATCAAATTCAGAATCAGTCATACACCCGAGTTTTTGTTAGACTATTTATCATTAATACTATTAACGCTTACATAATCAATCCATTTATTTCAACTAAATTTGCCCCCCTACAGGCCAAAGTGAAAGTGGGTG
>MDSV01142707.1_pt1 | contig 14764 bp, 21 predicted proteins | sample 810851 | NCBI WGS metagenome assembly MDSV01 (sample SAMN05326640, study PRJNA326480) | marine metagenome | isolation source: seawater | place: Atlantic Ocean: North East | collected 2012 | reverse complement strand
TGGATGCAATGTCCAAAATTGTCGATAATTATACCATAAGGAGGTGATTGTCATCACATCATTCATTTCATTAATCTCCCTCGCGTCATTGTAATGACCGGAGATAATGCGAGTGAGAAGGCCGGCGAAGCGCCCTACACCAGAGGCATTCATCCGAATATGTATTCTGAACGTCTATGGACAATGAGGCAATATGCTGGCTTCTCGACAGCCAAACTAACCAATGAAAGATTCCTCATGTTGCTCGAGGAGGGACAAACCGGTTTATCGGTTGCCTTTGACTTACCCACACAATTAGGTCTCGACTCGGATGATCCATTGTCTGAAGGAGAAGTTGGGAAGGTAGGGGTTTCAATAGACTCGATCAGGGATATGAGGGTCTTACTAGGTGGAATCGACCTATCCAAAGTCTCTACATCAATGACCATAAATGCGCCGGCTACAACACTCCTAGCTCTCTATGTGGCAGTGGCCGATGAAATGGGCGTAGATAGGAAGGACATTAGGGGTACTGTACAGAATGATATTTTGAAGGAATACATCGCTCGAGGATTGTACATATATCCTCCAGAACAATCGCTCAGGTTAACTACCGATTTAATGAAATGGTGCAGTGATAATACGCCTGGATGGAATACTATCTCGGTCAGTGGCTACCATATGAGGGAAGCTGGTTGTACAGCCGTTGAGGAGGTAGGTATTACGCTGTCAAACGCTCTTGAATATGCAAGATACGCCACTTCTTCTGGGATGGATGTAGATACATTTGCGCCAAGAATGTCATTCTTCTTCGCTTGTCACAACAATCTGCTGGAGGAGGTATCTAAGTTCAGGGCAGCTAGGAGGCTATGGCACGACCTTATTCAAGAGGAATTCTCTCCGATCAAAGAAAAATCCAAACAGCTTAGGTTTCACACACAGACAGCTGGGGTAACTCTCACGGCACAACAACCGATGAATAATATCATGAGGGTTTCATACCAAGCTCTTTCGGCTGTCCTTGGTGGGACTCAATCTCTCCATACAAACAGTTTCGATGAGGCCATAGGGCTTCCAACTGACGAAGCAGTGACCATTGCATTGAGGACCCAGCAACTAATCGCAAGCGAGACAGGGGTGTCCCAGTACCCTGATCCACTAGGTGGTTCATATGTCGTGGAAAATTTAACATCGGAAATATATGATTCAGCAAAGAGGCTGATAGGTGAGATTGACAGAATGGGTGGATCGCTTGAATGTATAAAATCGGGATATCAGCAAAGTGTGATCCATGAAAGTGCATGGAAGAACCTGAAGGGAATAGAGGATGGCAGCATAGGCCTGATCGGAGTAAACCAGAACATCTCCAATAACGAAACAGTGCACGAGGGACAGAAACTGAATCCAGAAGAGGTCACAAGGCAGATAGATTCTCTTCAGATTCTGAGGGCGGAGCGTGATGAAAAGAAGGTTTTTGATAGCTTGGAACAACTAAGGGTTTCTTGCCTTGGTGACGAGAACATAATGGAACCACTGATAGCCGCACTCAAATGTGAGGCAACCGTAGGGGAGGTCAATGGAATTATGAGAGAAGTATTCGGGACTTGGACTTCGCCGAGTGGTGTTTGAAATGTCGAGTATAGATCACATAGGTATAGCCACCGAATCAATTGACCGTTCGTCAAAGTTCTGGAACATGCTCGGATTTCGGAATTCGGGAGATGAAGTAGTCGAGAGCCAAGGGGTCAAGATTCGATATTTAGAAGGGGATGGCGGTACTAGGGTAGAGCTCCTTGAACCCCTCGGCGAAGATACGCCAGTGGGCCGATTCATGGAAAAAAGTGGCGAGGGGGTGCAGCAAGTTGCTGTTTCTGTCGAAAACATCGATGGCGTGATTTCTAGTCTGATTAGCAAGGGAGTCAGGATGATCAATGAAGTGGCTGTCGAGGGCTCTGGTGGACATCGAATTGCATTCATACATCCCAAATCAACTGGTGGGGTCTTGGTTGAGCTAGTAGAGTCACATTAACAATCATCAAAAAGGGAATGTCGGTCGCCGAGTCGTGATATCTTCGATTCTCATGCTCACTGCAGATGGTGTGCCCAGCGCAGAAGATGTTTCCAGGGAGGTAGCGTTCCTTTCCGATACACTATCGCTATTGAGGGACTCTGGTCAAATCACAAATGACGCATTTCTCGAGGCCGGGATGATTCAAGGGGGGCTGAACGTCCTTTCTAGTATGATTTCTAATGATATAGGCGAATCTGAAGTCGATCAACAGATGCACTCACTTGTTTCCAAGGCAGAGGGTCTTCAATCCAAGCACCCGAATCTTGACTCTATGATTGAGAGTCATAGATAATATTACTCAGATATTACTCTGGTAATACTTATCAATATGTATCAAAGGCCAGAATCATGCCTAAAGTGAGTCTTGACATGCCCAATGAGATCCTAGATGACCTAAAGGAGCACGTTGGAGATCACAAAAAATTCGTTAGCGTCGCTGACGCAATAAGGACTGCGTGTAGAAAAATGCTGGACCAGCTAGATGCTATAGACAACAGAAGAGGAAGGGGTGGTGAATGATGGTTAGCAAGAATGATGCGATGGAAGCAGTAGATACTCTAGTCCGCTACATTGAGGACTGCGAGGGGGAACTCAGGGAGGGGCTTTCCGAAACGCCCAAGAGAGTAGTAAACTCGTACGATGAGATATTCTCGGGATATAGACTAAATTCTGGCGAGATCCTAGACTCTACATTCAATGCCGAAGGTTACGATGGAATCGTCCTTCTCAGAGATATGGAGTTTCATAGTACCTGTGAGCATCATTTACAGCCATTCAGTGGCAGGGGCCATATTGCATACATTCCCGTGGATAGGATTGTTGGAATTAGTAAACTAGCCCGGCTTATGGACGCTCATGCAATGAGGTTGCAGAATCAAGAGAGGATAACTATGTCAATTGCTGACGATATCGAAGAGCACCTTAGCCCATTAGGTTGTGCGGTTATTCTAGAGGCTCAGCATGGTTGCATGAGATGCAGGGGCGTTAGGAAGCAGAATGCAGTGATGACTACCAGTGCCATGAGAGGAGTATTTTTTGAGAAGCCAGAGGCCAGGACTGAGTTACTTCAGTTAATCAGGAATCCTCCAATTCAAGGGTGAAAGTATGCAAACATACCCAATCGTTGAGATTTTTCACTCGACTCAGGGAGAGGGTTTTCATGTCGGAATGCCACACGTCTTTGTTAGATTCGGTAATTGCAATCTAAGGTGTGAATGGTGCGATACTGACTTTCTCCAATTCGAGGAAATGGAAATAGACGAGATTGTCGAAAGGGTCCTTTCCTACAATTGTGATAGGGTGATTTTTACAGGAGGTGAGCCCGCGATGCAAGATCTTAGTACGATAGGTAAGAGGTTGAAACAGCATGATATCACATTGTCCATTGAAACCAACGGCACAATAGAGGTCGACCCTATTATCGACTGGATTTGTGTTAGTCCCAAGGATCAGCTATATCCAAACGTTTCAATCAAACAAAGAACTGGGGACGAGCTCAAGGTTGTATACTGCGGACAGGACCTAGAAATGTATGACGGCCTCAGGGGTGGTTTCAACCATCATTACCTTCAACCATGCTATATTGAAACAGATTCAGTGGAGGAGAACGGTATTAATTTCAGGGCGGTAGAGGAACTTGTGAAGTCAAAAAACGGTTGGAGGCTGAGCCTACAGACGCACAAATGGATGGGTGTCTTGTAATGAGGGCTGTAATCGCTTTCTCTGGTGGTATGGACAGTACGGGGCTTCTGTTACACTTGCTTTCTAGGGGTTACGCTGTAAACTGCATCTCTTACGACTATGGCCAGAAACACAAAGTCGAGATCGAAAGGGCACGAGCGAATATCGAGTACTTCTCCAGAGAAGGTATCTCGGTGGAGCACGAGGTAGTTGATCTGAGATCAGCAATGGGAATTTTTTACTCAGCTCTAACATCTGAAGAGTACGATATTCCCCAGGGTCACTATGAAGAGGAGCAGATGAAGGCTACAGTGGTGCCTAATAGAAACGCAATATTTTCATCTATACTCTATGGGTATGCTCTCAGCATAGCCATAAAGGAGGACACGGATGTAGAAATCGCTCTTGGTGTGCATTCGGGGGACCATGCGATATATCCTGATTGCAGACCCGAATTTTACGAGTCCCTTTCCGAGTCATTCTCCCTGGGTAACTGGGATTCAGATAGAATATCACTAAAGTTGCCCTATATCGATTTAGACAAGGAATCGATCCTAAGAGACTCTCTCAAGTCATGCAATATACTTGGACTTGATTTTGATACTGTTTTTTCTAACACAAATACATCATATAATCCTGATTCACAAGGAAGATCATCGGGGACAAGTGGTGCAGACGTTGAGCGGATACTAGCTTTCCATGCTATTGGTAGGGTGGATCCAGTTGAGTACGTGGATGATTGGGATAAGATATTGAGTGGCGCTCTGAAATCCGAATTAAGATTTCATGTTATGAAGAAAAATGGGACCGAGCGTCCCTTCACAGGCGAGTATGACAAGCATTACGAAGATGGAGTTTACAATTGTGCCGAATGCGGAAAGAAGCTTTTTCTTTCAGGGAGTAAATTTGACTCTGGCTGTGGCTGGCCAGCATTCTCCAAAGAGGCAGATGAAGCAGGCATCATACAGCTTGTAGATAACTCACACGGCATGAGGAGGATTGAGGTTAGGTGCAGTGGTTGTGACTCACACCTAGGGCATCTCTTTCATGAGAGCAGAGGTCCTAGATACTGTATTAATTCGATATGTCTAGATTTTGAAGAGGGATGATATGGGTTCGAGAATTAGAAGATGGGTTGAAACTGATACTGGTCATAGGGTGCCGAATCACAAGAGCAAGTGTAGAAACATGCACGGACACAGATACCGATGGGAAGCCGAGCTAGAAGGAGACGTAATCACAGAAAGGGGCGCTTCGGATGAAGGGATGGTCATGGATTTTTCAGACGTCTCAGAGATTCTCACGACATATATTCATGATATCGTGGATCATGCATTCATAGTATACGAGAAAGATGACGTAGCAATAAGTGCATTATCGCATATGCCAGACGGGCACAGAACCCTTGTAGTTCCATTCATACCAACAGCAGAGAACCTGGCTAAATGGGCCTTTGATATTGTAGATGAGCAACTATCTTCTGTATATGGGAATAATCTCAGACTACATGCATTTCATGTCAGAGAAACGCCCAAATCTTGGGCAAGTTGGTATCGCGATTAGAATGAAGCCCTCAGAGGGTTCTCATAGGGAAGCCCGCTCGGATTGAATATGGCTCATGAAAACATGTACTATCGGATGATGGGAAACACTGGGATACAGGTATCGGTCCTATCGTATGGTTTCTGGGCGACATACGGCATCAAGGATCGGCTTTCCGGCGAACAGGGTGTCAATACCGCGAAAGAGCTAATGATGATGGTACGTAATGCCGGAGTAAACTGCTTCGATCATGCAGAGGCTTATGGGAATCCCAATGGTGAAGCGGAGAGGATTTTCGGCATTGCGCTCAAAGAACTCCAAGACGATGATCCAGAACTCTGGAGGCGTTCTGAGTTGGTAATTACTACCAAGATATTCTGGGGCGGGAATGGTGTCAATGAATCGGGGCTTTCAATGAAACATTGTATGGAGGGCTTGGACGCTTCTCTTTCTCGATTGCAGATTGACTATGTCGACCTCCTCTTCTGTCATAGGCCGGATCCCCACACACCAACCTCCACGGTTGTCAGATCGATGACGCAAATGGTACGTTCCGGTAGAGCGACTGCTTGGGGCACCAGTGAGTGGTCAGCACAGCAAATTACCGAAGCTTACTGGATAGCTAAGAGTGAGGGGCTAGAGCCCCCTCAATTCGAGCAGCCGCAGTACAACATGCTACACAGAAACAGATTTGAAAACGAGTACTTCCCCTTATTCAGCCAGCCATACAATATCGGCACCACGATTTGGAGCCCTCTAAGGTCAGGTTTCCTGACTGGCAAGTACCTAGGAGGGATCCCTGATGACTCCAGAGCAACCCAGGAGGGCTATGAGTGGCTTCTGGAGGATCTCGAGGAGCGGAAGGAGAGGGGCGAATTTGAAGTCGTCACAAATCTCGTCAATTATGCCGATAAGTTGGAATGCTCGCCAGCTCAATTGGCTCTAGCATGGTGTCTCAAGAACACAAATGTCTCCACCATACTGATGGGGGCAACCACTCCTTCCCAGATACAGGACAACATGGGATGCATAGAGGTCGCTAGGAAGTTGACTGAAGAGAATATGGCAGAATTAGATGACATCCTCGGAAACAAACCAGACTTATGGATGGGACCAGGTGGCGTAGGAACTAGACAATTGAAGACACTCTAGGTATTTGCGTATCCTCTAGCTCCTTTCGAATGCGTCTGCTGACTCTGAAATCACAGATAGGATTCTATGAATTTCATCATCCTTAGGAAGCCCCCTCATAATTACCCTAAGCAACGTCTCTTCAATTCCAACTCTCTTGTGATCCTTTGTAGGCATTGCGTCCGAGAGTCTGTTAATCTCAAACCTCAGCCTGTCACGTAGTTCGGGATCTAGTAGTCTCTTATTCTCAGACTCACTGAAATCATAATTCATTGTAGTTATGAACCAGGAATAGCATAGAATACTCACTGCGTGACTTAGATTCAGGATTGGGTACCCCTCCCATGTGGGGATTGTGACCATGAGGTCGCAATCATGCAGCTGCTCATTAGTTAGGCCTATATCCTCGGGACCGAAAATAAAGGCGACCCTCCCAGAAACTCCATCTAGCTTCCTCGGTAACTCATCTGGAAGCAAAAAATGTCTGAAGGATATCTTGTCGCCTATTTCTCTCTTCCCAGAGGTACCGATTACGGCGGAGCAATCTCCAGTGGCATCCGATAGCGTTTCGAATAGGGTGCAATTATCCAAAATCTCCTGAGCGTGCTTAGCCCTATTTCGGGCCTCGTCACTCCATTCACCCGATCTACCAACTATCCTCAGATCACTCAACCCGAAATTCATCATAGACCTGGCTACGGCTCCAATATTTCCGTCATACTTCGGATTAACCAGAACAACGCAGAGTGCATCTGAATGAGGGGGCGACTCGACGTTCAAGCGGCCACCCATGTATTGACGGGGGGGAGACTACCACTGATGAGTGATGCGCTTAATCCACACGTCTTTGTTTGTAGCGGGTGATGTAGCCTGCAATCCAATTCCTCATCCTCTTGTTGTCTACATCTGAAAATTCGCTCACTAGATGCTTATTTGCGTCGAAGTCGTCAGTGAACTGGTCGGGATACAGCTCGACCAGTCTAAGGGCTCTGATTTTCACGAAAGACGGCCTAATATTTCCCATTCTCAGTCCTCCAAAAGTTTGACTTCCAGAGGAAAGCCCTCTTCCCGTGTACAAACGACAGTGATTTTCCTAGGTGGCTTCTGCATTCCACGAGACCAGATGTAGTGATTAACGGCCTCGTCTATCCAAATATCCTCATCCTCTGACATCTTCATGTGACGAGCGACATGCTTTCTGATTTCGGATATTGCCCTGTTGGCCCTTCGAGTCCTAGGTACAGCCCAAGCGGCCCTTAGGGGAATAGTCATCTCCTTTACTTCGGCCATGTAATTACCTCTGCAGCTTGCTCCTTCTCCACATATGCCTCTTGGGGTGTGTGTTCACCTTTCTATTAGTTCTCAACATGACCCAAACTGGAACCCTACGATTCTGCTTTGTCACCTTCATCAGGCGCCTTTTCTTAGCATATGGTTTGTGCCTTGCCATAATTACACCTCAGTAGTTTGATAGTCCCGGATGCCTCTCTATTGCGGCATCTAAAACAGAATTGGCCACATCGTCGAGAAGTGCCTGACCTGCAGCGGTAAGCACCTTTCCATGATTAACCGTGCCAGCAGCATTCATCTTACTTGTCACCAAGCCAGCAGAAGTGAGCTGTTGAAGGATATTTCTGGCTATGTTCCTGGAGCCAGCGACGGCCCTGTTCGACTTAACGCCCCTGTCCTTCGGGCCCCCGAATTGCTGGGCCATGTGGTTTGCACCGATAGGACCCAACTTTCCGACCTTACGTAGAACTGCGGCGGATCTAATGAACCACCAATCATCTTGGACGGGGGGTCTTTCCCGGTGAGTCCCGGTCTTGACAATGCTAGCCCACTCTGGTGCCACGACCTCTTCTACGGACGCCAGTCTAATCGACAATTCACTAATGACCAGGTCGGCTGGAACATCGTGATACGTAGTCATAGGCTCACCAAGCGGCCGCCCGTCTTAGAGTCCCTATTTAATCGTGATGACGGGTATCGAACTACTGCTTGGGTGCTGTATGTGTGATTCTTGGCGACAAGGATTCAAATCTAGCAGTCTTCTCGTTGACTCGTGCGCAAGTCAATGTCGCAGAATCCAAACATGCTCAGGACCATGATTGGTATTGGGATGACACTGATTATCATCTTAGGTTACGCCGTGTATTCTAATACAGTAGATTCCGAGTATTATGGCTATCAGACCTCAAATGAACATACAGAACTCTCACTATCCCAGGATAATTCCTCGATTGCGGAATGGTACGTAACGACTAATCAGGGCATCACATGGATCAATGCCACTGTTATCGGAGCGCCCGTTGATTCCGTTCTTATCATTCAGTCAGAAGGGGATTCTTGGTATCATTCACCGTCACTTGGTGAAGATGTGGATTACCCGTTCAATTGTAAGGAGATAAGCGGTGACTACTCCGAGTACATCGAAGTATGTGATTACTCAACTACTCATGAGGTCGTTATCGAGAACGATGTAACAGTAATGAGGGGGATTGTTTCGATAACCCTGCCCGTTGGCGGCTTGGGATATCTCCAAGCTGACGATATAGCAGAGGCCGAGGGGTTAGCTGTTGACCTAATTGATGGAGAGGCGGGAGTGATAACTTGGAGGGTGGGAATATACAGTGATGGAGAAGCTATTGACTCATCTGGTATCGATGTGGCCGTGAACATATCAACACACGAGCTCATTTCTATCGAAGAGTTCAGTATTGATCCGGTCCAGGAGTCGGTCTATGGTATGGCTACATTGATCGGCTGCTTTGGCTTGATGCTTGTGATCCCCCTCGTCATATATTTCTCAGCGGTTCACAAAGCTAAGAAAGACGAGAAAGTAAGACTTGAAGCTCCCGATCTCAATGACGGTTAGTATTCGAATTCGAAACATTCCAATCGCCACTGAGGGGCGTAGTCCTGATGACTACTAGATTGAGTTCTGCTAGATTCGAAATTGAGGCTCCACACCTTTCCCTTGCAGGGGCTATAGATTCGTTGAATATGGAGTCCATCTCGCTTACAATACCAGCAAATGTTACTGTACCATCCATTAATTCCCACAGTACAGAATTCATCTTATCTAGAGGTCTCCTTAGCCTATCTGGTGCGCGAAATATTCTAGCTATAACAGACTCCAGAGCTGTGAATCTTTTCTCAATCACAATTACTACCAGGCCTTCTGAGTTTTCATTCTCCTCTACAAACCAATTCACTGGCGCACGGGTGGGAAACGACTCCAGGGGTATTTCCATATTATTCAACCAATACCCATGTAACGAGACTAACCATCGATGCAATGCCCGCGAATGAGAACACCTTGACTAGGTCTTTGCGATCAGTAAATGTATCAGTATACCATGATAAAACGCCGCAAAGCATGCATATCAATAGAAGAACTTCTGAGCCATGAGGAAGTCTATTCAGTGTATCACTATCTCCTTAATTTTGTAGTATTCGAAACAAGTGAGGTAGCTAGATCCGATACTCTCGCCTGTATCTTTTCATCTACAAGTGTGCCGTCTTCATTGAATGCTTCTTTGATATGCGGAACCGCAACTTGTTCTGGGGCAACCCATCCGTATATCCATCTGGCTGCAATCCTCATGTGGTTCAGAGTATTGTTACTTGATTGTCCGCCAAGAGTACTCATCAGGCCAAACACCTTTCCGGAAGTGTGCTTGGAATATAGCCAGTCTAGGCTGTTCTTCATTACGCCACTCATAGTTCCATGATATTCAGGGCTGGAGAGGATGAATGCATCTGATGAGGTTGCTAGCTCTTGGAACTCCTTTACGTTATTATCATCCCAACTACCCTTGGCCCCAACTAGGGGCAGTGGCTTCTCGCCATGATCCCAAATTACCGCCTCAGCGCCGAGCTTTCTGCATTCGTCTAGCACAAGCTCGAGCATCCTGCCATTTGCTGAGTCTAGATCGTAAGTTCCGCAAATGCCCATGATGCGAATTGGCTCAGACATAATGCTCCCTGTCAGCATAAGGACTTCAACTATGTGTTTGTACATCATAAGCCAATGCTTATGTTTCATTCAACGAGCGAACGGGTATGAATGAAGGGGGTGTGTCCGAAGTTCTACAGGCTGCCCGTTCATATGCTGAGGCTGGGAACCTTCTACTAGCTGCTGAAAAATTCAATGAAGCCGTGATATCTTCGCCATCCAATGCCACTGCATGGTACGGCCTAGGAGTTGTTCAAGCGAATAGGGGAATGACAAATCAGGCAATCGAGGCATTTGAGAAAACGCATTCAATCGACCCTGAACATGGGGCTACTGCAGCAAATCTTGCAGTCCTACTTGAGAGTATTAACCCCCATAGAGCAGCTGAGATGGCACGAATAGCGATCAGAACTGTAGGCAATGTAGACGAGCTGACTAGGATATCCAAGCTATTTGATTCCACGGAGGCTGAAGAGGTCGTAATGGAGTCAGCCCCGATCGAGGAGGAGGTCTTGCTCGAGTCAGCCCCGATCGAGGAGGAGGTCTTGCTCGAGTCAGCCCCGATCGAGGAGGAGGTCTTGCTCGAGTCGTCACCATTAATCCCCCTGGATGATCTTGTAGAAATTGCTAGAGAAATGTTACGTAATGGGGAAGCAGAGGGTGCTTTGGAACTAGTAAAACCTCGATTGAAGAATGACGGTTCCGATGATTCCATGCTATGGTCCATCTGTGGAACCTGCCTATCAATGGTGGGGAATGAGGTAGAAGCGATTCAAGCGATGGAGTACTCGATTTCAATTGGGGAAGACTCTGCAAAAACCCATTACAACCTCGCGCAGTTATTGAGAAGGAACGGTAGGAAGATGGATGCTATGCAATCATTAGCTAATGCATTACTCTCGGAGCCAGAGCACGTCAATAGCCTAATTGCTCTTGGAGAAATGAGGTTGGAATCTGGTAATTCCGATGAGGCATTATCAATATGGAAGAGGGCCCTTGGATTTGATCCCGAAAACGGTATTTCAGTAAGGATATCCGAATTAGAATCGGAAAGCATCGTTGAGGTTGAGGAAGAAGAAGACGTTGTGGAAGAGAATCCAGAAGTAGAGTCAGACAATGGTCCGGTTTCCATTGTGGATACTATGGCTAACAGGGTATCCATAGCTAGAGAGCTATCCGAATCAGGCGACCACGTTAGTGCAGTGAATGCATGGAAGACGCTTCTTGAGGAAGATAGGCAATCATCAGAAATTTGGAATGGCATGGCTGATGCACTTTCCGCCGCAGGTCATGCGGATAGGGCATTCCAGTGTAGGCAGAGAGCTAAAGCGATAGAAGAAGCCATAGCTAACGAGGAAGAGATCGAGATTGAAGAGGGGGCTATCGATCTAATAACAGCTGGAGAGGAAGCCAAAGAGCGCCTCGACAGCATCGAGCCTACTGAAAATGAGGATGTCAATATCTCCATCGAGTGGTACAACAGAGGTGTCAGCCTACTTGGTGAGGGTCAGGCAATAGAGGCGTTGAACTGCTTCGAGAAGGCCATAGGAGGGGCCCCTAGAGAGGAGATGTCCCTCAGAGTCAAAGCTCAGGGAGGCAGGGGGCATGCGCTATACCAGCTTGGCAGATACGGAGATAGTATCAGATCTTACCATACTGCAATTTCTATGGACCCTGGTGGTGTTACTGCCAGGATGCTTTACAATATGGGCTCGTCTTATGCTGCATTGGAATTATTTGAAGATGCGATCAAATGCTTTACTCAGTCAATGCAAAGAGGATTGGATGACGAAGATAATGAGCTTTGCAGAAAGCAGATTAGTAGATGTAAAATTCTAGCGAAAGAGCAATCGAGAAGAGCGGTTAACTAATTGACACCCTGCTCGGAGAACTGTAGATTGTCAGTGACTCCTTCTTTGCGAATCCGACTAGTGTCAATCCATGTTCTCTCGCCATTTCAACTGCTAGGGAGCTTGGCGCACCAACTGCTATCAAAACTGTAAATCCGGCCCTTATGGCTTTGTGGACGAGTTCAAATGAAGCCCTTCCCGAAACAATGAGCATTAATTCGTCAGCGGGCAACTGTTTATTGGATAATAGGTGCCCTACTAATTTGTCGAGAGCGTTGTGCCTACCTACATCCTCCTCAAGGTGAACAATATCTCCATTTTTTGTTGCCACGGCCGAGGCATGAGATCCCCCCGTGGAATTGAATAGTGGTTGTCTCTTCCTCAAATCATTCACAGAAGTCTCTATTGAGTTCATAGATATTTGAGGCCCATTTTTCAATTTAGGTCCGTGTGTATGCAGCATGTTGGAAATAGAGTCCTTGCCACATATCCCGCATGACGAAGTGATTGTTGAAATCCTGTTGTAATCATTTAGAATTTCGTGGTCAATACTTCTACAAATGATCTCTATTGAATCAGTTGATGTTTTTATTTCAGAAACTTCCGAAAATTCACTTATCAGGCCCTCTGAATAGAGGAATCCTAAGGCAAGCTCCCTATCCCTACCAGGGGTACGCATTGTTATCCCCATAGATTTTGAAACATCTCCCGATGTGATGCGGATACTCAGTGGCAGCTCAACTGCCACAACGTCGTCAATTCTTGATGCACCATGGCCGCCCAGCTTGGAAACATCGAACTGCTTCTCTGTACTGGCCATGGTCCGACATTGTGTCTGAGTATTCATAGATGGCGGAGGGCCATTCAAAACCATTCAAATACCACCTATTGTAGGGAGTCACATGGCACACGATGGTTGTGAGGGCGTTTCTCTCCCTGTGGTCTCCTCGCTAAAGCGTGATAACATCACAGACATCGAAATTAATGTCTCAGATGCAGCGATAACCGCTCTGAAGTCTTCCATGAAGGGTGACGAGGGGACACACGTACTGGTCGTTAGCGCGCAGGATGGCGGATGCTCTGGATACATGTACGACATGGCGATAGTGGAAGAGCCGAAGGATCAGGCATATCAAAGAGTGGAAGTCAGTGGAATGGCCATACTAGTACACAACAGGGATAGCGCTCTATTGAATGGAATAATGATTGATTTCAAAGACTCGCTTATGGGCGGTGGTTTCCAAATAGAGAATCCGAATGCAGATAGATCATGTGGTTGCGGCCAGTCATTCGGTTAGATTCGTTTCGTTCGACTCTAAGTCTTGTGTAAATTCTATTTCCTCGCCGTTTTTAATCCAGTCATCAAGACTCATCAGCGGGGAAATTCTGAGTGTGCCTAGATGCCTCGTGAATAGATACACCATTGGATCGTGCTCTTCAACGACTTGTTTCTGAAATGAGTTTCTCACAACGTCACTCCTTGAGACGAAGAATGCATACTCCACGGCCACACCGATAATTGTAGCTGTGTACAAAACAAGAAGCACGCTAGTGGAGAATACGACTGGATCACCTAGCAAATCGCCCGATCTAAGCTTACTGCCGTAAATCAATTGACGGGATAATAGGAAAATCAGACCTATGCCAACGGATGGCCCCAGGGCATCGTCAACAAGGGAATGCATGGGGATCAGCCTCCTCTTTGTTGGATCGGCGAAAACCAGAGAGTTCAGTGTAGCAGCACGAATAACTGAAATCACAGATACGAGGAAAATGTAAAATCCGGCGCTCACTAGTAGTACTTCTGATGGGCTTAATGGTAAATATAGGACAATCAGGTAGGCGAAAATACCTAGAAAAACCGTGATAGGCATTCTATGAGCTGACTCGAGAACCTTATTCAATGTCCCAGTTCCATCATCCAAAGGTGGTATTCCAATAATCTCCCAGCGTGTAACCCTACGAATTATTCCGGCAACGAAGAGTAATACTTTCTTGTCAATTAATATCCACTCTATGGGTCTGAATAGGAGGGATAAGACTACTGAAACGGGTAAGGCGAAGAAACCTAGTAGAGGAGAGAAAACAAGGGCTGGAAGTAGTAAGAAATGTTGTGTGCCGAGCGGCCTCAATAGATCGGATTCGATCCTCGACTTTCTCTCATCGTCTATCAAGAGTCTTCTTGCTTCAGAGTCTAGTTCTGTTCTATATCTCCTGATCGGAATTCCCGAGTCGAGGACTCTTCTCACCTTCTCTCGATAGTGCTCGTGCTCCGGCTCCATCCCGACCCACCACTTCCACCCAAATCTAAGAGGGAGTGATAGTAGCAGAGGCAGAAATAGGATCAATACCCCCGTCGCTAATCCCTCAACAGGTTCAGTCACAAAGACTGCTTGTGCTAGGAGGATTAGAATGAACCGGTCACTATCGGTTCATAGGGGGTAAACTCGGGGTATCCACTAGTTTCCACTAGCTGCGGCATAGTAAGCAGAGACCTGTGGCCAGTCTACAACATTCCACCAAGAATCAATGTAGTTTGCTCTGCCTGGTCCG
>MDSV01074253.1_pt1 | contig 14764 bp, 17 predicted proteins | sample 810851 | NCBI WGS metagenome assembly MDSV01 (sample SAMN05326640, study PRJNA326480) | marine metagenome | isolation source: seawater | place: Atlantic Ocean: North East | collected 2012 | reverse complement strand
TTTTTATGTAATAGAAATTAATACAGTTCCTGGAATGACAAGCCATAGCAATGTTCCTAAGTCAGGAAGTTTATTAGGCTTTTCTTATAATGAGGTTGTTGAAAAAATTATCGATGCGTCTTTGTAAAAAAATATTTCTAACCGCATGTATCTTAATTCCTTCTAGCTTATTAGCAGATTATGAGATAAAAATAAGCTTTGAATCTGGATTTGAATTTGAGGCTCAAAGAGAGCTATTACCAACATTACAAAAAGAGCGATCTAGGAGAGGCATTGAAAGGGTAATTAAAGAACAAGAATGGATTAAGGATTATTCTCTTACTTATATACCTTTTGAGAAGAAAATATTTATTAGTATAAAAAATAGAACACCCTTTTTTGTTCTTAATAAAGAGTATTTTTATGACAAAAATTTAAATAGATTTAAGTTCAGTACAACATCAAAGAAACCAATTATGGTGAATGGAGATATAGATAATTTAAATAAAATAATTGTTTTGATAGATCTTATTCAATCAAGCAAATTAATAGAGTTCGAGGTTGAGAGCATAAATTATAATTTTGTAAGTGGTTGGGATGTAACAACAGACAAAACCTTGATAAGATTTGGAGAAGATATATCAAACAAAAAATTAGATACTTTTGTAGATACTGTAAATTATTTGTACGAGATTCGAAAAATACCTAGTATCATAGACATGAGATATAAAGATGGAGTTGCTTTGAATTATGGCAAATAGTGTAAAAAATTCTAACATGATTGTAGGTTTGGATATTGGTACTTCAAAAGTTGTTTGCATTGCAGGCAAATACAATGATGAGAAGAAGCTAGAGATTATTGCTTTAGGTTCATATCCGTCAAGTGGCCTTAGAAAAGGAGTCGTCGTAAATATAGATGCAACTACAGATGCAATAGCTAAGGCAGTTGAACAAGCCCAATCAATGATCGAAGAAAAAATTAAATCTGTATATGTGGGAATTGCTGGCAATCATGTCAAAAGTCTAAATTCACATGGCGCCGAGGCAATTAAGGACAATGAAGTTTCTTTGGCTGATATAGATAGAGTGATAGAGTCTGCTCAAGCAGTCGCGATTCCATCTGATCAGAATCTATTACATGTTTTACCTCAATCATTTATTATTGATGGTCAAGAGGTCAGTCTAGATCCGCTTGGAATGTCAGGCACTAGATTAGAAACAAAAGTCCATCTCGTTACGTGTGCTAATAGTGCTATTAAGAACATTGAAAAGTGTATTAAGAATTGTGGGCTAAATGTTGATGGTTTTGTTTTAGAGCAATTAGCAAGCTCGCATTCAATATTGTCTGATGACGAAAAAGAGTTAGGAGTTTGCTTGGTTGATATTGGTGGTGGAACTACTGATATAGCTGTGTTTAATTCTGGTTCAATAGTACACACTGGAGTAATTCCGATAGCAGGCGATAATGTCACTAATGATATAGCTCAGGCTTTAAGAACTCCAACGCCTCAGGCTGAAGATATAAAACAAAAGCATGGTTGTGCAGTTACTGAGTTTACTCGTGAAGATGAAACTGTTGAAGTCCTTGCGGTTGGTGGCAGGCCGCCAAGAGAGCTATCTAGAAGCGCTTTGGCAGATATAATCCAACAACGTTATTCTGAACTTTTTGGTCTAGTAAAAACTGAAATATCAAGAAATGGATTTGAAGATAAAATATCAGCCGGAATAGTTTTTACTGGCGGTACTTCAAAAATGGAAGGCGTGGTTGAGTTAGCTGAATCAATATTTCAAACTTCAGTCAGGTTAGGCATACCATCAGAATTTAAGGGTATGGAGACCATACTACAAAATCCCATATATGCTACTTCAATTGGTCTCATCGAACATGGTTATAAGCAAATTAATCATGAAATGCTTTCAGAACAGAGTCGAGGATTCTTCTCAAAGCTTTTACGTATAGTAAAAAGTGAGTATTGATTAAAAAAATTAATTCTATTAGAATGCAACTTCCTTGGTTTTTACTGTACGTAAAAATCTATAACCAAAAGGAAAAATATGAAAAAATACGAAGCGGTAATAATTCTAAATCCTAACCTTTCATCCAAGGCTGATGAATTCATAAAAGACTTTGAGAAGCTGCTAAAAAGCAATTCCTTTGATATATTAAAAACCGAAGATATTGGCAGAAGACAACTATCATATTCTATTAATAATCATAATAAAGGGCATTATTTATTATTTAACATCGCAGGTGATGCATCTAAATTATTAGAAATAGAGAATAAGATTAAATATGACGAGTCAATTATCAGACATCTCTTCATATCAGTTAAAGAACATTCAGGTCAAGATTCCCAACTTCTTATAGACTCTAAAAATAAGAAAGGTGACTCAGAAGAATCTAAAGATAACAAAGAGATAAGCAAAGCAGAAAAAGATAAACCAGAAGAAGATGTTAAAGCTAAGCCTGATAATATTAAAAAGGATCCAGAACCAGCCTCTGAAGACAATGATGAGGTAGCTGAAGAATCAAAGGATCAAGAAGAGACTAAGGAAGATTAATATGAGTAAATATGATTTACCTAATAAATTTGATTACAAGGATGTTAATATCCTAAAACAGTTTATTACTGAGACTGGTAAAATTATCCCTGCACGAGTTACAGGGATTTCTGCATCTAATCAAAGAAAACTTACAAGGCATATTAAGATAGCTAGGTTCTTAGCACTAATTCCTTACACAGACATGCATAAATAAATTATGAAGATTATATTACTTGATAAAATTCAAAGACTTGGCGAAATCGGAGATATTGTTGACGTTAATTCAGGTTATGCAAGAAATTTTTTAATACCACAAAAAAAAGCTGCTTTTGCTAGTGAAAAAAACATTGCTGAAGTTGAATCAAAAAAAGATGAGTTGGCTGCAATGTCAGCAGATGTTCTTACTCAAGCTCAAGCTAGAGCAAAAGATATTGAAGGTTCAGAATGTGAAATATTGGTTCCCGTTACTGAAGAAGGTGCACTTTATGGATCAGTTGGCACAAGAGAAATATCAGAGGCATTCATTAATAATCAATTACAAATTGATAAGAGTGAAGTTCAACTTCCAGACGGTCCGTTAAAAGAAACAGGCGAACATAACATAGTCATAAGCGTCCATCCAGAAGTTAGCGTAGAAGTTTTAGTAAAAGTATCACCAGAGTAGTTGTATATTTTGAAATATGATGTAAAAATCATATTCCAATGTCAGATTTAAATATCAACCAAAACGAGCAAACTAGAGAAGCTGAAAGAGCCGTTCTAGGTGGTCTTATGCTTGAAACTCATAGATTTGATACGGTTATCCAAGTCATTAAAGAAAATGATTTTGATGGTAAAGATCATCAAATTATTTTTCAGTCAATGGCTGAGCTTGTTGAAGAAAACAAACCTTTAGATCCTATAACCGTTTCTGAAAAATTAGATAATAAAAATTCTCTAAATAAAATTGGAGGAAAGAATTATTTAGTTGAACTTGCAACATCAACCCCTTCAGCAGCAAACTTAGAAGCTTATGCTGAGATAATAAGACAAAGGTCTATAGCAAGAAAACTTATGAAGGCCAATTATGAGATATCTGAATTAATTTCAAATCCACAAGGTCAAGAAGGGGCCTCATTGTTAGACAAAGCTGAAAGTATGATTTTTGCACTCAATGATGAAACAAACCAAAATGATCAAAACCTTCTACCAATGCGAAAAATTGTTCCAAATACTCTTGATAGACTTCAAGAGATCTCCAATAGATCTGGCGGATTGATTGGTGAATCGACTGGTTTTAAGGATTTAGACAATAAATTACAAGGAGTACAAAAAGGTGATTTAATTGTAATAGCAGGAAGGCCTAGCATGGGTAAAACCTCTTTTGCTATGAATATTGCAGAAAATATACTTTTCAATGAAGAATCCGAAGGTGCTGTTCTTATCTTCAGTCTTGAGATGCCTAGTGAAGCATTAACGACAAGGCTTTTATCTGGCATGACTAGGATTAATCAACAAAATGTTAGATCTGGTATGTTAAAAGATAATGAAATGGAATCTTTGATTGCAGAAAGTAATAAATTGAAAAAAATGCCATTATGGGTTGATGATAGTTCTTTGTTATCTCCAATGGAATTGAGAGCAAAAGCTAGGAGACTGGCAAGATCTGAGAATGGACTATCTCTGATTGTTGTAGATTACCTTCAATTAATGCAACTCCCAATGTCTACAGAAAACAGAGTAAATCAGATCTCTGAAATCTCAAGATCTCTTAAATCACTAGCAAAAGAATTAAATGTTCCTGTTATAGCTTTATCTCAGCTCAATAGAGCGGTTGAACAAAGACCAAACAAAAGACCAATTATGGCAGATCTTAGAGATTCTGGTGCTATTGAGCAGGACGCTGACGTTATATTATTTATTTACAGAGATGAGGTTTATAACGAAGACTCTGATGAAGGAAATATCGCAGAAATCATTATTGGTAAGCAAAGAAATGGACCAATTGGAAAAGTTAAGCTAACTTTCTTAAAAGAACTTACAAGATTTGAAAATTACTCTGTAGATGGCTTTTACGATCAGCAGTAATGACCTCAATAAATTCAGAATTAATTATTAATTCAAAAATTCTCAGGAAGAATATTTCTTATATCAAAGATAAACTCGAAAGAAAATCTAAATTTATGGCGATTATAAAATCTGATGCTTATGGTCATGATCTTGATAAGGTTGCTAAAGATATAGATGATCTTGTTGAGGGATATGGTGTTGTAAGAATTAATGAGGCAAAAAGAATTAGAAAACTATCTAATAAGAAAATACTGCTTATGCAAGGCGTTTATTCACAAACTGACTTTTTAGAAGCAATAGAATTCGGCCTTGATATTGTTGTGCACAACAGCGAGCAATTTGAGATTGTGAGGGCAAATAATAATTTCAATAATTTATGGTTCAAGGTAAATACTGGAATGAACAGATTGGGGTTTGAGATTAGGGAGTTTAAGGAAATCTATAATGAATTCCTTGTTGATAAAAAATTTACTTTAATGACTCATCTAGCTGCCTCAAATGATAAAGATTGTGATTCTAATTATGAACAATTTAAATTGTTCGAAGAGCTTTCTAGCCAAATGAATAAAGATGTTGATATGAGTATTGCCAATACTGGATGTATTATGAATTTCCCTGATCAAACATATGATTGGGTTAGATGTGGTATAGGTATATATGGTGGTTACTTTAAAGATAAAGAGATTGAGACAGCAATGACATTGAGATCTCCAATTGTAAATTTAAGACCGTTAAAAAAAGGTCAAAAGGTTGGTTATGACGGTAGGGCTATAGCAAAAAACGATATGTTAATTGCTACTGTGTATATGGGATACGCCGATGGTCTGCCTTTAAATATAACAGATGAAACTGAGGTAATGATTAATAATCAAGTTGCAAGGGTCTTTGGAAGAGTTAGCATGGATTTGACCACCATAGATGTTTCTAATATTGACTGTTCCATTGGGGACTGGTGCGATTTTTTTTCACCTACGTTGCCAATATCAAATATTGCTAAATCAAATAATTTAATTTCATATTATTTGATGACAGGCATAAAATCTAGAGTTAAGAAAATATATAAAACATAATATTGTTTAACTATCATTTGTAATCTGTTATTCTAATATCCCATCATGACTAACTTTAATGATGGCCAAAACTAAATACATTTTTATTACTGGGGGAGTGGTCTCATCGCTCGGAAAAGGTATTGCTGCAGCATCGCTTGGAGCACTATTTGAAGCTAGAGGCTTATCTGTTTCCTTGGTTAAAGTTGACCCATATATAAATGTTGACCCTGGTACAATGAGCCCCTTCCAGCATGGCGAAGTCTTTGTTACGAATGATGGAACTGAAACAGATCTTGATCTTGGACATTATGAAAGGTTTGTTCGTTTCGAAGCCTCTAAAAAAAATAATTTTACTGCTGGAAAAGTTTATGAAACTGTAATAAGGAATGAAAGAAAAGGAAAATATTTAGGTGGAACTGTTCAAGTTATTCCTCATATTACAAATGAGATAAAGCGAAGAATAAAAGATGGTGGTTTGAATAAAGATATTGCTATTGTTGAAGTAGGAGGCACTGTTGGTGACATTGAAAGTCAACCTTTTGTTGAAGCACTTAGACAAATGGCTCTGGAGCTTCCAAGTTCAGGCTGGGCTTTTGTTCATTTAACGCTTGTGCCTTTTATAAATGCATCAGGAGAACTCAAAACTAAACCAACTCAACATTCTGTTAAGGAATTGAGATCTTTAGGAATTAGCCCAGATGTTTTAATCTGCAGATCGGAAAAAGAATTACCAAAAGATGAAAAGAAAAAAATTGCACTCTTTTGTTCAGTTCCCGATGATAGTGTTATCTCAATGCATGATGTGGATACAGTGTACTCAATCCCTCTATTACTAAACAAACAAAAAGTTGACGAAACAATTCTTGAGAAACTCAAAATAAAATCTAAAAACCCACGATTAAGAGATTGGAAAAGGGTTGTTAAAGCAAAATTACTACCCGAGAAAGAAGTCAATGTTGCATTTGTTGGTAAATATACAGAACTAAAGGATTCATATAAATCAATAAATGAGGCTTTAGAACATGCAGGCATTAAAAACAAAACAAAAGTTAATATAAATTTTGTTGAAGCTGAAAATATTTCTACAAAAAACGTAAGAAAAACATTGAGAAATGCTGACGCAATATTAGTTCCAGGTGGCTTTGGTGAAAGAGGAGTTGAAGGAATGATACTTGCATGTAAGTTTGCAAGAGAAAATAATATTCCATATCTAGGAATATGTCTGGGTATGCAAATCGCCATTATTGAATATGCTAGAAATGTTTTAAAGTTAAAAGATGCCAATAGCACTGAATTTAATAAAAATACAAAATATCCAGTGATTGGTCTAATTACTGAATGGAGCGACATATCAGGAAAAAAAGAAAAAAGAAATATAAATTCTGATATCGGAGGGACAATGAGATTAGGCGGCCAGATATGCAGACTTAAAAAGAATTCAAATTCTTTCAAGATGTATAAAAAACAAGATATTATCGAAAGACATAGACATCGTTATGAAGTTAATCCTATGTATAAAAACGATATGATTGTAAATGGACTAAATGTTGTTGGAACATCAATTGATGGCAAGCTTGTAGAAATGATAGAAATACCAGATCATAAATGGTTTTTGGCATGTCAGTTTCATCCCGAATTTACTTCGAACCCAAGAGATGGTCACCCTATCTTTAATAGCTACATTAAAAGTACAATATCTAAATAATTATTATGAAATTAAGAAATTTTAAAATAGACAACAATGAACCAATGGTATTAATGGGTGGAATGAATGTTCTTGAGTCTCGAGACCTAGTAATGCAAGTAGCCGAAAAATTTAAAGAAGTAACTTCAAAGTATGATATCAACTATATTTTTAAGGGATCTTTTGACAAAGCAAATAGAAGCTCTATTAATTCTTTTAGAGGTCCTGGAGTTGAAGAAGGTCTAAGAATTCTTCAAGAAGTTTCAGAAAATTTTGATATTCCTGTTATTACTGATATACATGAACCAAATCAAGCAAATATGGTTAGTGAAGTTTGTGAGGTGATACAAATACCTGCGTTTTTAGCAAGACAAACTGATTTAGTTGATGCTGCAGCAAAAACGAAATCAATCATACAGTTTAAGAAACCTCAATTTTTGTCTGCTCCAGAAATGTTAAATATTGTTGAGAAATGCTCGGCATCTGGAAGTGATAAAATCACATTGTGCGGAAGAGGAAATTCATTTGGCTATAATAATTTAGTAGTAGATACTTTAAACTTTCAAATATTAAAGAAATTATTTAAACCGGTCATATTCGATGTAACACACTCCCTTCAACTGCCAGGAGGATTGGGAAGTGCAACTGGCGGCAGAAGAGAGTATGTGCTAAGTCTAGCTAAGGCAGGTATATCTCAATCAATCGCTGGTTTGTTTTTAGAGGCTCATCCTAATCCGGATGAGGCTAAATGTGATGGTCCTTGCGCATTGCCATTATCTGTATTGGATGAATTCTTGAAACAGATTAAAGATTTGGACAAATTTGTAAAGAATCAAAATGAACTTGATATTACTTAACATATGTTAAAAATATCCTCAGTCAAAGCAATACAGGTATTTGACTCAAGAGGTCTGCCAACTGTTTCTTGCAAAATTATTCTTGAAAATGGAATATCAGCATTAGCAATTGTCCCTAGTGGAGCATCAACAGGCTCCAAAGAAGCATTAGAGCTTAGAGATAATGATAGCGAGTATCATGGCAAAGGTGTTTTGAGTGCAGTCTATAATGTGAATGAGCAGTTATCACAACTTATTATTGGTAAAGATCCCAATGATCAAAAATCTATTGATGAATTATTAATATCTTTTGACAATACACCTGATAAATCTAAACTTGGTGCAAATGCAATTCTCTCTGTTTCCTTAGCCATTGCTCATGTAGCCGCTAAAGCAAATGATATTCCTTTACATCAGCATTTTTCAAATATTTTCTCAGATATAACTGGTGCTAAAGCAGTCCCAAGTATGCCTATGCCAATGTTTAATATTCTTAATGGCGGAGAACATGCTGATAACAATCTTGATATACAAGAATTTATGATTATTCCCAGTGGCGCAGAAACTTTTAATCAAGCGATGCAATGGGGATCAGAAATCTATCATAGTTTAAGAAAAATACTTCATTCAAAAGAATATTCCACAGCAGTTGGAGATGAGGGCGGCTTCGCTCCTAACCTTGAATCTAATGAGCAGGCATTAAAACTTATTATCGATGCTATAAAATATTCAAATCTAGAACCAAATAATGATGTGCACATTGCTCTTGATTGTGCTGCAAATGAATTTTTCGATGGTAAAAATTATATTTTAGAAGATGGAAATAAAATACTCTCATCAGAAGAGCTTGCTGACTATTTATATTATTTAACTGAAAAATATCCAATAATTTCTATTGAAGATGGTATGCATGAAAATGATGTTTCTGGATGGAAAACTCTTACACAAAAATTAGGGTCAAAATGCCAATTGGTTGGCGATGACTTATTTGTAACTAATGAAAAAATTTTAATGAATGGTATCAATGAAAATTTAGCAAATTCTATATTAATCAAATTTAATCAAGTAGGAACAATAACTGAAACTATGCAAACCATTCATTGCGCAAGTCAATATAATATTAACTCAATTATCTCTCATAGATCTGGAGAGACCGAAGATACGACTATTTCAGATCTTTCTGTTGGGCTGGGAATAGGACAGATTAAAACAGGAGCTCCTTGCAGGTCCGATAGAGTTGCAAAATATAATAGATTGCTTTGGATAGAAGAAGAAAGCACTAATATTTTGCTTAAATGAATAGACTGAACTATCTCTTAGTTATTTTTTTGATATTAATAATATTTCTTCTTTTAAAAAGTATTTTTTTCGGTGACTATAGCTATTCAAAAAAAAATGAATTACTACAAGAAAACAATAATCAAAATGAGATTAATTTCAATCTGGAAAAACACAACGAAATTCTTGAATTTGAAATTAAGAATGCTCAAAGTTCAGATGAACATGTTGAAAATTTTGCAAGAGAGAAGTTAAATCTATCGTATCCTGAAGAAGAATTTATAAATTTTAAGAAACAAGAAGAAGACGATGATGACAAAAACTACTGATTTGCTGGTTATCATTCCAGCTGCAGGTATTGGCAAAAGATATAGCTCTGATTATCCAAAACAATACGTAAATATAAATGGAATGTCTGTTATAGAGAGAGCAGTAAAGCCTTTTATCGATTCCGATTATGTTTCAAAAATAATTTTAGTGATTTCAAAAAATGACTCTCATATTAAAAATCAAAATTTTTATGATTCAGAAAAGGTTGAATTTGTTAGTGGAGGAGACACTAGGCAAGAATCAATCAATAATGCTCTTAAAGAAGTAAGTGACAATTACAAATATGTTATTACTCATGATGCAGCTCGTCCAAATGTAATTGAAGCTGACATAGAGAAACTTTATGAAGATATTAAAAGATCAAATGCAAGTTGTTCTTTTTTTTATACTCCAGTTTATGATTCCATTAAAAAGATTGGCTCAACAGAAAAAACAGAAGATAAGAAGAACTTTATCCTTGTTCAAACACCCCAAATTTCAAAGTTATTTGATTTGAAAAAAGCTATTCAAAAATGCATAAATGAAAATATTGATTCACCAGATGAATCGTTTGCAATTGAATATTCAAATCTTAAATTATCAAAGATAAAGGGAAGGAGGTCTAATATAAAGATAACGGAAGCTGAGGATGAAGAAGTTTTAAATAAATTTTTAGTTAGAAGCGGTTCGGGTTTTGATCTTCATAAATACGACAAAGGTTCAGGAATAATACTTGGAGGCTATAAGATAGATTGTAAATATAAAATTATTGCTCATTCTGATGGCGATGTGCTACTTCATTCAATTGCTGATTCAATTTTAGGAGCCTCAGGTCAAGGAGATATAGGTCATCATTTTTCAGATCAAGAAGAAGAGAACAGAGATATGAATAGCGCGGAGATAATAAAATTTTGTCTTAAAAAGCTAAATGATTTAAATCTCGAAATTTATAATATAGATACAACAATTATTTGCGAGCAACCGAAAATAAATCCACATAGGCAATTTATTTTAAAAAACTTATCAGATATATTAGGTATTCCCACAAGTAGGATTGGTCTTAAAGCAACCACTTCTGAAAAAATTGGAATTATTGGAGAAAATAAAGCAATTGCTGTTCAGAGTCTTGTAAATTTAAGAGATAAAATATGAAAATACTTTTAACAAATGATGATGGCTATGATTCAAAAAATATAAGAAGTTTATATAATGAGTTGGTAAAAAATCATGAAGTTTGGATAATTGCACCAAAAAACAATTGCAGTGGAATGAGCGCAGCCATTTCATATCTCAGCGATACTGAAATAATAAAGATAGAAGACCAAATATATGCAGTCGATGGAACTCCGGCAGATTGTACTTATTTCGGACTGCTGAGTATTGTAGATTTTGAATTTGATATAGTAATTTCAGGTATTAATCATGGTGCTAATATTGGTAATGATGTTCTATATTCAGGAACCGTTGGCGCTGCAGTGGGCGGAAGGAATCTGAAATATCCTCCTATAGCAATTTCTGTTGCTTCTTATGATGCAAAAGATATTGATTTTATTTCTTATAAGTCATCTCAATTAATAGAAAAAATAGTTAAATCTTATGAAGATTTCGAAGGTAAGGTCATAAATATCAACTTTCCAGATATTTCTAGACAAGAATATTTAGGAGAAAAGGCAACAGGTATATCACGAAGAGGAGTGCCAGAGAAACCAATTAAAATAGAAGAGGATTCTTCTGATGATATACATAAATATAGATACAATTTTTCAGGCCAACCTTTAACAGAAGATTCCTTTATCACAGATGCTGATGCAGTTAAAAATGGATATGTATCTATATCCGCATTAGATTATTCTCTAAATTCTCAGCAATTAATTGCATCTATCGAAACATTGATAAATGAATAACTCAGGATTTACTTTTAGAAGAGTTAGAGAGCAGATGATTGAAAAACTTCTAGACCTTGGAATTAAAGACTTTAGAGTCCTGGATGCTATTTCTCAAGTTCCAAGACATATTTTTCTAGATGAGGCTTTATGGTCTAGGGCATATGAGAATAGATCCTTAACAATTAGATACAAGCAAACAATCTCTCAGCCATATATAGTTGCTAGAATGACTGAACTATTAATTTCTCATACTCAATCCAGAGGGAAAATTTTTGAAAATATTTTAGAAATAGGATCAGGATGCGGGTATCAATCTGCTGTATTATCTTTTTTTAGTGAGCAAGTTGATGCAATTGAAAGAATTAAACCATTGGTAAGAAAGTCCAGAGAAAATTTATCTAGTTTAAAAATTAACAATGTTTTTTTTAAATATGGTGATGGTTATGAAGACTGGGACGATTCAAAAAAATACGATGGAATATTATGTGCAGCGGCACCGCGTGAATACCCCAAAGACCTAATATCAATTCTTAAAGAAGATGCTAAATTAGTAATACCTGTTGGCAGCTCTGATCAAAAGCTAAATGTAATAACGAAGTGTAAACATAATGAAATCGATGAAAGCTTTTATGATGATGTTTCTTTCGTTCCTATGCTTGCAGGAAAATCAGATGACGGTAATGATGTATGACAGAAAAAATTAAATATTTTGTTGCTGGCATTTTTATTGGATTATCAGAATTATTGCCTGGCATATCAGGAGCTACTGTAGCTTTAATGTTTGGTGTTTACGAAAAAATATTAACTTTTTTAAGTAAATTTAAAGAAATAAATTTAATTGTCCCTCTTATATTAGGAATGATATTAAGTGTCTTTGTTTTTTCTTCTCTAATTAATTTTCTTTATAACAACTACACTTATATGTTTAATATATTTATAGCTATCTTAATGATAGGTTATGGAATGTATTTAGTTATAAATACATATTTAAAAGAAAATACCAGCAATGGTAAAAGTTTTTACATAAATTTATTTTTAGCAGTTCTAATTGGTATTTTATTAAGCTATCTCAATATTTTAGATTTCTCAGAGCAAGACCCACATTCTTTTATATTAATCATTTTTGGTTTTGTTGCTTGCTTATTCCTTCTCTTTCCAGGCATATCAGGAAGTGCATTTTTATTATCTGTTGGAGTTTATCCAATTATTTTAGCCAGCATCTCAGACTTCAATTTCTATATCTTGCTACCATTTGGTTTGGGCATGCTATTAGCGCTGATTATTATGCCGAGACTTATAAACAAAGCATATGAAAAATATGGTAAATCAATATTAGTTTTTTTTGGCGGATTAATCTTTATGGCTGGAATAAGTAATTTTTTACCGAGCTCTTTTTAATTTATTTAAGAGTCTTAATTTGAACGTCAATAAATTCATTTTTTTGAAGAAATTCCATAATTTTCATAGCCCATTCGTGATACGCCTTGCCTTCGACGTTAAGGCAAACAAGATCTCTTTTATTTAAATTATCTAAAAGGGTATTTTCAAATATTATGTTATCAGTGTTTGAAAGCTCATCAATTTTAAATTTAGAATTATTGATTACTATTTCACCATTATCATAAAGCAGGATTGTATTTGAATTTTCTTTAATATCTTCAATGGTATCTTCATTACTAATTCCAATGTTTAAAAATTTTTTCTTATCTTCAATATTTTTAAAGTTATCTGCATCTGGAAGAGGTTCTTTTGCCTCAGTAATGTTCTCGTAGACATCAGCAAGTTTCGCGTTAATTTCAATAAATTCTATTTGATTGTTTGGTAATTCATCGTCTGCATAGATTGCTTCAATAGGGCATTCAGGTTCACATAATCCACAATCAATGCATTCATCTGGATGTATTACTAGAAATTCAGGACCTTCGTAAAAACAATCAACAGGACAAACTTCAACACAATCTGTGTATTTACATTTTATGCAAGATTCTGTTACTACGTATGTCATAATTATCTTAAGAATGTGAGATTTTAACCTACTGATATTTAAATTTACACAAAAGTATTTAAAAAATTAAAAATATACTTTATACTGTATAAACATACAGTAAATTAAGGAGCTAATTATGCCTAAATCAAAAGATACTAATCCAAAATCTTTAAAAGATACTCTTGCAGACATAGATAACCATTTTGGTAAAGGAACAGTAATGCGAATGGGGGATAGAGAAAATCTTGATATCCCATCAATCTCTACTGGATCCATCGGTCTAGATATAGCCTTGGGCATAGGTGGGATACCTAAAGGGAGAGTAACTGAAATATATGGCCCAGAATCATCAGGTAAAACGACATTAACCTTACAAATTATTGCTCAATGTCAAAAAGAGGGAGGGACGTGTGCTTTTATAGATGCTGAGCACGCTCTGGACCCACAATACGCAGAAAAGCTTGGAGTTAATGTTGATGAGCTACTTTTATCTCAACCAGATACTGGCGAGCAGGCTCTTGAGGTTGCTGATATGCTTGTTAAATCAAAGAGTGTTGATCTAGTAATTATAGATTCGGTAGCAGCATTGGTACCAAGAGCTGAGATTGAAGGTGAAATGGGCGATCATCATGTTGGTCTTCAAGCAAGATTGATGTCACAGGCCTTAAGAAAGATTACTGGCAATATTCAAAGATCTGGAGCTACTGTTGTCTTTATAAATCAGATAAGAATGAAGATTGGTGTAATGTTTGGAAGTCCAGAAACCACCACAGGAGGTAATGCCCTTAAATTCTATTCATCAGTGAGATTGGATATAAGAAGAATCGGTGCTGTTAAAGAAGGAGATGAAGTTATAGGAAATGAGACGAGAGTTAAAGTTGTTAAAAATAAAGTATCACCTCCGTTTAAACAAGCAGAGTTTCAGATTATGTATGGATTGGGAATTAACCAAGAAGGCGAAATACTAGATTATGGAAATAAGCTTGGGTTGGTTGATAAATCAGGAGCATTTTATAAATTAGATGGAGAAACTATTGGACAAGGTAAAACAAAAGCTAGTTTATTCTTGAAAGAAAACGCAAAGGTTAAGAATAAACTTGTTAAAGAAATAAGATCTTCTTATATAACAAGTAAATCAAAATAATTTTTTTTGATACAAT